>Ga0118677_10003937_pt1 | contig 27474 bp, 10 predicted proteins | sample AliMusrvi5mmetaG_FD_86154 | JGI IMG/M metagenome (GOLD analysis project Ga0118677, IMG submission 86154) | reverse complement strand
ATTCGCCAGTGAGATTAAGCGTTCGTCCTTCAACTGCACCGCCATTCCGGCCACCCCCTCAAACCAGTACCCGCCACCCTCATACGGCCAGCCGCCTTTGCCCCAGTATAAATTGGGCCCAGTGATCCGGTAATCAGCGGCCCACGCCTGCTTGAAGGCCGGATGAACATCCTCCATCCGCCCGGTGAACCCGTCGCGGACCTGTTCGCACCAGTCGCGCAACCAGCCCTGCGGTTCGACCGCGCCCGGCGGCAACGTCAGGTACGCCGATTTCGTCGCCGGCGCATGGGGCGGTTGATAGGGCGACGGAGCGCCGTGGACGATCTGTGCAACAACGGCAAACAGCAACACATCAGTTTCACCGCCGGTACAGGTCAGCAGGCGGCGCGGCCAGTAGACATCGCCACCACCCTTCTCGTGCCAGGGCGTTTTCCCATTACTGCCGTTCTGGACGACGGGCACATTGTTTGTGTCTTCCATGATGCCAAGATCCAATAAGAGATAGGGGTGCAGGGCGCGTTGAACAAGTTTCACCACCGGCGATCCCCAGCCATTGACATTGTCCGCGCGGTCGATGCTGTTGTGAACCTTCTGCACGTGTTTTTCGCTGTGAATGCCTTCAAAAAAATTCGGTCAGTAGTTGAGCCAGCACCAAGGAGCAACATATCGTCATCAAAGCCATCGTCTTCTGCATGGAATCTCCTCGCTTGTCTCCCAACACATTCTTCATACGTTTCATTGCCTGTTTCATTTGCTACTGATTTTCGCAGTGATTCTCAGCTTCACGGCTTTCATGACTGACTCAGGCGAATGAACAGCACGGTGGCCTCTGGCATGTTCAGCTTGAGAGTGGCGGTTGCGGGATCGAACTCCACCTTGTCCGTGGGCTGGAGTTCATGAGTCGCGTCGATCTGCAACGATTCAATTCGGGGCTTGCCCGTCCAGGGAAGGTTCTTCAGAGAAATGCTGTGCCGGCTCTGGTTCCATCGGAAATTGCTCACCAACAAGGCGGCTGTTTTCCTGTCGTCGGAAAGCCCGGCGACAAGTGTCAACGCATTCGCGTCCGGAAGGCCGGTGACGGTCACCCGATTGGGGGTCTGCAACAATTGGTGGAAGGCCTTGAAAGCGAAAAACACCTTTCCCGGAACGCCGTACTCGTCAAACATGCTCCACGGCGAACTGTCCGCCGTATAGAAATGCGCCATGTCCAGCGGCGCATCCTGCGCCTGCATCAGGGCCGATGCCGCAAAGGCGGCCGCCTCATGATTCCGGTTTCGGTCAAACGCCGCACGAACACTCCCTGCCGGCTTATTCGGTGACCAGGCCACCTCACCGAAACCCGCAAGCATCGGCCGCCATTCGGTGCACATGCTTGCGGCATTTGTAAAACCATTCGCATCCAGAAGCGACCGCGCCTGCCGGGCATCCCCACTCAATCCCCCTGGCGAATTCGAGTAACAGTGCCAGGAGAAGAAATCCATGGGCAGCTTCTGGTCGCGACAATAGGCCAGTAACGACTTGGCATATTGTCCGCCACAGCTGCACACCTGAGCGCTGACCTTGAGCGCCGGATTGTAAGCCTTGATAGCGGTAACGGAAACGCGGTACAGATCCAAATACTGCTGCAAAGTTCCCTGCCACATTGGACCCCCGATATCCGGTTCATTCCATATCTCGAAGTAGTTGATGCCCCACCGCTTTCCATTCGCCCACCCGTCATTGTAATGGCGAATGATATTCACGCAGATTTTGGCCCACTTCTCATAGTCCGCCGGCGGTTGCGTGTGGAACGCCGTCATATGCTCAATGCTGACGCCCAGCCGATAGACAATCTGGACGCCACGCTCTGCAATCGGCTCCAGATAGCGATCCGTCGGTGCGAAAACATAGTTCTTCGGATCATCGGCATCGGCATGGAAGAGCGGGAAGATCGCGGGGACATCCACCACGGTCGGATTCGGCCAGTAACAATCGTGCAATCGCACACTTGGAAAACCGGCCTCCTTGTGCCGAGACACCATGTCGGCCTGATGACTCCCTAAGCGTGCCGGCCCATTGTTCACCCCGTTGATCGCCTTGATCCGCCCCGCCCCACTGGAGAAGTCAACCGAAATATGGGTGTCCGGAGACTGGTTCGCTCCAACCGCGGCGGCCTGGATGGAGAACAGAACTGTAACGGCAACAATGAGGCAGGCTGCATGGAGACGTGTGGCGTGGCTTTTCATTTGGATTTTCCTATGATGGTTTCTTGTAATCGATACTCTTTCTTATGGTTTCACTCAATTCCAGGAACAATCACCGTATGTCAGGGTCAGCGTTGCTTTGATGTCTTCAGCCTGAAGATAACTGTCTGCCGCCAACAACACGATGCAAAGTCTAAGCCATTGACTAATACGCGGTACATCCATCGTTAATTCCTTTCGCATGCTTACTTTTCCCATTTGTCGGTGCGGAAACAAGGCGCGGGCAAACCCTCCTTGTTCATGAGGCTGGGGTCTGCATCCTGCCGCCAGCCGAACCTAACGGCAACCGGCTTGACCACGGCGTCGCTCCAGACAAGCACGCTTTTGCCGTCGATCACGGCCTTGGCCTCGACGAATTTTTTATCCTCCCCTGCAAGGGTGAAAAGATCCAGCGGCTTGTTGTCCCGGCTGGCCAGACCACTGCCGGTGTAGTCGAATTGAATCCGGATCCTGGCCGGTCCCGAGCCGGTTGTGACTTCCATGGATTTGTAAATGGGGCCGGAATACACAATGTTAGGCTTCCCGTAGGTCTTGGCAAGCGCCCAAAGGGCCAGCCGCCTGCCGACCTCCTGTTTGTTCGTCGCGTGGCAGTCAGGGTAGCTGCTGATATCATGGGTGACCACCATGCCGGTATTGGGGACATCCAGCGTGGCCGTTTGGGCCTCCCACAGGCGGGGAGCCATTTCGACATCGTCGGTGTACTTGGACAGCGCCACTTGAACGAAGAGGAATGGAAAATCACCCTGTGCCCAGGCCTTGCGCCAACCGGTGATGAGCGTCTTCATCTTATCGTGATAGAGCATGCCGTTTGCCAGATTGGATTCTCCCTGATACCAGATCGCGCCGCGGATGCCGTAGGGAACCAACGGGTTGATCATGCCAAGCCAGCGCTCCCCGGAGGGCGGTGTGAACGGCTCACACGGGCAGCCGCTCATGCTTGCGGCGATCAGCCCGACTGGGACTTTGAGTTCCTTGTGAAGTTCGCGGCCGAAGAAATAGGCACATGCGGAATACCCATGCCCGCCGCCGCGTTTGATCACGATGTTCTGCGGCGTGCAGACCAGCCATTGGGCACCGACGATGTCATCGCCAGGAGTCCGTGGATTTTCCGGAGGCACTTCCATCAGGCGGATCTCCGGATAGTCGGCCGCGGCAATCTCCTTTTCATAATTTGGACACGGTTGCTGGCCGGGATGAATGCCGATCGGCTTTTCCATGTTCGACTGGCCGGAGCAGAGCCAGACCTCGCCGATCAGAACATTGGTGAGCGTGAGGGTGTTCACACCGGCTACCGTGATTTGATAGGGACCGCCTGCCGGCAGTTTAGGCAACCTGACAGACCATTGGCCATTGGCGCCTGCGGTCGCGGAAGCTGACGACTTCCCAAGGCGGACGGTCACTTTCTCACTGGGATTGGCCCAGCCCCAGATCGGAATCGGCATGTCGCGCTGGAGCACCAGGTTGTCGCTGAGGAGGCGGGGCAGCCGAACCTCCGCATACGCCGACTGCAGACCAACGGCCAAAACCACAACTGGAATGGCTGTGCGGATGAATGATTTTAGGATACGGGTTATTATTTTCATAGTCTTTATCATAAGATTCTATTTGACGACTTATTATGGGAGATTTCTTGCTTGCCGGTGTAGGAACCGGAATGGTTGAAGCACTTTTATCGTCCGACCTCCAATCTAATCATCGCACACCCACGCTGCAGCGGGACGGTCAGACGGATCGTCTTGCCGTCAAGGCGCACGATCACCGGAACCGGTGCCTCCGCACCGGGGTGGAGGACCGTGCATACTGTTTGCGGGGTGATTCCTTTCACGTTGCGCAGAACGACGTCCACGCTTTCCGCTTTTCCACCAAAGGTCACCGGCACGACGTAGCCGTTGGGCACCTCGAACAGGTTGACCTTGGCCTGGGGATCCATGACTTCCACGCAATGCGGCTCCAGCACCCACTTCTTGCCGCGCATGAGGTCCATCAATGGGCCGTAATCGAGATAGTACTTATCCACTTCCGGGCTCGGATGAATCGAATGATCGTTGCCTGGAAATGGCGCCATCGGATAGACACCCAGGTAGAGATACTTCTGGAAGAACTTGTCGGGATCGGACCCTAGATCATTGGGGTTCGCTGTCCACCCCAGCGCCGGCTTGCGGACGCACAGCAGAGCGGTCGTGTTGAGCGGCGATCCGCCATAGGTAAACTCGTCGAAGATGCCGTCCACATGGCGCAGCAGGTCGAGGCGTTTGTCGTGGTTGTTGACAAAGATGACCTTGCCGGCTTTGTGCATCAGCGGGCCCAGTTTTTCCATCAGGTCGTGCCACGAGCGGATGAGCGAGCGGACCGGCTTTCCTTCAAACCAACTGATGCCGTCGTCGCGTTGTTCATTGTACATTCTCAACCAGTCCATGCGATCGATGCAGATGCCCGTCGCGTCGGGAATCTGATCGATATGCCGTTTCGCCTGATCGAGCAGGAACCTCTGATAGACGGGTTCGCCACAGTCCAGCACAATGGCATCTTCCCAGGTGAAATACGGCCCGCCTGTTTTGGTGCGCGGATAGAATCCGAGTTGATCGGAAGGCACACGTTCCGGAACACGCAGGATCGAATCGGAAAGCTTGCCGTAGATGTAATCGTTGCAGTCTTTCCAGAGATCCTTATTGCCCGCATTGCGAGGTTCAGGTGCCGGATATTTCACTCTCGTGCCAAACTCGGTCACGTTGAAATAGCTGAGCACATGAAAACCTTTTTCTCGCATTCCTTTGGCATAGTTGCGCATAGCCGCAAGGCTGGTGGTCTTGCCCCCGAAACCGTTCCAGGGCTCCTCCTCACCCACAGGCGGCAGGAACATGCCCATGTACGGAAAATCAAAGCTGGCCTTCCAGTTCGTCCGGAAAGCCATCTTCTTCATTTTTGCCACGTCGAATTCGGTCTCGAGAGAGGAATAGGCACCGGTTCCTGCAAGATCGTCTGCCGCCGGATTGATGGGATTGAAATACTCGGGATAGCGCCGAACCATCCAACGCAGACCGCCGCGCCAATCGGCTTCATGAGGTACCAGGTCAGCGGAAAAATGGACGGGACTCTTGTCGGAAATCCTGAGGAACAAGCGGCTGAAGGAAAGGTTTCCGGCGGCCGTTGCGTCCAACGTCAGGTCCAGGATTGAATCCTGCGGATCCAGGACGAGGCTCAACCCGGTGTCGTCGGAGCTCCAAAGCAGGCTGACCATGGGAATACAGAGAAGATCGCCCTGGAACGGACAGAACCCGATGCGCGGATTGTCGTACCTGAAGTGCGGCGCACCGAACCACAGCGTGCAGTCCGACAGCGGGCGGGAAACGAGCGGATCGGCCCAATTGCCTCCCGCGTTGGGCGGGACGAGGCCATTGGCGATCTGCGCTTCGTTTTTAATGATCGCGCCAATCGGACTCACCCGCGGATCGCTCCACGGCGCCCAGAAGCGTGTGTTGCCGGGTGCCGTTTGAAACGAGGTCTTGATCGGCGCACTCCACGGCGCACCTTCACCGACGATATCAACTTCCCAGCGAATGCTGTCCCTCGTGGGGCTGAAGCGGTCGGTAACGAGGCAGAAATGGCCCTTCGAATCCGTCATTCTCCGGGTGAATGCGTAAACTCCGGGTGCGCATTCTTTCGCTGCAACTTTGCCCACAATATTGCAGCCTTCCAACATCGTCAGTCCGGCGATCGCTCTCTCCGATCTCTTCTCGCCGATCTGGCAGCCCAACAGATTACCCGCATCGTCCAATTTCACAGCGATGCCCGCCGCTTTCACCTCGTACCTCGGCACCGACTTGCGCCCCTCGCCCGCAGCTGCCCCACCCTGCCCGGCGCTGGCAGCCAGTTGCCCGGTCTTCACAACAGCATCGCCTTCCGCCTTTGTTTCAGCCGCCCCGGCCAGGCATGAAAATGAAAGAATTGCCCCTGCGATTATTCTGCAAATCTCGTTTGTGTTCATGACGATTTCTTCTGGTATGGTTAATTTGGGGTCATTCATTCCTGATGCCGATCGGCACCTCGCAGAAGGTAAGGGCGGCGAGGCCGTTCCTGCCGTAGAGCAAGGTCTTGGGATCCCACTTCCTGTCGGTGAGATAGGTGATGGTTTTGGCGGTGGCGGGCGCGGTGAGCTTGAGCGTGAGCACGTTGCCCGAGACCGCGCCCGAGGCGACCTTGCCGGCCTCGTCGCCCAGATAGAACTGGCTGGCCAGCGCGTCGATCCAGGTGACCGGTTGGCCGAAATCCAGCACGATCTCGTCCTTCCTATCGGTGGTGAAACAGGCACTCTTCAGGTCAGGCGCGGTGATCGACTGGGTGAAGGCCTTGCCGCAGGCGTCCCGCTCGATCAGAGGCACCATCCGGAGGCCCATTTTCTCGTAATCCTCAAGCACGAAATGGCAGCTTTGCCCGCTGGGCAGATCCAACGTGGGCATCACGCTGAGGTGCGCGTATAGCCGCAGGAGGCACCGCTGCACGTCCCGCAGCATGTCGCTATGCCGGTTTCCGCCCTGGGAGCAGGCATTGGGCCAGATCTGATAGACATAGTAGTTCCGGAGGTTCGGAAAATCCTGCTTCCATGCTGCGGTCAAATCAACCCAATACTGTTGGTACGTCTCGCAGCCGTAGCAGTTGTCGGGCCCATCATAACCCTGGTCGGCCTCGCCCTGATGCCACAGCATGCCGCGGATGCCATGCGTCAGTCTGGCCGCCGTGGCACGCCGCAACAGGTTGCGGTAAATCGAATGCGCTGCGTCGGTGGTGTTGAGCCGATCCACCGGATCGGGTAGGTGCTGGTCGATGCGGGTACCGCCAACAGCCGCGTTGAAGATGCAGATTGGGATCTTCTGGTCGTCCACGAGCTGTTTCGCTATCACCATGCCCCAAACGCCGATGAAATGCACTCCGCCACGCCCGTTCATCTGCACATTGGTGAGCACTGCGTTGCCCCACCTGCCATTGGTGGTGTCCTCACCGGCCTCGCCACCACTGCCGTAGGTGCGAATCCAGTCGCTGGTGAAGTCGACCAAATCAGGGCGCTTGGTGTTGTTGTGGTAGTTGTAAGCCACCGCATTGGATTGGCCATCGATGAAATAGGCATCCCCGCAAACCAGGTTGTTGACCGTCTGTTGGATTGTCTCGGCGGCACCGTTCTTCGTTCCGAACTCGACCTTGTATTTTACCAAGCCGGCTTTGAGCTTCACCGCAAACGCGTAACTCTTGTCCGCCTTGGGTTTCTGGCTTTCGGTTTTGACCAGCTTGTCGTCGGCATAGAGACGCAGGAAGACCGAGTCGGCTTGGTTCGTTAGAGTGCCGTTGTAGTGGAGCGTGCCCTCGTTCTTGTCGTCGCGGGCATAGAACTGGTTGTCCGCCGGCTTTTCGTCCTTGTCCGGCGTCCGTTGCACCCACTCGTCTTTCGCCGGTTCCTTGACCTGGATCTCGACCGCATGGGTGACCGGCGAACCGCCGTTGGAGGCGGTTGCCGACACGGTGAGCTTGCCGCTGTTCTGCGAGCGTTTCAGGAGCAGCTTGCCGTCGGCGACCTCCTTGATCACGGCTATGCCGGAAGCACCCCAGTCCACTTTCAGTTCACCGACGCCCTTGGCCTGCAACGCCGACAAATTGGCGATCCGCGGCACCACTTCGATCCTGTCGCGGCCATTCCATGTGGCCGGCGCTTGCAAGGTGAAAACCGGATCGGGAATGTCTTCCTTGATGGTGACGGGAATGTCCAGCGTCTTCACTTGATCGGCAAAGACCGCCTTGAGCTGAAGGGTAAACGCCGTGTCGCCAGTCACCCGCCCGGCGGCCACCGTGTATTCGAGCCGGTCCACGTCCGCAATGACTTCCGCTTCGCCGCGTTTGACGATCCAGAACACCTTGCGCGCGCCGCCGGCCTTGGCAGTCAACTTGATGCTCTTGCCTTCCGACAACTCGATCCGTTTTTCCAAAACCGAAAAACCCGTGCCCGGCCAGGGCAGCGTGCCCACCACCGTCTGCAGCGGCTTCTGGTTTTCAAACTGCAGCTTCGCCCAATCGGCCGAGCGCGCCACCTTGGAAACACGCACCTCGTCGATGTCGCCGGAAAACTGCCCCGCGCCAAGCTTCACCTCCGCCGGACTTCCGATCGTCAAGGCAACGTCGTCGCCAGTCCGGGAACCGTCGGGGCGGCCGTTAACATACATTCTGGCATCACCTTTTTTGAAGACATAGAGTACATGAATCCATTGGGACAACTGGAGCTGACTTTCATTATTGATTCCTGCAGCGGAATTCCAACAATCCACCCGAACATGCGGCGGTCGGGCAAAGCTGATCCGAACCAAACTGCCGGGCTTATCGACCCCCCACCACAGAAGAACACCACCATTCACGCTTTCGGTCCTAGCCCACAGTTCAGACGAGTGTGGATCGTTGCTAACAGGATAGGTCGTGACGTTCTTCCCGCATTCGATTCCCTTGCTCGGGTCGAAGTGTCGGGCTTTGCCAATCATACCGGCAGAAGAAGTGGTTCCGGAATCGTTTGCTTCGGCCGTTCCCACCTCGTCCTTCACCGGATCGTTCATGTGCCAGACGCCGACGTAGCCGTTGGAGTTGTTGAACACCGCCTTGCCGTCCGATTCGCTCTTCGCGTCGGCCTTGCCCCAGAACATCTTGATTTCCTGCAGGGCGTTGCCCTTGATCACGGGGATACGCACCCAGATGCAGGCCGTTCCCGCAGTCGCGTCCCAGTCGTCGATCTGATAGGCCAGCGGTTTACCCTCGGCGGCAAAGCGCACGTCCTCGCCTCCGGCTTGCGCCTGTTGGAAATCAAACCACTCCCTGTTGAGCCGCACCAATAGAGGAAATCCCTCTTCGACCGCCGTTGCCGGCAGGTTTGCACCCTCCGGCGTGGTCAGAATGCAGAGCGGGCCGGAATGCCGCCAGCCTTGGTATTGGGCGGAGGCATGAGAGATGAATCCAACGAGCAAAGTGGCGAGGAGCGGTAGTAATTTCTTGTTCATATGATGGTTTCAGCGAGTCGTATCAGTTCTTCTTCCCACAGGATATAACGCTCTTCGGAATCGCGATCTTTTTGATCCCCGGCCCCTGGTAGCTCACTTGCAAGCCCATCCCTCCGCCGCTTTGGAAGTACTCAACCCGGATCGGATGCGAGCCGGTCTCAAGTGCGACACAGCCGGAAACCTCATGCATCCCGTGCTTGCCGTCGTTGTCCACGACCAACTTGTTTCCAATGAACAATTTCGAGCCGTCATCCGACTCACAACTGAACGCGTAAACACCCTTGACAGGCACGGTGATATACCCCTGATACGCCACGGCGAAGGCTCCATCACGGCGTGCGAAATCAACCGTAAAGGCATCAAGCTTCACCTTGCTCGTCGGCTTCAGCGCGGTAAAGTCAGGCAGTTTCTCAGGGTCGGTTTTCAGCTCGTAGAGAGACGCTTCGACCCCCTGCTCGACGCCGGCAGGCCGTTGCACGGCCTTCACAAGAGCATCACCCTCAGCCATCCTGAAGGTATGGGACTGTACCGGACTCTTCGTGCTGTCATCCCACACGGCAACAATCTTCATCGTTGCCGTGGCCTTGATGACAAGCGGTGCCCGGTACTCCGTCGACTTCGCTGAAGGCTCCATGCCGTCCAGCGTGAAATACACCTTTGCATCCTTCGGCAAGTCGTCCAGCTTGACGGTTATCTCATCCACAAACAACTCCAGGAGTCCGGTAAACTGGGCATGCATGTAGCCACGCGGCATGATGCCTCGATTCACGGCGGCAGCGCGCGCAGGGACCACCTTGTTGACCTCGCGGTCATAGGTCAACAACCCGTTGCATTCGGTTTCCAAATCGGTGAGCTGGGTATAGATCACGGCGGATAGACCGGGCCTGTTTTTCAAGGCCCAGGCTTTGGCGAGCAACTCTTCATAACCGCGCGTCAGCTCGGCGGCGTTTGCGGTGCCTTGATAGCCCCAGTGCTGTTCCGTCCACCGGTGGCCGTCCACCGCCAGGCCGAGGCCGCCGAATTCGCCTAATACCAGCGCATGCTTCTCGTCCGGCTTCGGTGCGTTGGGCCCTGGATAGGCATGCATGTCGATCACGTCGCTGCACTCCCTGTCGGGACCGCCGCTGGCGACGTTGATCAGCCGGGAAGGATCGACCGCTCTAACAGCCGCCGCCAGTTTCTCCTCGTCGTGCTGTCCCTGCGACTCGTTAAAGAGCACCCACATGACGATGGCGGGATGGTTCGCATGATTCGCCACCATGCGCTCCAGTTCGGTCTTGAACTGTGGCGTATCCATCGGCTGTGGCTTGGCAGCATAGGAATTGACGCTGGGCATGTCCTGCCAGACCATCAGGCCAAGCTTGTCGCACCAGGTGTACCAGCGATCCGGTTCGACCTTGATGTGCTTGCGGACCATATTGAAACCAAGCCTCTTCATTTCCGTCACGTCAAAACGCAGCGCCTCGTCGGTCGGTGCGGTGTAGATGCCATCCGGCCAAAACCCTTGGTCCAGCGGGCCGACCTGGAAGATAAACTTGTTGTTAAGCATCAGGCGGGTGACTCCATTCTCATCCTTGCCAAGCGCGATCTTGCGCATGCCGAAATAGCTGGTCACCGTGTCCACCGTCTTGTCACCTGATTTTAGAGAGATACTCAGATCGTACAAGTGAGGCGAGTCAGGCGACCACAGTTTCGGGTTGTTGATGGCGAGATTGAGTTCGCTGCCGGCCTTGCCGCTAACTTTGGCGACCTGCTTGCCGGCGTCGCTCGCAACCACATCGACCGTGCCGGTGCCGTCCACCGTCAAATGCAGGCAAGCGCCGTCCAGGTCAGGCGTCAAGTGCAACGACTCGATGTGCGTTTCCGCAACCGGTTCAAGCCACACCGTCTGCCAGATGCCGGAGGTCGGCGTGTACATGATGCCTTTCGGCGTCAGCGTCTGCTTGCCACGCGGGTAGCCTCCCATGTCGGTTGGGTCGAACACCTCCACCACGATTTCCTGCGCACCCTCCGCTTTCAATACGCTTGTGATATCATAACTGAAGGCGTCATAACCGCCGCGATGCACACCGAGGTCCTTGCCATTGACGGCCACCTTGGTTTCCCAATCGACCGCGCCGAAATGCAATAACACCTGTTGGCCGCTCCAATTCTTTGGAATCGCGAAACTGCGACGATAGGTCATGCGCTCCGCGTGCTTCATCACTCCCGACAATGCCGATTCGATCGCGAACGGCACGAGGATCCTCGTCTCCGTGCCGTCGCCGAACTTGATATCCCAGAGACCGTTGAGGTTCAGCCAATCCATGCGCACCATCTGCGGCCGCGGATATTCCGGCAGGGCATTCGCCGGCGATACGTCCTTCGCCCAGCGCGTCATCAACGGCCCGGCAGCAGGCTTCCACTCGTCTGCCCGAACCGGCGACAACAACAACAACAACAGCAAGAACAAAGGGACACTTGCCGTCATCAGGCGATTTGTTAGTTTTACTTTTTGTTGGTTCATGTCTTGGTTTCCTTTTGTTTACGGTCTCATTTCAGCCTTTCAAGTCGCGGGGCCGCCGGTGCGCACCGGCGACCCCGCGGGAATCCGGAGAAAACCCATTAACTCCGGAAAGGGATGGGCTCGCAGGCGAGCCGATTGTGGATTGTGGATTGTGGATTGTGGATTGTGGATTTTGGATTTTGAATGATGGATGATGGATGTTAGAAAAGGAGTCCTTCCACGGGCGTTCGTGAACAATTCTCCAATTAACATTTAAAATCCAACATCTCTTCATCCTCACTCCGTGGCCGCCAAACGGGCGAAGCGCTTGCCTGCCGGACCCGGCGGGATTTGGGCGGTGATGTCGTAGAGGTCGCCGACGGTGGTGACGGTGAAGGTGATGCCCGAAGCCTCAACAGAGCCGGGGACGGTGGTGGGGATCGGGACCTCGACGGGGGGGCTCCAACTGCCAAGGTTGTCGCTGTATTCGAGGTAGAGTTTCGCCGTGCCCGGATCTGTCACCCGCGTGAAATGCACGGTGAAGCCGCTGGCACCCGTGACTTGGGGCATCAGGCCGATACTGGAGGCCGCATTGTTCGGTGCTCCGAGGATCCATGCCATGCCATATGCCACGCCTTCGCTGTTGAGAGAGTCAAAGGCATTGCCGCCGGCCCAGCTTGCGTACGGGCTGCTGGCGTCGCCGGTGGCGCTGCCGGTCACGTCCCACTCGCGATAGAGGGTACCGTTACCGTTCGCCCGGATCACAAACTGGATGCCGGCCACCCCGGTGAGTAGGGCACCCCCCCCGTTCTTGTACGTGCGGGTCATCAAAGTTCCGTTCCCACTAGGAGGAAGTGTGCCGGTGTAGGTACCCAGGAGGAGGAACATGGTGGGCGCCCCTACGAGTGAATAATTGATGTCGTACGCCTGGGTCGTCCGCGAGCCTCCATTGCTGAACAGGCGGATTTCGTTGATGTTGTAGCCCGCAGGGTGGCTCGTGATGTCCAAGGCATAGGTAGTCGTATACCCGCTGCCGCTGGGTGCCACGTAGTCGCCCCAGATTCCGTTGCGCAGATGCGGAAGGGGGCTGCCGCCATCAATCGAGGCCGGCTCGCCCGTGACGCTGGCCACGCTCGTTTCCAGCAGGTCGCCGCTGACGACACCGATCGGAGCCGGAGCAGCACCATTCGGGTCGTATTGCTCCTCGCCGAAGACCAACCCTGAGACGGCAGCCGCCCACGTCGCATACAGGGTTGTGTCGGCTGTGATAGCGAAGGTGGCCGCCGGATTATAGCTGGTGCCGGTGCCGTTGGCCGCCGTGTTCCAGCCTGAGAATGAATAGCCCGTTTTGGCCAAGGTTCCCGAGCCCAGCACCGTCACCGCTGCAAGGTCCGCGTAGGGACTGTTGGGGTCCACCGGCGCGACGCCGCTGTCGCTGCCATTGCCGTCGTAGGTCAGGGTGTGGGTGCCGCCGCCGGTGGCGCTGCCGGTCACGTCCCACTCGTGATAGAGGGTAGCGTTACCGTTCGCCCGGATTACAAACTGGATGGCGGCCACCCCAGTGAGGATGGGAACACCCGAGTCCGGCACCGCTCCAGCAGAACTGTCATACGTGCGGGTCATCAGAGTGTTGTCCGAATTAGGAGGAAGGGTACCGGTGTAGGTACCCAAGAGCAGGAACGTGCTGGGATCGCTTACGAGCGAATACTTGATGTCGTAAGCCTGGGTCGCCCGAGTGCCCCAACCGCTAAACAAACGGATCTCCTTGATGTCGTAACCCGCAGGTTTGCTCGTGATGTCCAAGACATAGGTCGTGGTATACCCGTCGTTGGCATTCGCGTAGTTGTTAAAGGAGCCGTCGCGCAAGGCCAGCACTCCGGGAAAATCCCCCGTGCCTGGCTCGCCCGTGCTGCTGGCCACGCTCGTTTCCAGCAGGTCGCCGCTGACGACACCGATCGGAGTCGGGGCATTAGCATTTGGCTGTTTTTGCTCCTCGCCGATGATGAGCGTCGCGTGGGCGGAGCCTGCAAGGGTCAGTGCCGCGGCGAGGCCGGTGAGGATGCGGCGGAGTGGCTTGGGTGGCGGCATGACGTTGGGGGTGTCATGGCTGGAGTTAGCTGGCGCCGCAGTGCCGGGAAGGTGGCGGCGGGCTTGAATGGTGGTGGGGCTTGATTTCATGGTGTTCTCGTTTTTTGGATTCTTTGGGGATGTGGAGATTCAGTTGTCAGTTGTCAGTTGTCTGTGATTGCGGAAACATGTTGCATCGTGGTGCGCAAGCACACCACTGATTACTGATTACTACTTCTTCCTCACTGGCGTGATGCGCGCGGCCCATTGGGAGGCACAAATTGGAAAATACGCCATGTTTCGGCGGGGTGTCGATGTTTCAAATTGGCTATAAATTGGCGAGTTCATCTGAACATCATTAATGGGCCGAGCATGCCGGATGGTGGGTGGGCTCGCACGCGGGCCGATGGTGGATGGTGGCTTTGGGATCGTTGATGGACTTCCCAGCACCAGAACCCGGCGGTCGGGTGTGGCAAGGCAAGTCACTTCAGACTTCCTTCAGAGGGCTTGGTTGGGATTCATCCAATGATGCACCGCCGAGACGCCAAGGCCGCCAAAAAAATTGAGGTTTTCTCGCCAGCAAATCCACCTTGGCGTTGTGGATCGTGGATCGTGGATGAGTGCGTCTCTTCTTCAATCTTCTATCTCCGATCCACTATCCACTATCTCTTCATCCTCACTCCGCTTGCACGCGCACGAAGAGCTTGCCACCCACCGGGGATGGGGCGGTGATGGTGACCTCAACCGTCTGGATGCCACCAACCGTGCCTTTGTCGGTCTGACCTGCGGTCGCGGTAACATCCTCCGTCCAATCCTTCAGGTTCCCGGAGGTCCACACCGTGTAGATAAGACCGCTGGTCGCAGTCCGGGTATATCTGAACTTGCCGGTGGATTTGTCGAATGGCCGGGCGATCGGGTTGGCCGACACGCCGGTGGTCGGATCCAGGCCGAAGGCGAATTCCTGGAAGTTGGTCATGCCGTCGCCATCCGGATCGTGGCTGGGGTCCTTGTCGGTGAAGGCGTGGGCGAAGGTGCCATTGCCCCAGGTGTCGTAAGGGGTACTGGCGACCGTCGCCGTGCCGAACACGTCGAGTTCAGTATATAAGGTTTCATACGGAGTCGCACAACTGTTTTTATGGATCGTGAAACGCAGTTGATCCACGCCTGTTAGACCCAGACTGGAGAGGGTCACGGCCATCGTGCCGCCGATGTCGGTGCCGTCATAGGCATGACTGCCCGTAAACAGACGATCGACGGTCGCGCCGGAGTCGCCGGACAGGTGGGTCCAGGTGGTGCCGCCGCCCACGGTGTGATACTCCACGTCGTATTTCTGACTGATGCGGTCACCTGGATCCTGGTTTGCCGAGTATGAAATGATCGAACTGATGTCGTAACCGGCGGTGTGCACGGAGGTGTCAAACGTGACCGTGAACCCGCCCCCCTCGCTGTAGCCGACGAACGGGTAGTGAAGCCCGTTGTTCAGTTCGGTGTTGGATCCCCATAGCGGAGTCGTATGATCTGTGATGGAGAAAAACGTGGGCTGGCCGGACTCCATGAGGTCAGTCGCGGAAATCCCGTCGGCGGGTGGATTGCCCCAACCTGCACCAGCATACAAAGTCAACGGATACGAGTCGGCCGCGGTGATGTTAGACGATCCCACGGGCCGTACCAGGATGGAGACGGTCGCGGCAGCCGGAGTGTTATAATTGGCGGTGACGGTAGGCGTGAACTGCGTGCTCAAGGTCTGGCTGCCCAAGGCGAGCACCGCGCCGCTGGCCGGAGTGTACACGAAATTTCCGGCCACGCCGCCGCTGGTGGCATTCAACTGGGTGGCGCCCAGGGCCGTGCCAACGATGATGGGCGAGGGAGTGTTCCAGGTGATCACCGGCGTCGCCTTGGCAATGGTAAAGGGCGTCGCACCGGACGAGGCGGTGAGGTAGTTGGAATCCGCCGCCACCGTCGCCGTGACGGTATAACTGCCGGCATTCGTCGGCTGGGTGCTGCTGGCCGGGTATGTCGTACCACTGACTCCCACATAACTGAAGGTCACGGCACCGGTCGAGCCGCCGGTGGTGGCGGTGTTCGGGCCCTGGGCGGATGCGTTGTAGGTGAAGTTGGTGGTGCCGGTGACCGTCACGACCGGCGTCGCCGGGTTGACGGTTTGGGTCTTGGAACTGGCCGTGCTGCCATTGAATCCCGTGGTGCCGCTGAACGTGGCGGTGATGGGATGGCTGCCGGCGGTCAGGGCGCTGGTGGTGTATTGGGCCACCCCGGTACTGGGATTGACCGTCACCGGGCCGCCAAGTGCCACGTTGTGATCGTAAAATTGCACAGTGCCGCCCGTGGGCGCGGGCGCGACGGTGGCGCTGAAGGTCACCGGGTTGCCATAGGTGGAGGGAGTCAAGGCGGCCAGCGTGGTGGTGGTGGAAGTCCCGGCGAGCGGCGTGGCGCTAACAATTCCTGAATACGCGCCATCGCCGAAACTGTTGGCTCCTAGCACCTTGAATTGATAGGATGTGCCATTGCTCAGGCCGGTGACGGTGTAGGGCGATGCCGTGGTGGTCACGACCGTTCCCGGGGTGACCGACACCTTGTAACTCGTCGCGCCGGGCGAGGCGGTCCAACTCAAGGCGACGGCAGCATCCATGGGCGTGGCCGTTAGACCGGTCGGTGCCGCCGGCGGCGTGTTGGGGCCAGGTGCCAGACGCACGTTGTCGAAATCCAGATAGGTGCCGGCACCGCCGGTCTTGCGGATGCGGATGGCCAGCGCCTGGCCGACGGTCACGGACGCGCCGGTGCTGGCTTGCAGCGGGATGTCGGTAAAGGTGTTGGCGGCGTTGCCGCCGTTGAGCGTGTCGAGGTCGGCGCGGGTCACGCTGCGGGTGGCGATGGTTGAGCCGTTGGCGAGGATTTCGAGGGTCGCGCCACCAAAGGTGTTGCCATTCCCGCGCACGCCGAGGGCGACGGTGAGGGTGTAAATTTGGCTGGCTTGCAACATGGCACGGCGCGTTTGCAGGAATCCCGCGCCGGCGGAGGAATTGGAAAGATAGGCCACATGGCGGCCTGACATGTGGGGCAACACGCCGCCGCTGGCCCCACTGTCTGAAGCCCCGGCATACGACGCATTGTTCGGGTTGTAATAGCCGCAGTCGCCATCGGCCACCGCTTCACCGGAAGCGGCCAGCGCGCGCCAAGCAATCACGGACGGCGAGGTGGCGACGGAGGTGTCGATGGGACCGCTCGCGCCGTCTGCTAGAGCCGTATTGCTCTCGAAGTCGCCGTTGTTCGGGGCCAGGTCGGGCGTGCCTCCGAGCACGGCGGCCCATTGTGTGGCGAAGTCGGCGAGGCCGGCGGCATTGAAATGCACCCCGTAGCCCCAGCCCGTATTTTCCACCTTGCCAATCAGATGGAAATCATCGGTGACCGGGCCGGGGAACACCAATGCGTCGCCTTCAATCACCCGCCGCTGTCCTGCCACCACGGGTTCCTCCTGGGACAAACTTGTATACGGGTGAAAGCTCGCCTCGGAGATATACCATGGCACGCTCCAACCGGCGTCCACGCGGCTTTGGCTGATGACGGAGTTGAGCCGGGTCTGATAGACCGCGGGAGTGGTGTTGGCAATGGCGTCCGATTCGCCCTGGTGCCAGAGGAAGGCCTTGAAACCATTGACGGGGAATGCCTGCACCGCCACGGTGATATGCGAGGCGTAATAGCCACCTGAGCCCGGCACCCATTGGGATACCTCGCTGCTGCCCTGGCCCATGCACGCGAAGGCCACCGGGAGGTTGTCCCGCGCGGCGAGCAAATCCCCGAGCCGCGTCCACACCGAGCCGCCAGGGCCATCGGGCCCGGGCATGGGATCGGCCGCCTTGGCCCAAGTGCCGTCAGAATAATTGTAGGAACTCACCCGGTCATCCGCGCAAACGCCGGCAGGCGTCCCATAGTTGGCGGAATTGGATTGCCCGGCTGTTAGATAGATATCCCCCACCCCGATGCGCTGGACGCTTGAGGTGACGCCGGGCGCTCCCGCAGTGACCGAGCGCACCACGATCTGATACCAGCCGCCCGCGGTCACCGGGCCGAGCGAACCGCTGAAGGTTCCGCCCGTGGGTGATGGGGTGATGGTGATCCAGGCGGTATCGCTGCCGGAGTTGCCGGATCCGGCCATGACCAGCGCGCGGGCCTCGATGCGCGATGGCGAACCGGCGTAAGTGCCCGCAATGGCGATGGTGCCGGTATTGCCCGCGCCACGTTGGAACACCTGCCGGGTGATGGGCTTGGTCAAGGCTACCGTGGCGGTGCTGGTGATATTGAACGCCGCGGAGGTCGCGGAGGTCAGGGAACCCGCTGTGGCACCGAGCGTGTAGCCCGTGCCATACAGGTCGATGCTCAGCCCGCTGAAGGTCGCCACGCCGGCCACGGCAGCCTTCGCCTTGGTGCCGCTCAACACGCCGCCCGGCCCGGCGTTGTTGGAAATCGCCAGGGTCACTGTGGAGGTGTTGGAAGTGACCGTGTTGCCGCCCGCATCCTGGACGCTCACCACCGGTTGCGTGGCCCAGGCCGAGCCGGGCTGCCCGCCGCCGGGTTGGGTCGTGAATGCCAGCTTGTCAGCCGCGCCGGCGGTCACCGCCTGCGTGCCCGAATTGCCGGTAAACCCGGCAGCGAACGCGCGTATGATCGCGGTGCCCGTGAGGTGCCCGGTAAAGACGGCGCTCGGGCCGGCGGCCACCAGGTCGCCGCTGACTACGCCACCCGTAGTACTTTGCAATGACCAGGTCGCGCTTGGATTGCCCACGAACGTGCCGCTGGCATTCCGCGTGACGGCATAGACGGTGATCGAATTGCCCGCCGTGATGGACTGCGCGCCCACCACGGATCCGCTGCCGTCAGCGGCCGTTTCCACCCGCGTCTGGGTCGCGCCGGTATCGGGTGCGGTGCTGGTGACCGCCACTTCACTCAGCCAGATCCATTGCACGCCCGCTGGATCGGTATGGCTCTGGACCAGCAAGCGCACGTATCTGCCGCTCTTGCCGGTCACGTCCATGGACGAAGTGACCTCCTGCCCGAGCGGCCCGGTGAACGGGCTATAACTAACCGGCGTCGAGAAGCTGATGTTGTCATTGCTGACCGAAATCAACAGGCGGTCGCCGAGATCGTTCCGGGGCCCGAAGAATGTAGCAGTCCCATCAGCCCAGTAGGACAGCTTGACCGTGGCCAGATCGCAGATGGCCCCGAGATCAAGCGTGATCCGGGGGCTTGGCAAGGTTGCGTAGAACCCCACATGCCCCGCATCCCCATAATTGCTAGGGACCGGGATCACCCCGTCGGTCAATTTCACATTGCCCGCATCACCCCATGGCCCGTAATCCGAATTGGGTTGAGTGGCGTCGTAGGTGTAAGAAACCACGGCAACGGGCGCGGCATGGCTGAGGCCGAGGGCGGCGAGTGCAAGAGCGAGGGATCGGAGGATTCGAGGCAGTGGATGGGTGTGATGCATGTGTGGTGAGAGAAGTGGGAAGAAGTGATCAGTAATCAGTAATCAGTTATTAGGCGGACGCGTCTGACTGGTCCGACAAGTCCGACCGGTCTGACGAAGCTCAGAAGTTCTGTCATTGCCGCTTTTTCAAAAGAGTGGCGAGGCCGCCGTTGCGCACCGGCGGCCCCGCTGGGATTCCGGAGAAAACCCATTAACTCCGGAAAGGGGTGGGAATGTGGTTATTTGTTATTGGTCAAGCGGGTTAGGACTCTTTCCTATTAACTTCTAACCAATAACTAATAACCGGCGCGCCAGCGCCTCACTCCGCGCGGACCCGGACGAAGAGCTTGCCGTTGACTGGCGGGTTGCCGACCGTTACCGTGACGATTTGCACGCCGTTGGCATCGGGTGTACTGCCGCCATCATCGGTAGAGGCGGCCATGGCCCATCCTGCCAGATCGGTGCTGAACTCAACCGCGTAGTTGAGGCCGGAATCCACATCGCGGGTGTAGGTGAACTGGTTGCCGATCAAGGGCGTGACCGGGTTGCACGACGCGCCGGTGGTCGGATCGAGGCCGAAGGCGAATTCCTGGAAGTTGGTCATGCCGTCGCCATCCGGATCACCGGTGGGAGTCTTGTCGGTCAAGGCGCCATTGGCGAAGGTGCCGTTGGCCCAGGTGCCGTAGGGACTGCTGGCGCCACCGGTCGCCAGGACACTGACATTGTCCAGGAACACGCCGTCGCCGGAGACGGGGATTCTAAAAGTCAATGTCGCCGTCGTGGTGGTGTCCGGGGTGAACTTGAAGCTGTGCAGCGTCCAGGCCGCGTTTACAGCGGTCGTCTGAACGATGCTGGCGGCCGGGCCTGCGCTCACAGCCACCGGCGTTCCGTTTGTACCGGTAACCGTCCCGGCTGCGACACTGAGGGTCGCTTCCATCGTGCCCCCGCCCCGATACTTCTCGTAATAGCTCACGGTGTACACGGCCCCTGCTTCTACCGCGAAGGCCTGAAAGAGGGGAAGAGTCGCCCCGGTCAAATTCACAGCCCGCTCTCCGTCCTGAGCCGCGCCCATGCCGGTGCCGTTGCCGGGAGCGCGACAGTACCACGCATTGAAGGTGCCGTTCCACCCTGGCAGGTTCGTCCCGGGAAGGCTAACGCTCGTGTAGCCAGCAGCGTACGTGGGGGGGCCCTGATTGGACGCATCAGCAATGTACTTCCCCACCTCGAAGCTGCCGTTCGAGATCAAATTGGCTTCAACCTTGAACGCGGTGCTATCCGCTGATGTCAGCGAATCGCTCGTTGCGGTCAACTGATAGCCCACGCCAGCCAAGTCGATCGACAGGTTGGTGAAGGTGGCCACGCCGCTCACCGCCGACACGGTCTTCGTCCCGCTCAACGTTCCCGGGCCACCGCTCGTCGGCGTGCCCGCAGTGATCGCGAGGGTGATCGATGCGGAACTGTCCACGGTGTTACCGAACGCATCTTGCACCGTCACCACCGGCTGCGGCGCAAGAGCCGCCCCGGGCTGCCCACCACCGGGCTGGGTGGTGAAGGCCAGTTTCGCGGCGGGTCCAGTAGTGACAACCTGCGACAAGGCGCTGGAGACACTGGGGTTGTTGTTGCCGTCGCCGCCATAGACGGCCACGATGTTGGCATGGGTGCCAACCGCCAAGGTGGCGGTGGGCGTAATGGTGCAAGTGCCGCCCGCAAGTGTACCGGTACCAATGGTCGTTCCGCCAGAACCACCGTCTTTCAGGGTGACGGTGCCGGTAGGAGTGGAACCGCTCACGGTCACACCGAAGATCAACGTATCGCCGTAGGCCGAGGGATTCGTGCCCGTACCTAGAACCAATGCGGTCGTGGTGTTCGCAATATTGACCGTCTGGTTGGGGGACAGGGTGCCGAGACTGCTGCTGAAACCACTGCCAGCGGTATATAACGCTGTGACCGTGTACACTCCCACCGGCAACACGCTGGTGGCGATGGACGCGGTGCCATTCGGACTCGTTCCCGTTGTGACCGTGACCGGCGTGCCAAAGGCCACCCCATTGGTCTTGAACTGAACCGATCCAATGGGGACCGCCGCGCCGCTGGCAGGAACAATGGTTGCCGTGAAGGTGACCTCATTGCCGACAGTTGCCGGATTGGCCGAGGAGTCCACCGTGGTTGTGGTGACGATGGCATCCGGTGCGGTAACCAATTGACCGTCGGTCAGAGTGCCAGTGCTGTTTTTGAAACTGCCGGTGGCGGTGAATTCCGCCGTGACCAAGCGCACCCCCTCCGGTAACACGCTGGTAGCGATAGACGCGGTACCGGTCGGGCTGGTGCCGGTCGTGACCGTGACCGGATCGCCCAAGGCGATCCCATTGGTCTTGAACTGGACCGAGCCGGTGGGAACCGTCTCGCCGCTGGCAGGAGCAATCGTGGCCGTGAAGGTGACCTCATTGCCGACGACGGACGGATTGAGCGAACTGGCCACCGTGGTCGTGGTAGCGCCGGGAATCATCTGTGCGACCGTGACCGCCGCAAGACCGTAATAAGAGCTTCCGGTCATGGTAATCAGCAAGTTGCCGCTCGCGTCGGTAGTGCCCGTGATTCCCAACAACGCCGGATTGCCTGTTTTCACGGTCGGTTTGATAGACGTCCACGCTACTGCCGTGCCGTTGTTCAGGGAAACGTTAGGTGTCGTGCCCCAACCATGCTCGCCGCCGATCAATTGAACATAAACGGCATTGTTGGGAGCCAAACCGTGAAGCGTTATGGTCGTGGTATCGGTAGCACCCCGAAACCAATTGGCTGCCGACACATTGTACGCAACATTCGAGTCCGTGCCGGTGATCACCGCTTTGTTCATAAGGCGGCGCCCGCCGCCAGAGAGTGAATAATCCATCGTCACGCCGGTGAGGGCATTGGCTACTGTGTCTCCGACATGCACTCCGGAATCGCTTCCCAAGAGGATGTTGTGAAACCCGATGCCGTTAAGCGTCCCCCCGGCATACGCCCCGTAAGCTCCCTCCGGGTCATATGAGGGGAGAATGCCAGTGTTGATGTAATAAGTCACATTGAGCGCCGCCACATTCTCGGTAAGGCCCGCGCCGAAGTAAGGATTGTTCGCGGCAGAACGAATCTGACTGGTATCGGTGAATGACGCGTCCGTGATTTTGTCGGCCCGTGCCGTGCCGGTCACGGCCAGTGCGAAGACGGCCAGCGCCGTGGCGAGGCCGGTGAGGAGGCGGCGGAGTGGATTCGGTGGCGGCATGACGTTGGGGTGGTCGTGGCTGACGGTGGCGAGCGCCGCGGTGCCGGGGAGGCCGGGGCGGGCTTGGAGGGTTGTGGGGCTTGATTTCATGGTGTTCTCGTTTTTTGGATTCCTTGGGGATGTGGAGATTCGGTTGTCGGTTGTCGGTGATTGCGGAAACATGTTGAATCGTGGTGCGCAAGCACACCACTGATTACTGATTCCTGATTACTACCTCTTCCTCACTGGCGGCGTGATGCGCACGGCCCGTTGGGAGTCACAAGTTGGAAAGTACGCCATTTTTCGGCGGGGTGTCGATGTTTCAAATTGGCTATAAATTGGCGAGTTCGTCTGAACACCACGAAATGGGCCGGGCGCGCCGGAGGGTGGGCGGGTTCGCACGCGAGCCGATGGTGGATTGCGGCTTGGGGATCGTTGATGGTATTTTTTATTTTTTTCCTGTGGACAGGTCACCGCTGAGGTGGATCACAGCCCCTGGTTGCATCTTCAACTCCACAGTTTTATTACCATAGCGTACTTGGCAGGCCTTGCCGGTATGACTGCGCAGCGTCACCGAGGTCAGTTTGCAGTCGGCCCACGCCATATCCACCTCGAAACCGCCGCGGGCGCGCAGGCCGGTCACCGAACCGTTAGGCCAGGCACCAGGCAACGCCGGCAGCAGATGCAGCTCGCCCGCCTGGCTCTGGAGCAACATCTCACACACTCCTGCCGTGGCACCGAAGTTGCCATCCATCTGAAAGGGCGGATGCGTGTCGAACAGATTGAGCATGATGTTGTTTTTCAAGAGTTCGGAATACATCTTATATGAATGGTCGCCGTCTAGCAATCTCGCCCAGAAATTGATTTTCCACGCCTTGCTCCATCCGGTGCCGTCATCGCCGCGGGCCGTCAGCGACACCTTGGCCGCCTCGGCAAGAACCGGCGTTTTTGTCGGCGAAATCTGCCGGCCCGGATGCAGGGCAAACAAATGCGACACGTGGCGGTGCTGGTTATTCGGGTCGTCGCGGTCAACCATCCATTCCTGCAACTGTCCCCACTTGCCGATTTTCGGGACTAGCAACTTGTCGCGCATGGCGATGATCTTCTGGCAATACTCCGGATCGACACCAAGTGCCTGCGAGGCTTCGATATAGTTAGTAAACAAATCCCAGATGATTTCCTGGTCGAACGACACGCCGTCTTCGCGCGGTCCCTGCTCGGGTGAAAATCCCATGGGGGCCACCAGGGTTCCATCGGGCAGCGCCTTGAGCCGATCCTCCCAGAACTCGCATACTTCCTTCATCACCGGATAGGCCACGGTCTTGAGATAGGTCTTGTCACCGCCAAAGGCATAGTGCTCCCACAAATGTTGGCAATACCAGGCGCTGCCGGGCGTGTTCCACTCCCAACTCGACCCGCCGAAGATGTTATTCTCGGTCTGCACGGTCCACCCGCGCTTCGATTTGAACTCGGCCGACGTCTGCTCGGTCCTCACCTCACGCAGGCTGAAGATATAGTTGAGCAGCGGCTCGGCGCACTCCGGCAGGTTGGCAGCCTCGGACAACCAATAATTCATCTGGATGTTGATATTGGAGTGATAGTCACTGCGCCACGGCGGGGTGTTGCTGTTATTCCAGAGGCCTTGCAGATTGGCGGGCAAGGCGCCACGCGACGAACCCATCAGCAGATACCGTCCGTATTGAAACAACAGGTTCTCCAATTCCGGATCCTTCGCGTTGGCTTGCTTGTAGGCCTCCAGCCGCTTGGGAATCGGCAGGACCGCAATGGCGGCGTCCGTCTTGCCGTTGTCCAACGCTACGCGTTTAAACAGTGCCTGGTAGTCCTTGACATGCGCAGCCAGCAGCGCGGCATACGGGCGCTTAGCCGCCTTGTCGATCTGCTCGGTCAACAGACGGTGCGGCGCTTCGCCGCTGCGCCAGCCATTGGCGCGCTGGTTGAGGTAGTCCGTGCCGGCGCCGACCATGAGCGTCAGACTGTTGACGTTCTGGAACGCAATGCCCGCAGGCGTCGCGGTTAGCGTGCCACCGTCGTTGATGACCAGGATCTGTGATTCATATTGCAGGCCGTTCTTCAGCTTGCCCGCCGCGGTCATTCTGTTAGGGCCGATCACCGGTTTTACGTCGCGCCCATCCTTGAGGGTGAGGGTGCCGCTGTGGCTCCCCGGCTTGTCGGCGGTAAAGCGGAACACCATGACCTGGTCGGGAAAGCTGGCAAACGCCTCGCGGCGGAAAGCAACCCCGTCGCTGGTATAGGTCACCGCGTGCAGCGCCCGGCTGATATCGAGTTCGCGCCGGTAATTTTCGGCGGGCTTGGCCCGCGGCAGCGTCACCTCGAACTCGCCGAGATTCTGATACCAGCCCGTGTCTTTTTCGTCGCCTTCCCACAGGCTGTCCTCGTTGAGTTGAATGGTTTCCTTGTCGGTCGCACCAAAGATCATCGCGCCCAGCCGACCGTTGCCGATGGGCAGCGCTTGTAACTCCCAGTTCTGGGCCGGGCTGTCATACCACAAAACCTGCCGTGCGGACGGGCTTGCCACAGGGTCAGCGGCGGAACTGGTGGCGGTCGAAGCCCTGCCCTGGATGCTGCTCACGGCGGAGCGCGGCGATCCCGTGGCGATGATTGCCGGGCCGCCCAAGGGGGCTAGCGACAGCGTGTGGCCGCCCGTTCCCGTGACCTGGAATTTGCTGAAGTTGGTTTGCTGCACTCCATCCACGCGGATATTCCCGGCGGTGACCAAGGCTTGATAGTCCGCCAAGACCTTGTTGCCAGCCGTGAAAGTGGCCGTGGAACCCGTGGCAAAGCTGATGGTGTTCATGTTCCCTGCGGCAGTGCCCGTGTTATTGAAAGAGAGGCTGGTTACGGTGAGCGAGGCAGCCCCCGAAAGGAGCAAGTGACGGGTACCAGCCGCTTGGTTACCTTGCCCGAACCATAGATCTCCAGGCTGGTTTTGGGACGGGCACGGGCTGATTGTCACCGACGCCGTGTCGGTCAGGCTCCACTGCGCTACATCAGAACTGGAAAGACCGTTGCCCAAGAGCACATGATTAGATAAAAGGATGGCATTACCCGACATGTTGTAAGTGCCGGGATGAGTCTGGGCAATGATGATCCCATATTGAGAATTCGACAGGTCGATTGTGCCGCCGGTCTGATTCAATACAGCGCCGTTCCCAATTTGTCCCCAATCCGTAACAGTAAGCAGGCCATCGCCCGTTGTACCACTGGTACTCGTCCAAGTCGTATTGGCAGTAACGCCCCAAGTGGGAACGCTATCCGCGCGGCTCACGCCGGGGAGGGCGGACAGCCCCAGGGTCAGCGCCGCGGCGAGGCCGGTGAGGATGCGGCGGAGTGGAATGTTTGTGTGGCTTGATTTCATGGTTTTATTATTGGCGTTTGGATTGTTCGGGGATGGGGAGCTTAAGTTATCAGTTATCAGTTATCAGGAGAAGACAGAAGACATCAAGACAGAAGACAGAAGAAAAGAGTGAATTGTGAATTATGAATTGTGAATTATGGGATTGTGGATTGTGGATTGTGGATTGTGGATCGATGCGGATCAGGCACGGCTATTTGCCGTCGCCTGCATCCGCCTTGTTATGCTTCTGTGTATCTTTGGGATTGTCAGCCTTGAATTCTAAAGGGTTCCATTTTGCTTTATATTCCAATTTCGCTTCGTTTGTATGGGCGTTCAGCGAGACTGGCAGAAAAAGATATCGTGAACCATCAAGGTCTTGTCCTCCTTTGGGTCCTGCCCACCATTGATCACACAAAGCCATGACAGTGTCGGATTCTCTGATGTAGATAAAATTGGAGATTTGTGACCCCCAAGTGCTTTTTTCGCTCATCTGTTTCCCTTCCGAGTAGGGCCCGAGAGGCGAATCCGCTACTGCGTAACCGGTCTCCGATCCTCCCCAACCGCAAACACCAGAACCTGCCACAATGTACTTACCTTTGTATTTAATCATCGCTGATCCCTCGTGCGTGGGTTTGAGGGCGATAACTGTTTTCTTCGTCGAACTGAGATAATCATCTGACAGCAAATCAACACGCAGATTTCTATAACCATCATCATATACCAGGTATGCTTTCCCGTCCTCATCCTTATACAATCCGCAGTCTTGCCCATAACCGTGCGGTTCGCCGGTTTCACGGAGACCAAGAATCCTGAATGGGCCGACAGCCGAATCCGAGATGGCAACCGTCATCATTACATCGGGATATTTCACAAAATCAAAAAGCCTCATCCGCAGAATCAGTGGGCGATTTAGTTCTCTAACGTGTGTTTGCAATGGAAGTCTCGATGACAATGAGGCGAAGCCTCAAGCTCTTCAGAAAGTTGTCCACAACAAGCTGCTTCGAGAATGGGATTAAAGAACTCGTCGGAGAAGCGGATTGTTGTGGGCAACTTTCTGTCTGCCGCTCGGGAGACCGGCCGGCACGGGCAATTCTGAAAAGGATTGCGATGACGGGCAGCCTGGGCAAGTTTTCTTCGTCAAAATCAAACAACCGCGACGCCCGCCATCACAATCAAGACCCTACTCAGCTTCGTCCACCCGATCAAGTCCTTTGTTTACCAAAAAGTCCGCTTGGTCCTCGAGAACTTCCATCCAGTCATTGAAGTCGAGATTGTCCCACGCAAGAACGCCAAGCCCATCTGCTCAAACTGCCAATGCAAGGGATCCACCTACGATCACATGCCACACCACCGTTCATTCGATTTCGTTCCCCTCTGGAACATCCCCGTGCGGCTCCTCTACCGCATGCGCCGCGTCGATTGCAAACGCTGTGACTCGGTCACCGTCGAACAGATCCCGTGGGCCGAGGGCAAGCATCACTGCACCAACGCATTTCGTCTGTTCCTCTCGCGGTGGGCCAAACACCTCAGTTGGAAACAAACCGCGAAACAGTTCCACACC
>Ga0118677_10003935_pt1 | contig 27475 bp, 22 predicted proteins | sample AliMusrvi5mmetaG_FD_86154 | JGI IMG/M metagenome (GOLD analysis project Ga0118677, IMG submission 86154) | reverse complement strand
ACATTGCGGCTACTACGGCCTCTGCGCCGATGTCTGGGGCGACAGCCGCGAGGAAGTCATCCTCTTCGGTGCGCGGGGTGCCTGCATCTACGCCAATGCGAACGTGCGGGCGGTGCCGACGTTGTATAACGAGACGTTGTATCCGGGGGTGTGAGGGTCAGGGCAGCGAAACCGTTCAATGGGTGCGCAACTCACTGAACGGTTACCACTTACACTTGCACTAAATCAGTTCCAATTAAGTGCAAATACAAAGAAGACCGCACATCACGCGATGACAAAGTCGTGTCTGGAGACCATCGATTCGTCACGGATTGACCATCAATAATGTCGCCAACTTCCCCTGCACTTCCCGCATCACTTCTTCCGGCATCCGATACACATATTCCGCGTTTCGCGCGCGCCAATCCAGGCTTTTCACCTGGTCGGCCAATATCACACCGGAGATTGGAGCGGTGACGGGAAGCTTTACTTCAAACGGATAACCTTTTGTCCGGCTCGTAATCGGGCAGAGTAAAGCAAGACCGACTTTCCCATTATACTCAGCCGGGGAAAGGATAACCGCCGGACGACGTCCAGCCTGTTCGTGCCCGGCTTGCGGATCGAAGGTGAGCCAGACAATGTCGCCACGTTGTGGGAGGTAATCCATCACCATTCCTCCTGTCCAACCGCCGGACCGGTATCCACTTCATGATGGATATTCTCGGGGGTAACGTCGGCCAACAGCTCCTCAAGCGACCAGCGCGATGCACGCCGCGGGGTGATGATCAGGCGATCATCTTCCTGGGTGATTTCGACGGTCATGTTTTCTTCCAGGTGCGAGTCTACCGCATAGGAACGAGGAATTCGTATCGCCAGACTATTACCCCATCGTTGAACGCGCGTCTCCATAGCACCCCCTTACGTATCTACAATGAAGATACATTATTATTACCGGAAATTCAAGTCCTGCGCGTTAAAAATTTGACTATGATGATCTCTGGTCTATACGGATTGTGTGATCAAAAGGGAGACTGCTTCGGAAGAAGTTAGCATGAAGGCTATGGACCGCCGGCATCCCTGCCGGCGCTGCACAGAGGTTGTCTGCTACGGGGGCGCCGGCAGAGATGCCGGCGGTCCATGGCCTTTATGCCGACGTCCGAAGCAGTCTCCCTTTTGATCACACAATCCGTATAGAAGGCAAAAATGCGGAGAATTATCGCAGAAAAAACCTTTCCTCTGCGATAATCTCCGCATCGCTGCGCCTTCGCGGTAGCGAATTTCTAACCCCTTACCGCTTCACCACCGCAATCTTCTCCCCCTGGCGCGTGAGCAGGTAGGTGGCGCCTTGCTGGGGGGCGTTCAGGGTGACGGTGGGGCCGTCTTTCCAGGGGGTGATGGTCACCGGCACCGTTTTGGGTCCCTGGGTGTAGGCGCGGATGAGCGCGGTGTTGTCCAGCCGCAGGCCGGACCAGATGGGGGCGTCGGAGGCGGCTGCCGGCACGTCACAGCACATGATGGCGCCATGTTCGAGGAAGGGGCGGTATTCGAGCATTTCGTCGTAGACGGCTACCGCGTCTTCCACCTCTTCCGTCTCGATGTTGGGGGTTTTCGGGCGGTTGGCGTTGAAGATTTGCAAGGTTTGCGCGCCGCGCAGGAAGAGATGGCGCAGCACCTCGCGATAGCGATCGCGCGACATGATGGGCACTTTGGCGTCCTCTTCATCCGGGCAATAGCGCGCCACCCAGGGGATGCTGCGCTTTTCCGGCGCCCAGGCGGCCGACACCGCCGCATCGCGCGAGGTTTGTGTCAGCATGACCCAGGTATAGACCCGATCCATGTGCGCGGCATCCAGCAGGACATCTTTCGCCGCCGCGCCCCACACCTGGCTCCAATGATATTTATAGATGGTATCGACTCCGTAGGCCACCGGATTGGAGGCGGTGAACAGGCCGATATCCATCGGCGGGAAGCGCGTGCCACCGCCGAAGCTCTGGTTGGGATATTCCGGACTGGAGTGCAGTTGCGTCCAGTTGGTGATCGAGCACTTGGGATAGTATTCGAGAATCGGCGCCGCCAGATAGGTGCTGTATAACTGCTGGCGCAGGCGAATGATGTAGGCACGGTAGCGATCGTGATCGTCGAGCACGCCGGGCGGAAAGATTTGCTGACAGCGCAGGCAATGCCGGCTTTGCTGCCACTCGTCTTCCATCCACCACGGCTCATGCTCCCAATCCATCCAGGCGGCATCGATCGTTACGCCGGCATCGCGGAACTTTTGCAGCCGTCCGCGCAATTCCTGTGCCATGGTATTCCAGGCGTCCAGCAACAGCGGACAACCGTGGATGTCACCTTTGGGCTGATAATCCTTCGGGAACTGGTGCTGCCCATCCTTGCGGTAGGTCTTCTGCACATCGCCCCCGCCGCCTTCCATGACGATCACCTTCACCCCCGCCTGCTGCATGGCCAGCGCCACCGGGATATAGCGTTCGTTCATCCGAATGCACTGCGCCAATCCCCGTTTCGCTAACTCGCGGTACATCTCCGCCGGCAGCGGCTCCGCCCGGTTGAAGGCCTGCGGGGCGTCCTTCGTCACGAACGCTTCCCAGGTCACCATTGGCAACCGCCCGGTCGGATCATGCTTCAACGGCGGAATCCGCTGCAACAGCGTCTCAATATTCCACGGAATCGGCGGGTCGGCCGCCTGCACGACCGCGCCCCCCAGCAGCAGCGCGCCCAGCACCAAGGCGGAAACGAAAACACTGCGGTAATAGTTGTAGGTTGACATAGCTAATCACTCCATACCACAAGATAGCGGTTGTGTCATCGGGTGTCAAACAGGGAAATATGCGTCGTAGGACACCGCTCTTCTACGCGGAGAGCGAGGGATGCTTCAATATGGTTCAGTTAACAGAGGTGATTGCATAACCCTAGCTGGTGGATCGCGAGCAGATTTTCCCGTCAGGCAAGGAATCCATTCCACACTTTATCAAAGATCGATAAACGTGGAATGGATGACGCAGCATGGCGGGAAAAGATGCCGCGAGCCGCCGGCCAGGGTTTTGCAATCACCTCAACAGCCAATATAATCAGCAGCAGTTGAATTCCCGAGGCGAACCATATCGGTGGTGTTCCCTGCTTCCGCTGACACGTTTCGCTTTACACGGCTTTCCTCTCTACGGCTTCTAGCAGTATCGGCTCATGTTGGCTCCTCTCGCCGCGGGTGATGAGGAACTGCATGGTGAAGATGGCGGCGAGATTGGCCGCAAAGAAGGAGAGTCCGGGCAGCAGGTTGCCGGGAATGCCGTGCCTCAAGCAGACGAGGGTGGCGCAGACCAGTACCACAAAGTAGGCTGCCTGTCCGGAAAATATATATACCGGTTGCTTTAAATACGCGGCTTTGCCTTCGAGATACCCGCGGCCCGCCATCGTGAGTGGATGAAAGAGCAGACCGATCGCGCTGACGCGCACCAACGGCATCAACTCCGGTGGACAGCGCTGGACCGCCTCATAATAGACCCCGGCTATCCCCGGCAGCAGGAAGAGCAACGGCATTCCTCCCATGAAGACGCCGACCAGCAGGGCAAACACCTTGAGCCTCCCCTCACTGGTCATTCGGGGCAGCATTGTGAGCATCACCGGCTGGACACGACTGGCGGCGAATGCCGCTGGGCCGGCCAATCCGGCCGCCAGGTAATAGGCGACCAGCATCTGCTCCGGATGCGGGGTGCGCACGATGCCCCAGGAGATCATCACGCCGGCCACATTCATAATGAACGCTCCTGCCGACAGGGGCAGGGTAAAGACGATCATCTCCTTCGGGGTGGCCGACACCCGGGCATCGTGCGGCAGCTTGCGGAGGTAGGGCTGAGCAAAATACCAGGAGAGGACAGCTTCAAAGCTGACGGCCACCGCCTGCGCCACCACTGCCCAACTCGGGCCGACCAACCCGACGTGAATGAAGACGGGCACCAGCAAGAGGGTGCCGACAATACGCGAGATGGTCGCTATACTGGCCAGCGTGGTGGCGCCATAGATATACAGACACACTTGATAGGGATTGCGGAGGAAGAACAATAACTGCAGCACCAGCGAGACGACAAACGCCTGGTAGGAGGGGCGTTCAATGGAAGCCGGCAGCCCGAGCACATGGCCTAACCACAGGTGGGCCACGGGAGGGATACTCAACACCGCCATCAACGCGAGCACAATGCCGGCGAATATCCAGTTGACCTGCTGGAAACGGGCATAGCCTGACTTCGTGGCGCCATGCACCATGCCGGTGGTGACCAGACCGGCACCGAGCATGCCCAGCATGCTCATCATGATCATGGCCTGATCCATCCCCGCCAGGTTCAACGGTCCACCGGCGCCATGGGAGGCAATCGAAGCCACCAGCGGATACGTGAAGGATTGCGAGAATGCTTGAATCGCCAGCGGGATATAGAATCGGAACAGGCTCCCATAGCTCACTTGCGCTACGGGAGCCTTACCGATCATGCTATTGCAGGTGCCATTGGTTTCCATACGATCAATACGCCCAGGCAATTCCCCTGCGTAGGCGTGCAATTACCTTATTTTACTGACCCGCTTATTGGTTTGTTACTAATATCACCGTTCAGGCATTGCTGGCGCACGAGCGTCCTCGCGAGCAGGTCGGGTATCTTTCCGGTGCTCGCGAGGGCTCTCGCGCGCCAGTAGTCGATACTAATTTTGCGCTGCGGGACTCGCGGCAAACTCCGGGCGTCCCACCGCGGTAGCGCGGACGCGGCATTCGAGAAACATCGTGCCCATGGTGGAAGCGCCCATATGATCGAGAATCTGCACCTCGCGATGCAGCGCGAACCCGGCGACTTCGGCGGCGGCGATCTTTGCTTCCAGCAACGCGGACACTTCCTGTTCAGCCCAGGCTTTCGCCGCGTCGAGATTGGCAAAGGCTTTGCGCAGGGTCGGGGTATGCACAAGGAAATGGTCATCCGCCGGGGTGATGGTTGCTTCGGTGATCAGCGTCAACGCCCCGGTGATCGCGCCGACCGCGTTCGCCACTTCCGCGTGCTCGGGGATAGTCACCTGCGCGCCTAACTTGCGCGCGGCTTCCGGCGCCAGCGCTCCCGCCGGCGCGCCGATGGCGATGAGCGGATGGTCGAAATGCGCCTGCAAGGTCAACCCGTGGATATTGGTGCGATCCGCGAGCATATCCAGCAAGGCGCGGTCCGCCGGGCCGGCGGGAAAATCGGGCACCGGGCGCTGATGGCGAACCAACCGGTGCAGCAGATGCACGGTCATCCAGTAGGAAAAGGTATCGAGGGTGAACTCGGCCAGCCGCTCGATGCTGACCCCGGCGCGATGGGCGAAGAATTGCAGACCGAGTTCCGCCGCTTCGCGACTCCAGGCAGTGAAGATGCCCAGGTGATGCATGACGTCCGTCGGGGTCAAGGTCGAGCGCAGCAGGTACCCCAAGGTCTCCAGCCGCGTCACCGGCACCAGCGACGGCGCCATCGCCTCGATGCGTTCAGCCAACTGTTCGCGGGAGAGCGGGCCATCCGCCAGCGCTGCCAGCGTGCGCTCTTCCCGCTCGGTCAGATCACCACCAGTGGACGCCTTCACCCGCACAAAACACTCCAGCGGTTGAATGAGCTGCGAACGGTTATCGCGCTGTTTCCATAACCGACGGCATTCCGTCAGGATCTGCGGATAGCGATCGGCGAGAAACGAGAGCGGGATGGCACGGCGCGGACCGATGGCCAATCGTCTATCGCGGGTGAATTCGACCACACTGTCGCCACCCAGGCCAACGGTCTCGATATCGACCGCGCGCACGTTGGTGCTCCACTCCCCCACCCGCGCACCGCGGGCCGCCACCATGGGCTGCCCATCGATAATCAGGGCAATATCGCTGGTGGTGCCGCCGATATCGACGACCAATCCATCACGCACGCCGGAAAGGAATTGCGCGCCGCAGACGCTGGCGGCCGGACCGGAGAGGATCGTTTCCACCGGTGTGCGCCGTGCCAGTTCCTCGCTCATCAAGGTACCGTCGCCGCGCACGACCATCAACGGAGCCTGAACTCCGGCGCCGGCCATCACCGATTTCACCTGGGTGATCAAGTCGGCGATAATCGGCAGCAACCGGGCATTCAACGTCGCGGTGACGGTGCGCTTGATGGTATCGAGCTGCATGCTCAATTCGTGCCCGCAGACGATCGGCTTATCGGTCAGCTCAGCGAGAATCTCCTTCGCGCGAATCTCCTGCGCCGGGTTCATTACACTCACCATGCCACTGATGGCAAAAGCATCCACCCGTTCGCGCTCGAGCATCTCCGCCACAGCCACGCGCAAGCCGGCTTCATCCAGCGGCTCGATCTCGTGCCCGGTGATATCCGTCCGCCCGCGTACCACCCACACCGGCGTATGCGCGATGCGCGCCAGGTCATATTCGTCGAACCCCAGCAACAACGCGCCGACATTGCCGCCTTTTCCCTCCACGATGGCATTGGTCGCCAGCGTGGTACTCAACGATACCAGTTGCACGCGCGCCAGCAATTCGGTCGGCAACTGTCCCACCGCTTCCGCAATGCCGCGACTCAAGTCGTCCCTGGTCGTCAGCGCCTTCGCTTTCGCCAGCAGCGTCTGCGTGTCAAAAGACACGATCACCGCGTCCGTATAGGTTCCCCCCGCGTCGATGCCTAATCCGAGTCCCATGAATACCCCCGCTTTGTCAGGTGTGGGAGAGTGAGAGTGAGCATTGTTGGGAAGTCCCCGACCCGGCGGAGCCGGGGTTGAGTGGTAAGGAACCTTGCATCAGCCTTACCGCCTCCTGGCGGTCAACCACCAGGCTATTGAGATACGCCCCATAAATGGGGCTTCATACGGATGTAAACGCAAGCCCCATTTATGGGGTGTATCTCAATAGCTCCGGCATTTATGCCGGGGAGGGGAATTGGTTTTTTACCACTCAACCCTGGCTCTGCCGGGTCGGGGAGTTCCCAATAATTATCGTATTGTCCAAGCGGCTGTATTTCCAATCTGATACCATTACTGAACAACAGCTACTCCCAGATCGTCATACTCCCACTCTCTCCGTCTCCGACGCTCATTCTAACACACTTGTTGGACGAATAGAGAGGTAGCCAACGGTCTCCCGGCACTAATTTCCGCTATACTCGGTCACTTATTCACCGCTCATCACGCCAATCGTACTTTCATTGAGGAAAAAAAACTGGTATAATCTACTCGCAAAAATTGGAGATTGCCGGCCCGTAAAAGGAGCTCATTGGTGTCTGAACGCTCATATTCATTTACCTCGGAATCGGTCACCGAGGGACATCCCGATAAAATCGCCGACCAGATTTCGGATGCGATCCTCGACGATTTGCTCGCGCAGGACCCCACGTCGCGCGTCGCCTGTGAAACGCTGGTGACCACCAATCTGGTGGTCGTTGCCGGTGAAACGACCAGTCATGGCACCGTCGATGTCGAAAAGATCGCCCGGCAGACCATGGCAGACATCGGATATGATGCCGCCACCGGTTTCGATAGCGCGACGGTGAAAGTCCTCAATGTGATGCAACCGCAATCGCCGGATATCGCGCAGGGTGTGGATGTCGGCGGCGCCGGCGACCAGGGGATGATGTTCGGATTTGCCTGCACGGAAACTCCGGAATTGATGGCCGCGCCGATCCAATGGGCGCACCTGCTCGCGAAACGGCTGGCGCACGTGCGCAAAAACGGCACCCTGCCCTATCTGCGTCCGGACGGCAAAACCCAGGTGACGGTGGCCTATCTTGGCCATCGCCCCGTACGCATCGAGAAGGTGTTGATCTCCAGCCACCATGCCGAAGGCGTGTCGATGGCGCAGATTCGCCATGACCTGCTCGAACACGTTGTGCGCCCGATCCTCGAACCAGTGGAAATGCTGGATGCGCACACCATCTTTTTAGTGAACCCGACCGGCGCGTTCACCATCGGCGGTCCCTGCGCGGATACCGGGTTGACCGGCCGGAAGATCATCGTGGATACCTACGGCGGCATGGCGCGTCACGGCGGTGGGGCATTCTCAGGCAAAGACCCGACGAAGGTCGACCGCAGCGCGGCCTACATGATGCGCTACATCGCGAAAAACCTGGTCGCGGCCGGGGTCGCCGACCGGTTGGAAGTCCAGATCGCCTACGCCATCGGCGAAGCGTGCCCGCTGGGCTTTTCCGTGCAGACCTACGGCACCGGACGGCTGCCGGACGATCATATCTGCAAATTGATCTGTGAACATTTCGACTTGACCCCGAAAGGGATCATCGAACACCTCGACCTGCGACGCCCGCAATATCGCGGCACCGCGGCCTACGGTCATTTTGGCCGCACCGACCTGGATGTGCGCTGGGAACATGTCGATCGCGCGGAAGCGATTGCCAAGGCCGTCGGCACGAAACCGATGGCGGTCGCGTGCGCGTAACCAAACAAACTTCTCCTCCGTCCCTGCCCCGTCATGGCGGGGAAGGGACGGAATGAGCAGTCCATCCGCCGGATACGACCGGGCGAACTGCTCATCACCACCTTCTCGCCTCAGTATCGGTGGCAAGCACTTGAGTAACCCCGTTGGCCTCCTCAACATGTATAAGCTCCCCGGCACCTCTTCACACGATGTGGTCTATAAAGTGCGGCGGATCGTGGGAATCGCGCGCGTGGGGCACACCGGAACGCTCGACCCGGTCGCCTGCGGTGTGTTGCCGATTTGCCTCGGGGTCGCCACACGATTGGCGGATTATATCGCCGCCGCGCCCAAGACCTATCGCGCGGAGATCCTCTTCGGGGTGACCACCGACAGCGGCGACGCCGAAGGGTGCATCACCAACCGCACGGAGGCTTCCCAGTTGCGCCTGGCCGACATTGCCGCCGCGCTGCCGGCATTTATCGGCGTCATCCGCCAACGCCCGCCGCTCACCTCCGCGGTGTGGATCGACGGCGTGCGCGCCTACCACCATGCGCGCGCCGGACGCGAGATCGAAATGCCGGAACGCGAAGTGACGGTGTATGCCTTCACCCCGGTACGGTTCCAAGCGGGAGCCTCTCCCCGCCTGCTGGCGGATATCACCTGCGGGAAAGGCACTTTCATCCGCAGCCTGGCAGTCGATCTGGGCGCCATATTGGGGGTCGGCGCCAGCTTGAGCTTTTTAGCGCGCACGACGGTGGGTACCTGCCGGCTGGAGGAATCCATCACCACCGAGGAACTCGCGGACGCGGTACCCGCCGGTCGCCTGGACACGCTGTTGCGTTCACCGGATAGCGCCCTCACGCATTTGCCTTCCCTCGAACTGCCCGGGGAGAACCCCGACTTCCGGCGCGACCTCACCTACGCGCTTCCGGTCGACGCCGGGCTGTATCGCATCTATCACCACGAGCGCTTTCTCGGACTGGGGCAAGTCGCAGAAGGAATTTTGCGCCGCACCGTGAATGTTATGGTATAAGAGGCTGGCTGAAAAGTATCGGTGCCGGAATGCTGAGGCGATTTTTGTCTCCCGCAAGGCACCTTTCCGGAGTCATATGTAGACATATTACGCAGGAAAGGTAACGCCGCAGGAGGCAAAAAGCGTCCAGCAGTCCGGTGCCGAGACTTTTCAGACAGCCTCTGAGGCCATGCATCGCGGTTGGCTATTGGCCGTTGGCTCCGCGATTAAATCTTGCTGAAAGCTAATAGCCGATTGCCAATTGCCTGACAGGTGCCATGTCGATTCCACTGCCCCGGTTGCTGATTCCATCGTTACTTTGCCTGCTGCTCGCGCTGGCGGCCCGGGCGGAAGTCGCACCGCAACGTCTGCTGTTGCTGCGCGGCGCTACCGCGCTGGCGGATCACCATACCGCGGACGCGATTGCCGATTTGCGGCAGGCGGCCAGCGCCGTGCCGGAAGATTGGCGCGCGCAGGCGCTGCTGGGCGAAGCGTTTGCGCGGGATGACCAGCGTGACTGGGCGCGCGCGCAACTACGCCGTGCGGTGCTGCTGGCGCCCGGCAGCGAGGAAGCCTGGCAAATCACCGCGCGCGTCGCCCGCAGTCTGAGTGACCGCGTGCTCGAGATGACCGCGCTGATCACCCTGTTGCGTTTCACCCCGGATAACCCGTTGCTCGAGCAGCGGATGGCGGAATTATATTTGTCCGCCGGGCAAAAAATCGAAGCCGAGAAGATGCAAACGGCCTGGAAAGAAAGCTTGCCTCCGCTGAAACTCGATTACACCTACCCCAACTATCAACGCAATGCCACCCGGCAGGAAATTCTCCAGTTGCTGGAAGCCGATGCCGGCAATCCCGCGCTGCTGAACGCGCTGGCCACCGAAGAATGGAAGGCCGGCCATGGGGACGCCACCCGCGACGCCCTGCGAAAAAGCTATCTGCAGACCCCAAAAAGTATCGATGTCATCGCCAATTACGTCCATCTCTGCCTGCTCACCGGAGAGTATAACGAAGCCTTAAAAACGCTGCGCGACGCCGCCCCGTTGGGCGATTATGCGCTGGATCGCGCCTGCGCGCGCTGGAGCATTGCCCTCGGGCATCCCGCCGACGCGATCGAGCCGATCCAACGCTTGCTGATGCGTAATCCGGTCGATCCCCTGCTCAACCGCTTGCTGGGCATCGCCCAGCTCTCCAGCGGCGCGGTGGAAACCTCGATCTCGGCGTTGCGCATCGCCTGGCTGGAAGGGCATGACGCAATCACCGCCCAGCATTATCTCGCGGCGCTGCAGGCGATCGGGCGGAAGCGCGACGCGGAAGACCTGCTGAAACGCGCGCTACACCAATCACCGCAGGACGATTTGCTGCCGTTGCTGCAGGCAACCTACTATCGCGATGCCAATCGCCTCCTTGAGGCAGCCGAGATCACCGACCAGCAAGCCACCGGACAGCGCACGGACCGGGTGGAATTGCTGTGGGTGACCGGGGAGCGCTTCGCGCGGGCGGGCTATACCCAGCAAGCTTTCCGCATCGCCGGTACGCTGCGCGATCAATATCCCGCCGATCCCATCGCCTTACAGGCGTCGATTCAACTCTACCGGCAACTCTCCGCCACCGCCGAAGCACGTCTGGCGCTTACCCGCTATCTCGGTCCCGGCACCGCATTCCCGTTTCCCTCGCTGGAAATCATGCTGCAACTGGCGCGATTAGCCGCCGAGGACAACCGGCTGGATGAAGCGACGCAGGCGCTGGAAGAGGTTATCAAAGGTCGTCCCACCTGCCGTGAAGCGTACCTGCAGTTGGGACGCCTGTATCTGCAGCAAGGCGCCTGGGTCACCGCGCGACGCCTGTATGATACGGCTACCGCGCGCTGGCCGGCGGATCCGGTCTTCATGCTGGCCAAAGCGCGCGCTTCCGCGCAGGAAGGCAACCTCGCGCTGGCAGTCACCTGCTACCAGAAAGCCGCGGCGATGCTGCCCGACCCGGAGCCGTATCTGGAACTCGGCGTGGTCTTTCATCGCCTGGCGGAAGAAGCGCAAGCGCGCGAGTGCTGGATGAAAGCGCAAACGCGTCCCGGCGGCGCCCTGCGCGCGCAACTCAGCCTGCTCGGTAGTTACGAACGCGCCGGTGAAACGATGTTGTATAGCGAAACTCTCGACCGCCTGCTCAAACTGCTGGCGACGGAACGCGAGTCACACCTCGCGCATTGGCGGCAAACGCTGGCGGCGATGAACCTCTCCGCCACCGCGGACGAATTGAACAGCCTGCTGTTGCTCGACAACGAGTTGACTGATCCCGCCCCCCTGCAAGCACGGCTGGCCGCCCTGCAAACCGCGGACAAAGCACTGCCCGTTGCGGGGAACGCGAAGTGAGAAGAAGATGCAGGATAGCAGGATACTGGATACAGCTGTGCCCAGACTTATAGCCTGAACGGTTACTACCAGATGCATTACCTGGCAATATAGGCGAATTGCTTTAGAAACTATCTCAAAATGGATCGTCGCCAGATCGCGGAGGAATTTTGAGATAGTTTCTTAGTATTACTACCGCGCATGACGGTTTTGTAGCTAGGCGGTAAATCGCCAGGCGATTGAGCTATATCCTCGAAAAGGGGCAACTTGTTCATCTAAACTAACAAGCCCCATTTATGGGGCGTATCTCAATAGCCCCGGCATTTATGCCGGGGGTCGGAACACGAAAGGGCACGGTAATAATACTAATAATGCACAGCGAAATAATATCCTATCCTGCTTATCCTAAAAATAATCCTGTGCATCCTGTGAATTCATCGTCTGCGATCATGTGCGGTAGTGATATTAGCACCATTATTAATTTTTTGAGTAATCTGCGTAATCTGCGGTTAAAAAAGTTTGGCCGTTGACTAACAGGTTGACCGGAGACCAAGGAACGTCTGCAAAGGAGACTGGCTATGTTTGATTTAACCAACTATCATGCCGTTTGCACCAAGATTCGCGCGCAATTTGACCTGAAAGATCAGGCGCGCGAGCGCGGGCTTACCTTGTCGCGCGACGTGGTGCGCCATAGCGCCAACGCGATTCGCGCGATTCATCGACGCCAATTCGCGGAGGCACGCGAGTTGATCGCGACGATTCACGGCCTGGTCGGTGAGATGAATACGGCGCTGACCGATTATCCCGAGGTCAAATACGCCGGATTTGTCCACGACGCGCAGAAAGAATATGCGGAAGCCGCCATCTTCTTCTCGGTGGTGGCCGGTGAGGCCTTGCCCGATCCCGATGCGCTGGGTATCGATTACCCGGCATATCTGCATGGCGTGGGCGACGCCACCGGGGAGATGCGCCGTCTCATCCTCGACCGTATTCGCGACGGCGCCTCCGCGGCGGCGGAAAATGAGGAAACGCTCGATGCCATGGATGAAATCTACTTTGAATTGATCTCCTTCGACTATCCTGCCGCCGTCACCGCCGGCCTGCGCCGCATCACCGACGTGCTGCGCGGGACCATCGAACGTACCCGCGGCGACTTATCCGCGGCCATCGGTCAACAACATCTCCGCCTCGCCCTCGAAACGCTGCAGCAGAAGCTCGACAATGGCAATGCGTAGCGGTAATACCTGACACTACCCATTCATATTTCCTCGCTGTGCCTTCCATCCCACACACCGCCTCCTTTCCGCACCGGGTGTCGAAAGTTCTGAACATCGCACTTTCGGCATTTACAGTAAGCTAGTGCCAGACGAACCGGCTATGGGACGTAGTGTGGCGGGCTGGCACGGGAGGGGGAATAACGGATGAAATTAAGTGGGCATCATAACGGCAATACTTCCCTTTCTCTCATTAATCCGGAAGAATTACTGCAAGGCTTAAAACTCACAACGGGCAAAGCGGCCGAATTTTGCGATATCTCGCGTCGGCAGTTATGCTATTGGACGGATAAAGGCATTATCGAGACATTGGAAGATGAGGGAGAGACGGAAGAACTTGGCGAAGATGGCGCGCGTCGTGTTTATGATTTCAACGCGTTGCGCAAAGTCATGCTAATCAAGCAGTTGCTGGAGCAGGGGCGCGGCCTCAAGCGTGCAACGCGTGAAGCGGAACAATTCTTACAGCAAACGCAAGACGAAGCGTTAAAGCCGGATAGCGATCGGCGGACTTGTGAAGAGGTGTTGCAACGGCAAATCGAACGGTTGCTGAATATGTCGGAGTTGATCCGCAATGCGGTACAGCGGGGACGCGTATTGCCGAGTGATCTACGGCACGCAACACGGGAGATCCATTACCTGCTCGAATTGTTGACATTCGAGGAAAGCGCCACCCTGCAATTGCAAGAAGATGCCCTGGCGGTCAACCAGTTTCGCGCGTTGATCGACCAATTGGCGCTCCAGATCGAGGATAAAATCGGCGAAACGCTGTTGCCGGCACGCCGACCCGTCCACTGAGGGGGCTTTGCAGACGGTCGCTAAGCGGCCGTCCCAACATCCACCGTATTGAATGACCAGCGGATTTCGGACGCGGTCACTCGCATGAAAAATGAGTCGGTCCCGGGAATAATCGAGGACCGACTCATAATCTCGTAGCTACGCCGGCAAACGCAACGCGTATCGACGCCTCATCCCTGTAGCGAGGGCTCGCTCTCGGGGGTCGCGACGGGTTGCGGCGCTTCACCATTCGCTGCTGCCGCCGCTGCGGCTGCCGCGCTGGCTTCGATCAGTGCCAACAACTCTTTCCGATTGACGCGTATCTCTCGCGGCGCGGCAATTCCCAGGCGAACCTGCTCGCCGCGTACTTCCAACACCGTGATCTCGATACCGCCGTCGATCACAATGCTTTGCCCGGTCTTCCGTGTCAATACTAGCATGTCCCTTATCCTTTCCTCACAGGTTATTCCTGCTGGTGTCGATGCGCCTTGAACTAAGGAACGGTCTGTGCGCTGTCTGGCTCAAGGTATTCCGGGGAAGTTCACCGATGAGTCCTCGAGGGCATCACCCCTTTTTCCCGCATCAGGCATATTATCTATGTCCTCTTAACTTCCCATTAATTGATATATTTAACCGTTTGTCGGAAAAATCCTCTTGCACATAAGGATACCATATTATTTTTTCATTGACTACCCGCACGAGCGCTTGGGGTTTACGCAAATATTCCGGAAGGTACGTAGCACCTAGCGCTTGCTAGTCGGTATTCTAACAGGTTCTTAACAAATTGTCACGTTCCAATAAAACAGACACTCGCAGCCTGTTGAAGAACCCCGGTGGTCAGATCGCTCTGTATCGCAATTGTGAGACGTATCTGGCGTTATACGGTGAACAATTGTGATGCAGACAGGCGGAAGAAGATCCAACGAGGTGGCCGCCGGGGTTCTTCAACAGGCTGCTAGAAAGGCGGTTGAAAAACCAGGACACGGCAGCTTTGCGGCGAATATTGATGATAAACTGGGTGCCATGCTCTTTGCTTAGAGGTTGTTTTCAAAGTCTCGGTGCCGGAATGCTGAGGCGCTTTTTGTTTCCCGCCAGGCACCTTTCCGAAGTCATATGCGGACATATTACGGAGGAAAGGTGCCTGGCGGGAGACAAAAAGCGTCCAGCAGGCCGGTGACGAGACTTTGAAAACAGCCTTTTAGACGCATTGCGGCGTCTGCGGCAACCTGCGCTGATCGAGATCGGGAGGGTGCATGATCACCACGGTTCTTTAGAGGATACCCATTGATGGCGTTCTCGCAGACCCAGCATGAACCGGAGTGGATTCTTCGCGCCCAGCAAGGAGACGGCGAGGCATTCGACCGGCTGGTGACATTATATGCGCCGCGTGTCATCAATCTGGCCACCCGCTATCTCGGCAACACCGAAGACGCGCAAGATGTGGCGCAGGAAGCCTTCCTGCACGCCTACGATGCGCTGGCACGTTTTCGCCGCGACGCGACCTTTTCCACCTGGCTCTACCGCATCGTCATCAATGTCTGCCATGACGAATTAGGACGCCGCCGCCGCCGGCCGATGCCCGTGACCGCACTCGCGCTGGAGGAAACGGAAGGATGGAACGATACTCGTGCGGGTGATGACACGACCGAAGATATCGTCCTGTGCCGAGAACGCACCCAAACGCTGCACGCCCTGATCGCCGCACTCCCGGATCCTTTCCGCCTCACGCTGGTGCTCTACGATCTCCAGGGATGCAGCTACCAGGAGATCGCCGAATTGCTGCATACCCGCGTCGGCACGGTGAAGTCGCGCTTGAATCGCGCACGTAACCTTTTGCGCGCGCAACTGGCGACCCGGCGGGAACTTTTCGACCTGGAGGTCAGTCAGAATAGAGCATGAAACACGCGCACGTCGACGAGTGGTATACCGCGTATCTCGAAGGCAGCCTGCCGGATCAACGCCGGCGGGACGTCGAGGAACATCTGCGCGCCTGCCCCCGCTGCGCTGCCGCCCTCGCTGAACTGCGGCAACTCGTTGCGCAATTGCATCGACTGCCGGAAACCGTACCGCCGCCTGATTTTGTCGCCACCGTGCGCGCCCGCCGCCGGCAACGCCGCCCATCACCGATCACCGGTTGGCGTTTCCCGCTGCTGGCCGGCAGCACGCTGGCGGCTGCCGCGGTGCTGCTGGTGGCGATCCATTTCATGCCGATGATCACGGCGCCTTCCTCACCACCGGTGCCGGCAGTGAATATTCCACCGCAACCCGCGTCGCGGGCAGCGAAGCCTGCCCCGCCGAATCACCGCGATGTTGTCGTTGAGCGTGTCCCACTCAACAATTCTCCGATCGCGCGCAAAGTGGCCCGGCCTGCGGTGGCTCCCCCGCATTTTGGTGCGCCGCCGGTGCCTGCCGCTGTCCCGGCACCAACTCCCATCATGACGCATACCCCAGCGCCACCGCTCCCCATTTCGACTTGGGACACAGCGATGGCGCATCAGACCGCCATGCCGGCGAAAAAGTTGTTGGCACCCGCTGCGCCGAATGCCAACGCACCGCAGGCTTATCCAAGCGAAATGGCCGCTGCGAATCCCGCGCACACGGATGAGCAGGATGCTAGCACGGCCAACCAGGCCGGAACAACTGAGAACCCACGGATGCGGGAGGCGGAAAAGCCGGCGAAGAAAATGGTAGCCGATGGCAAGATAGCTGCGAAGCCGGAAGACAATGCCGCGGATGCGCTGGGCGCCGGCAGACCCGCCGGGCCGGCAGGACCGACAGGGATGATGTCCACGTCGGCGTCGCTACCATTACCCGCCAGCGGAGGCGAACAACCAGTAGTAACGGCCAGCGATGGTGGAAATATCGTTGCCAATGACAAGGCACCTGCACACGCGTCGCCGGTCACCGTGTTGCACGCGGGTGATCTGCGCACCGTGCCGGCGCCATTCGGTCCTCTCGAAGTGAAAGCACTGGCGCTTCCCGGCGAACGGCACGGTGAAATCGTGTTCTATCCCGCCGGCAACCACGTAGTGATCAGCAGCATAACAGCAGAGAAACGTCGTCATCGTTTAGACGCAAATAGCCCGGATGCCAAAGACCAGACGCCTGCTGCAGTCGCGGATCGGCGAGAGATCGCTGCCGGCGTAAAATCCAGCCCGGCGCCGTCCACCGAAACCCGGCTGACATTCCCCGCGCAACCGGCGGGCAGCGTGCTGAAACTGACACGACCCGGCACACCGCCCGGCGAATTAGTGCTGATCGTGCCGGGCGTCGCCCCACGCCGCGATCGTGTGACGCTTCACCTGCAGAACCAGCCCGTCCTTCCCGTGCTTCGGCAACTCGCCACCGATGCCGGCGTCTATTTGCTATGCGACACGGCGTTCGCCGAATCCCCCCAGCTAAGTTGTACCGTCACGAATGTTCCCCCGCTTCAGGCACTGGACGCGCTATTGGGCGCTTGGGAGCAGCGGAAATAATCTTTCCCTTGCCTGGCGTCCCGGACCAGTATCAACCGTCCCGAGACTTACCCCTTACTCCCATCTGCGTGGCCCTCATCCCGGCTTGCGGTATGCCGAACAAATGTGTTATGCTGCGCTGAATGGAAAAACCTGCTTTGCCACCGACTCTATTGCAGGAATTCTGGCGCCGGTTGCGCAAGCCGCTGGAGCTGGAATTGGCGCGCGGCTGTCCGGATACCGCGATTGCTGGCATGAGCATCGGCGGATACGCGCAGGCCTGGTCCGAGCGGTTGCCAGCCGGCGAAACCGAAGACCGGCGATTGGCGCTCTCGATTGCGCGTGGATTGCGCGATTATCAGTCGATGGCGGCAACCGAACGCCGGCGGCGTGCGATGGCCGCGGTCGACTTGCTGCGCCAGCGCGAATCGCCGCCACCTTCCCGTCCGGCGAAATCGCCTCCCCCACCCCGCCGCGCAGTGAGTAAGCAACCCGAACGTCCCCCGCAAGCTGCCCCGACCTTACCGGTCGGCCATGAATTGCTGGCGATGCCGATCGATCAGTTGGCGCCGCGGGCGCGCTGGCCCAAACTGCTGACGAAATTACAACTGTATACCGTCCGCGACTTGCTCTACCATATTCCACGCGAATGGATCGAGATCCGCCGCGGGGCCGAGATTCCCGATGCCACCCGCGTGGCAGTGGTCGGTGTGGTCGCGTTGCGCGAATACGAGCGCTTGAAATCCACCAAAGCCCCCCAGCCGCTGTATAAATATACGCTAACGCTGCACGACGACGACGGCGCGGAAATCTGGGTGACTTCGATTACCATGGAAACGGAACGCGCGCGGGGGGAGAAGCGCGCGTGGTCACTCAACAAATTACCGTTCACCGTCGGGCAGCGCGTGCTGGCGCTGGGACGGGTCGATCGTGCCGGAAGAATCATCGATCTGCACATGGAAGATATCTTCCACCTGTCGGAGGCCGAAGCGGTGGCACTGCGCCCCGGCGCCGCGGTACCGATCTATCCGCTCACCAACGGCGTGTATCAAAACCAGGTCCAGCGGGCGGTGCTGCGCGTGCTGGCCGCGCTGGGCACGGCGTCCTCGACCAATGCGCTCATCGACCCGCTGCCGGAGGATATCCGCGAGCAATATGCACTGCTGCCGCTGGTCGAAACCTTCCATGAACTCCACCGCCCGCACAGCCCGCAACGGCACGAACTGGCGCGAAAACGGTTGGCGTTTGAAGAATTCCTGACTCCGCAGTTAATCCTTGCCCGTCGCCGCTGGGAACAGCACCATCTTGACAGCAGCGACGCCTTCAGCGCGCGGGAGTCGCTGCCGGCATTGGTCGCGCGGCTGGCGCCGTTTCCGCTGACCGGTGCGCAACAGCGCGTGTTGACGGAAATCGAGGAAGATTTGCGCGGCCCACGCCCGATGAACCGCTTGCTGCAGGGTGACGTCGGCTCCGGCAAAACGCTGGTCGCCGCCGGCGCGCTGGCATTCGCGGTGCGCTCCGGCGCGCAGGCCGCCATCATGGCACCCACCGAAATCCTCGCCGAACAGTTGTATCTGGTGCTCTCGCGCTTGCTCAAACCGTTGGAGATCACTCCCGTGCTGCTCACCGGTAACGTGCCCGCCGCGGAGCGCCGCGTGGCGCTCACCGCGCTGGCTACCGGTCAAGCCCCCATCGCGGTCGGCACGCATGCGCTCATTCAGGAAGGGGTGCTCTTCAAGGATTTAGGGTTGGCGATTATTGACGAACAGCACCGTTTCGGCGTGCAGCAGCGCGCCAGCCTGCGGCAAAAAGGGCGCGCCCCCAACACGCTGGTGATGAGCGCCACGCCGATTCCGCGCACGCTCACCCTCAGTCTGTACGGCGATCTCGATCAATCGGTGCTCGATGAATTGCCTCCCGGACGCCGCCCGGTGGAGACGCGCTGGCTGGCCAGCGAAGAACTGTCCGACGCGTATGACTTCATCCGCGCGCAAGTGGCGCAGGGACGGCAAGCGTATGTCCTTTGCCCGTTGGTAGAGCAATCCGAGCTGCTGCAGGCCGATGCCGCCGTCGAGATGGCCGCGGAACTGCAACGGCATATCTTCCCCCGGCTGAAGATCGGCCTGCTGCACGGGCGGATGCGACCGGAGGAAAAGGAAGCGGCCATGGAGGATTTCCGCGCCGGACGCACGCACATTCTGGCCTGCACCACCGTCATCGAGGTGGGCGTCGATGTGTCCAATGCCAGCGTGATGCTCATTCATAACGCGGAACGCTTCGGCCTCGCGCAGTTGCACCAGTTGCGCGGCCGCGTCGGGCGCGCGGAACACCAATCCACCTGCATCCTCGTGACTCATTCACGCTTCAACCCGACCGCGGAAGGCACGGAGGATTCCCCCGCCCGCAAGCGCCTGCGCATCATGCTCACCGAGCAGGACGGTTTCCGCGTCGCGGAAGCCGACCTGGAGATTCGCGGTCCCGGTGAATATTTCGGCACCCGCCAGAGCGGCCTGCTGGATTTCCAGATCGGCAGTCTCACCCGCGACGTCGAATACCTGGAATTCGCCCGCCAGGCCGCCCACGCGATCATCAACGCCGACCCCGATCTGAAATCCCCTCCCTACGCCGAACTCCGCCAGCGCGTGGTGCACTTAAAAGCGAAAGTGGATCAATTCCGGGAGTAAGTCGTTCGTAGTAGCGCCCCCGTCACAGCAAGGCGCGTCCCCCGTTCACTTATCTCGCTATGCAGCCCCCCGGCACCCAATAACGAACCCTGGGACTGCGCAGAAGCTCCGGCACCAGTTAACCTCAAAACCCTCACGCCCTTTTCTATCCCCAGGCCATAACTCTCATAGCTCTCATAACTCCCATAACTCCCATAACTCCCATCCATCCGTCCAATCCGACCGATCCGTCCCATCCTGATATCCTGTATCCTATATCCGATATCCCGTTCCCCACATCCGGTATCCTGTTTCCCGTTTCCTGCATCCACAAAAGGAATATCCCGCATTCCGACGAAACCTCTAAAGGACATTTACGCTTTCTTCGGAGGGTTTCACATGGCGCGAATATTTGGACGTGAGTATACGCGTGGCGAATTGCAGGGATTGACCGGCAATCTCGCCCAGTTGGGCGGGATTCGTCCCATCGAATTGGCGGGCGGACGCGAACGGGGCGTGCGCGGTTTTGATGTCGCCACCGGCAGTGGTTTCGAATTCACCGCGTTGGCCGACCGCGCGCTGGATATCACCCGCGCCACCTTCCGCGGGCGTTCACTGTCGTACCATACGGCGTCCGGTCAGGCGCACCCGGCCTATTATGAGCCGGCGGGGCTGGGCTGGCTGCGCACCTTCTCCGGCGGGCTGGTCGCCACCGGTGGGTTAGCATATTTCGGCGCGCCGACCGTCGATGAAGGCGAAGAACTCGGCTTGCATGGGCGCGTGGGCACCTTGCCGATGGAGGAAATCGGCTACTGGGGCGAATGGAAAGGCGATGACTACTGGATGTACCTGCGCGGCATGTTGCACGAAGGAGTCATCTTCGGCAACCCGCTGCGGCTCACCCGCCAGATTTCCGCCCGGCTGGGCGGCAACAGCCTGACCATCGACGATACGGTAGAAAATATCGGTGGCGAACCGGCCCCGCATATGATGCTGTATCACTGCAATCTCGGTTTCCCCTTCCTCAGTCCGCAGTCGCAACTGGTGGTCAACAGCCGCCGCGTCACCCCGGCCACTGAAAGCGCGGCGCCGGGTTTGCTCGAGCATGCCACCTTCCAGCCGCCGACGCCGGGTATTGAAGAGCAAGTCTATTACCACGAGCCGGAGACGGATAACGCCGGCGATGCGCGCGCGGCGTTGATCAATCCGCACCTCGACGGCGGCCTGGGCGTCTTTTTCCGCTTCCACGCGAAGACGCTGCCCTATCTGGTGGAATGGAAGATGATGGGATACGGCACGTATGTCTTGGGGATCGAGCCGGCCAGCAACTTCGTCGGCGGTCGCGATCAAGAGCGCGCCGAAGGCCGCCTGATCTCCCTGCAACCGGGCGAACAGCGCCACTATCACCTCGAAATCGGCGTTCTCGACGGTGTCGAAGAGATCGAAGCCTTCACCCGCGCCGTCAGATTTGACGTGCCGTAAAGAAGTAGTGAAAATTTAATGCACAGGATGGATAGGATGGATTTTAGGATGAGCAGGATGGTTGATATTTTAACGCGGAGGCACAAAGAACGACGGAGAGAAGTAAGGAATATTGAGGTGGGTAACCTGGGAGCCCGGCAGTCCTCTGCCGGCAGATTCTACCTACCGGCTGAAACTATATCGTTCTCTGCGAGAAATCTCTGTGTTTCAACACGGAGGCGCAAAGAACAACGTAGAGAAGTGAAGTAAGGAATATTGAGGTGGGTAACCTGGGAGCCCGACAGTCCTCTGCCGGCAGATTCTACCTACCGGCTGAAACTATATCGTTCTCTGCGAAAAATCTCTGCGTCTCAGCGCCTCTGCGTTGAAAAAACGGAGTAGCGTCGAAGAAATAACCTATCCTACCTATCCTAAAAACCATCCTGTGAATAAATACAAAAAACCAAGGAGCGATTATGCTGACGCGAGAAGTAATCGAGACGGCGCAACAGCGCGCGGCGCAGGTGCTGGAGGCAGCGGGCATTGTCCTTACGCCGGCGGAACGCGCGGGGATCGAAGTCGCCGATTTCGGTCTCAACGAGTTGGCGCAAATCGGGTTAGAGCTGGTGGTCTACGTGAACACCGCGCGCTGTTGCGCGAAGGAACTGGTGCTCTTTCCCGGCCAGATCTGCCCGGAGCATCGCCATCCGCCGATCGGCGACAACCCGGGAAAAGAAGAGACCTTTCGTTGCCGCGCCGGTCAAGTATTCCTGTATGTGCCCGGCGAACCGGCGGTAAATCCGCGGGGTAACGTGCCCGCGAATCGCCGGGAGTATTTCACCGCCTGGCACGAAATCATACTCAATCCCGGCGAGCAATACACTCTGCCGCCGAACACCCTGCACTGGTTCCAGAGCGGACCGGCCGGCGCGGTGGTCTCCGAATTCTCCACCCGCAGCATCGATGAGGCGGATGTCTTCACCGATCCGGAGATCGCGCGGATCACCAAAGTAGAGTGAACGCGATTATATACGCGGATCAATAGTGAATCCGCACATTCGAGTTTCCGCTGTCGAGTTTCTGTTGACGGTATCGGCCTGAAACCCGAAACCCGACACCTGAAACCCCAATAGGAGGTCATGGTGGCGTATCAATACGAAGTAGCAATTCTGGGCTCGGGCCCGGGGGGATATGTAGCGGCAATTAAAGCAGCGCAGCAGGGGTTGAAAGTGGCGTTGGTCGAAAAGGGCAACATGGGCGGCACCTGCCTGAATGTCGGTTGCATCCCGACGAAGGCCCTGCTGGCCTCCGCGGAGATGTGGCGCGCCATCAAAGGGGCGCGCGATTTCGGGATCAGCGTGGAAAACGCCGCGTTCGATTATGCGAAGATGCTGGCGCGCAAAGAGCGCGTGGTGAAACAACTGCGCGGCGGCGTCGAGTTTCTGATGAAGAAGAATAATGTCACCGTGCTGACCGGCGCCGGCACGCTGACCGGCCCGCACAGCATCGGCATCGCCGGCGCGGCAGTGGATGAAATTACCGCCGATGCGCTCATTTTAGCCAGCGGCTCGGTGCCCGCCCGTCCGCCGATTCCCGGACTGGACGGCGCGAACGTGCTCACCAGCGACGAGATTCTTTTCTGGCCGCAAATCCCCACCTCGCTGGCGGTCATCGGCGGCGGCGCCATCGGGCTGGAGTTCGCCTTTTTCTTCAATGCGTTGGGCACCAAGGTGACGGTGTTGGAAGCGCTGCCGCACATTTTGCCGCCGGAAGACGGACAAGTGGCCGCGGAGTTGGCTGCCAGTTTCAAACGGCAGGGCATTACCACCCAGGCGGACGCGCTCGTGACCGAAATCGCCGATGAGCAAGGCAAAAAAGTCGTCCGCTACCTCATCCGCGGTAAAGAGGATCTGGGCCCGCAGGAACTCGCGGTGGAACTGGTGCTGGCCGCCACCGGGCGCTGGCCTTTCACGGCGGGTTGTGGTTATGAAGCCCAGGGCATCCCCATGGATCGCCGCGCGGTGAAGGTGGATGCCTACTGCTACACCGGCATCGAGCACATCTATGCCATCGGCGACGTGATCGGCGGGATGTTGTTGGCGCACAAGGCGTCCGCGGAGGCCGCGGTGGCGGTGGATAATATCACCGGACATCGCCGCGCCATGGATAGCCGTGCCATCCCCACCGCGTTATATACCTCGCCGGAAGTGGCGTCCGTGGGCCTGCACGAAGCCGCGGCCATCGAGCAAGGCCTCGACGTGTCGGTGGGTTCCTTCCCCTTCCGCGCGCTGGGCAAAGCCGTGGCCATCGGCGAACGCGAAGGCTTTGCCAAAATGGTGGTGAATAAGGCCGACGGCGCCATCATCGGCGTGCAAGCCATCGGCCCGCACGTGACGGACATGATCGCCCAGGCCACCCTGGCCGTGCAGCATCGCCTCACCGCCGACGAGCTGGCCAACACCATTCACCCGCACCCGACGCTTTCCGAGGTCTTCCACGAAGCCATCGAAGTCACCCTCGGGCATCCCATACATATCTAACGACAATAAACGAATTCACAGGATGGACAGGATGATTTAAAAGATGGGCAGGATATTGAAATACCTATCCTGTTCATCGTCATAGACCACCGGCAAAGCCGGTGGCTTGATAATGTGAACCGCTCAAAGCGGTATGTTGTTACAGGTTTATGAGCCTCCCAAGGAGACTCCTACTCCTCGAAATGGAGCTGGTCTGTGCGCTTATCTTCCTCTTCCTGTCGACGGATATACTCGCGGATGACCGTTTCATCACGTCCGACCGTCGATACGAAGTAACCGCGCGCCCAGAAGTGCTCTCCGACGAAGTTCCGTTTCCGACCGCTATACGTCCGGGCGATGTGGATGGCACTTTTGCCTTTGATATAGCCGATCACACTTGCCACCGAATACTTTGGTGGAATATGGATCAGCATATGGACATGATCGGGCTGTAAGCTCCCCGATTCGATCCAACACTCTTTCTGGCGGGCCAGGTCAGCAAAGACCCGGCCCAGCTCTTTCCGGATCTGTTCGTAAATCCGTTTCCGACGGTACTTGGGAATGAAAACCACATGGTATTGGCACTCCCACCGCGTATGCGTTAAACTCTGGATGTCGTTCACTATTCTCTCCTTTCGTGAACTTTGAGCGGCTCACGGGGAGAGAATAGGGACGACGTCCGCAAAGGTCAAACCAGAAGAGTCCTCCGGCAAAGCCGGAGGATTTCCCGGAGATTAAAAATCATCCTGCCCATCCTGTGAATTCGGTCTCCAGAAAGGAAACACTATGCCTGCTTTACTGAAACGCGCGAAAGAAGCGATCACCTTTACCACCATCCCGTCAGGGGAATTTGCCGGTTCGCAGATTGCCGAAATCTTCGACACCAGCGGCGACACCCGCATGTCGTGCGGCATCCATGAGGTCAGCAACGCGGATGTCATCGTCGAAGTCGCGCCGGTAGACGACGTGCTGTATATCCTGGAAGGCGAGATCGAGATCGAAGCGGACGGCGTGCGCCAGACCTACCACGCCGGCGACTTCGCCTATCTCCGCGCCGGCGCCCGCCAGCGCTACATCGTCCGCGACCACGTAAAACACATCTACGTCTGCTTTCCAAGCAACTGGAAGAATGGCTGAAAAGGTTTCAGGTGTCAGGTGTCAGGCGTCAGGCGTCCGAAAGAGATCATATATCCGTTCACCCCTACTGGCGCGCGAGCGTCCTCGCGAGCATCAGAGCATCCCAACCTGCTCGCAAAGACGCCAGGCGCCTGAACGGCTACGAAAACCTATCCCTGACACCTGAAACCCGGTATCCGTTCACCCCTACTGGCGCGCGAGCGTCCTCGCGAGCAACAGCATCCCAACCTGCTCGCAAAGACGCCAGGAGGCTGAACGGCTATAAAAACCTATCCCTGAAACCTGAAACCCGGAATCCGTTCACCCCTACTGGCGCGCGAGCGTCCTCGCGAGCAACAGCATCCCAACCTGCTCGCAAAGACGCTCAGGGCCTGAACGGCAACGAAAACCTATCCCTGAAACCTGAAATCCGGAATCCGTTCACCCCTACTGGCGCGCGAGCGTCCTCGCGAGCATCAGCATCCCAACCTGCTCGCAAAGACGCTCGGGACCTGAACGGCAACGAAAACCTATCCCTGAAACCTGAAACCCAACACCCGACACCTCCTACGCGGCCTGCGTCCACGGTTGCCCGGTTTGCATGGTATATAAATCCCGCAAAGTCTGCAGCGTGGTGATGTTATCGAGGGTTTTATCCGGACGGAAGCGCAGGATGCGGGCGAAGCAGAGGCTGATCGCGTCGGGATAATCGCGGTTGTGTTCGAGTTGGGTAAAGCTGACTTCCACCACCAACTCCGGCTTGACCAGCGCGCGATGCCCGTGCGGACCGGCGCGGCGTTCCATCAACGCGCGCGTCATCTCGGCAAACTCCTGGTTGGTCAACTCCTTGGATGTTTTCCCGACCATGACCAATTCGCCGGTAACGATATCGCGCGCGGCCAGGTGATAGTTTGAAATCCAGCCGGCGCGCCGCCCGATACCCCATTCGACGCCGACGATCGCCAGGTTGATGGTGAGCGCCTCCTGCACCTTCAGCCATTCCGTCCCGCGCACGCCGGGCAGATAGCGCCCTTCCAACCGCTTCGCCACCACCCCGTCATAGCCATCATCGACCGCGCGATGAAAAAAGGACACCCCTTCCTCTACCGTGCACGGCACCAGGCGTGGCACCAGCACCAACTGCGCGCTCTCCTGCACCGTCTCTGCCAGCAAACGCCGGCGTTCCGCGTTGGCATGGTCGATCAACGGTTCGTCGTTCAACTGCAGCAGATCGAACAGGCACAACTTCAACGGCGTCTGCCGTAGCAATTGCGGCACGTCGCCGGCGTCGCGCAGACGGCGCAGCAACTCCTGAAACGGCAAACTGTGGTCGTTCCGGTCCATCGCTACCATCTCGCCTTCCAGGATGGCACTGTGCGCGGTGATTCCCGCGCGCACGGCATCCACCAGTTCCGGCACCGCGGCGGTAAATTCCATCAGATGGCGGGTATACAGGCGCACTTCGTCACCCGCGCAATGGATCTGCACGCGCGCGCCGTTCAGCCGATATTCCAACGCCAACTGCCCACCGAGCCGCACCCAGGCCGCCGGCAGATCGTCCACCGTCTGCGCCAGCATGGGCCGCAGCGGAGTAAAGACGGACAACTCATAGCGTTCCAGCGCGGCGACGCCTTCCGTCAGCGCCAACCGCGCGATCTCGCCGACATTCCCCACCACCATAAAGCAGCGCCGCACCAACTCCGGGTCGGCCCCGGAGGCCAGCGCGACGCCTTCCAGCACGATCTCTTCCCGCGTCACCAACGGCGGCTGCGCGAACAGTTGATTGGCGATCCAACGCGCTTCCTCCGCCCGCGCGCGGCACAACATCTCGCGCACCAATAATTCGTAATCGCGCTCGACATCGATGCCGGCCAGCGACGGCAACAGCGCCAGCGTCGCGGTGACATCGGGAATCGTCAACGGCTCATCGTCCGGCGGGCAGGCGTTTTGCCGCCCGGCCTGAGTGAACAGCGCAAAAATCACCGCCCCCGGGTCACCCGCGCCGCCGGCATATTCGCGCATGGCGTCTTCCGGCACCGGGAAAAGCGGTTCCAGCGCTCGCCAGAGCACCGTGGCCGGCAGTCGCGGGCGCTCCGCGCCGTCGTGAAAGCCGAAACGACCGGTCAGCAGTTGCACCACCAGCGCCACTTCCTCCGGCTCGACACTATTCAGCAGCGCGGCAATCAAGCTCCGCTGCGTCATCCGGCTGCGACTGCCGGTAATGCGCAAGGCATATTCGGTAAAGACGTGAAAGGGGGTTGCCATACCATCAGTATGCCCTGCTTCCGCTCTTACCGGGGAGATGGAATCTCCGCAAATACCCGGAATGTCGAGCTTTCCGAACACAAGTCGAGAGAAATGTCGTTTGCGGGAGGGGAATGGTCTGAACCTAGCTGAGAAGGATGATCCCATACATTGAAAATTATGGGCCGCCGGCTTCCAGCCGGCC
>Ga0118677_10003933_pt1 | contig 27478 bp, 23 predicted proteins | sample AliMusrvi5mmetaG_FD_86154 | JGI IMG/M metagenome (GOLD analysis project Ga0118677, IMG submission 86154) | reverse complement strand
CTCTAAAAGAACTTAAGGATGATTATTATAATGTTGTTAAGAACGTGCTTGAATGTTTTCGTGGAGTAAGCACTGTAGATCTTGATGAACTTAGTGTGGCAGGGCTTGTAAGCCTTAATGGCTTTAAGTTAGCTGGCAAAGTTGAGATTATGAATAAATCTGGTAAGATGATAAACCTCTGCAGTGTTAAGGAATTTGCTTCCAAAAAATTATCTAATGTAAAAAAGGAGTTATAAAATGACGTCAGATGGCTTTAGAAAAGAAGGTTTAACAGAGTTTAGAGTAATTGCAGAAAGTGCTTTCTACACAAACAACGTAACTAAGGTTAACACTATTGCACAAGCATATAAGCTTGCAGCCAAGAACCCTGGGACAATAATAACGGACCAAAAAATATATCAGCCAGAAAAAATAGGGTACCCAAAGGATGCAAAAGTATTGCTGTTTAACGATGGTGGAGTTTCTGGTCGTTCTGCTGCTGCACGAAGAATAGTGGGGGACGAAGGCGTTACCTCAGAAAAATATAGTGCACTACTAAGAGAAGCTGTTTTTGGACTTAGCAAAAAAGAGACTGTTTATCATGCACAATGCATTATAGGTTTGCATCCCGATTTTATGGTGAAAGCTAATCTTTTGATACCAAAAGGTTATGAGAACAATATTTTATCGTGGCTGAGCAACTTCCAGGAAATTAATCAAAAGTACTCTGCTATGTATAAAAAATCATTAAAGCTTAACGAAAATCCAATACACATAGTAACGGACCCAGATTGGACACATCCAGATTATCCGTATGGGCTGGCTTTCTTTTCTCCAGAAGAGAACGTGGCCTTCATTCTAGGGATGAGGTATTTTGGTGAGTTCAAAAAAGGGACTCTTACACTTGCTTGGGGTATTGCGGACAGGAATGGCTACACTTCTTGCCATGGTGGATTAAAGTCTTACAACGACGTAAAATTTGTTGGAGCATTCTTTGGACTTTCTGGAAGTGGAAAATCCACGCTTACTCACGCGCGTCATGGTGGCAAATACGATGTTACCATTTTGCACGATGATGCCTTCATCATTAACGATAAAACATATCAAACTATTGCTCTTGAACCTGCATATTTTGACAAGACCTCTGACTACAAAATAGGGGACGAAGCTAATAAATTCATTGTTACTGCACAAAATGTTGGTGCAACTTTAGACGCTAAAGGTGGAGTAATACTTGTTACGGAAGATATCAGGAACGGTAACGGAAGAGCGGTAAAGAGTAGACTTTGGTCCCCAAATAGAGTGGACAAAATGGAGAAAGAAATAAAGGCAGTCTTCTGGTTGATGAAAGATCCTTGCGTCCCACCCGTATTAAAAATTAACGATCCTGTACTGGCATCAACAATGGGTGCTACCTTAGCAACAAAGAGGACCTCAGCAGAAAGGCTTGCAAGTGGAGTGGACCCGAATGCGCTTGTATTTGAACCATATGCAAATCCTTTTAGGACATATCCATTAAAACACGATTTTGAAAAATTTAAGTCGCTGTTCGAGCGTGGAGTGGATTGTTACATTTTGAACACAGGACATTTTATGGAGAACAAAGTAACTCCAAAAACAACACTTACAATATTAGAGAATATTGCAGAAAAGAAAACTTCTTTTACAAAACTATTTGGTCTAGACAGCTTCGAATACATGATGGGACCAGAACTTAAACCTGCAGAAGAAAAATCATGGAAAGAAGCGTTCACAGCGCAGCTCCATAAAAGGGTAATGTACCTAAAAGGCTTAAAAGATAGAGAAGCTCTGCCAGAAGAAGCAAAGCACAGCGTAGAGGCTGTAATAGCGAAGTTAAAATGATACACGTGCATCATTTTTGACCAAATATGGAATGTTACGAGGTTGGGTAATAGTTAACTTTGATCAATAAAATCATGCGGTTAAATATAATAACTGTCAGTGGCATAGAAGTTGCTTTCTAATATATGGGTTAGCCTAGTCTATGAGGGTTTAAATTATGAAAAAATTGAAATCTTTTTTAATTGTATTGTTTATTGGGCTGTCTGCTGCCTCTTTGTGGGCACAAGCCAAAATAGAATCCTTTTCTCTTTCGGGAGATGGAAATACTTTTCAGGGAGTGATAACTGAAGGAAATATTTCGGTCGATATTTCAGGTGATTTCTTCGGAGACTTAAAATCATTAACTCCAAATATTGTTGTTTCAACTGGTGCTACCGTAACACCAGCCTCTGGTATTCCACAAGATTTTACTAAATTTGTTTTTTACACAGTGACAGCTCCAGATGGTTCGCAAGAACTATATAAAGTAGATGCTATGCAAATTACATCATCAACTGTTTATGCAGTAAATGACAGATATGCATATCTCTTGATCAAACGTGCAGGTGTAACGCAGCCAGACCCAGGTTACAAAATAGTAGCTACCAATATGTCTGATGTAAAAATAGAGGACTTCACGTTAGATGTAACAAAGTTAAAAGATAAAACCGTTATAAGTTTTGGAGAGGGATATCCTACAAAAATGGTCGACGATCTTTTAACTGTTGGTGCTGATCCATATGGGTTAGATATTTGTTATAAAGAAACAGATCTTACTAAAAGAGTTATAAGCCAAAGCGTTCTAGTTAATGATGCTTCTTTTTTAGAGATAAAAAAGCTTTCAAAAGACTTTACAGATGGAGTGGATTATATTTTGAGTTCAGAACTCTTGTGTTGCATAGACTATAATTACAACACGGGTGCTCCATTGCCAGAACAGCCAAAACAGGCAATAATCAATGCAATTAATATTTTAAAGAAAGATGGTGAAGCTAGATTCTATTGGGCCTATCACATAAATGGAACTATGTTTATTCACCCTGGGGGTACCGGTATAGACACAGGGAAAGAGATCCCGGCAGAGCCTTATGCGAAAGAGCTGAAATATTATGAAAGCTATAAAAAGATCATGGAAGATATTGTTGCGGTCAAACCAAACATTAAATATCTTCTTATGCACGATACGGGTTTCAGATATGGGCTATTCTTGTTAGTAATAAATAAATAAGTACTTGGTACTCGGAGGGGGACTCGAACCCCCATGATTTCTCACTAGACCCTGAACCTAGCGTGTCTACCAATTGCTTCCTTCACAACGCTTCAGTCAGCGAAGCCTAAGGAATATCCCATTTACATTCGCTCCGCAAATGCTCCGCTAAGGCTTTCCACCATCCGAGCTATAAGTTGTTGTTGATACTATTGAGTTACGGGCTATACTATATATCACTAAATAAGGATTTATGGAGTGCTTTTTATGGACCACTTAGAATTACTAAAAAAACGCGGTTATGTTTACCAGATAAGCGATGAAAAAGCTGTTGGTGATCTCTTAAAGGAGCCAAAAGGCAACGCTTTCTATATAGGCTTTGATCCTACAGCGGACAGTCTGCATGTAGGAAGCATGTTCGCGCTTATGACTGTTTCGCACCTTGCAAAAGCTGGGCTTACTCCGATAATAGTATTGGGTGGTGGCACCGGCTTGGTTGGCGATCCGAGTGGAAAAACAGAAATGCGCAATATGCTCAGCGAAGAAACTGCAAAAAATAATCTTAAGGCAATAGAGAATCAGATCAGAAAAATAATTCCAAAAACTCCAGAGCCAATATTTGTGAACAATGCGGACTGGCTTGCTCCGCTTAATTTCATAGAGTTTTTGCGCGACGTTGGTAAGCATTTTAGCATTAATAGGATGTTGACCCAAGACTGTGTAAAGGGAAGATTAGAAAAGGGTGGGCTTACATATTTGGAATTTAGCTACATGTTGCTTCAAGCTTATGACTTCGTTTATCTAAATAAGAATAAAAATTGTGTGTTACAAATTGGTGGTGCCGATCAGTGGGGCAACATGATAATGGGCATGGACCTTGCCAGGCGTATAAATGGCAGCGACGTTAATTGTTTTACTTTTGAACTTATGATGACGGCAGCTGGCGAAAAAATGGGAAAATCTGCTACTGGTGCAATATGGCTTGATGCAAAAAGAACGTCTCCTTATGAGTACTACCAGTTCTGGATCAACGTTGATGACAGAGACGTTAAAAGATTTTTATATTGTTATACATACATTTCAGAAGATGAAATAGAAAAGTTAGTTAAAGATACAGACATAAGAGAACTTAAAAAACTGTTAGCATTTGAAACAACAAAAATTATGCACGGTGAGGCAGAAGCAGTAAAGGCACGCGAAACCAGTGCTGCTCTTTTTAGCGGTGATGCATCCAAAATAGAGGGCATTCCAACATTCGAAATAAATTCACCTGCAATAAGCGGTGGAATGAATATTCTAGACTTTATGGTCAATACAAAACTTGTTGCTTCAAAGGGCGAAGCTCGTAGATTAATTACGGGTGGTGGAGCCTATATGAACGAAGAAAAAATAACCGCAGTGGATAAAGTTATTACTTCATCCGACGTAAAAGATGGCTCCATCATGCTCCGCTCCGGCAAAAAGACATACCTTAAAGTTATAGTTAAATAGAATATCAGTAGTAGATGATTTTTATAGCCTGATCTATTTTTTTAGACAAGTCTTCGGTTTTGACTATTCTAATATTAGGCTCACTAAAATTTGCTGGCCACTCCGTTAGGCCGACGCGAATTTTTAGCGTTTCGCCTAACATAAGAATAGTTACCAAAACCTCCAACACTGTCTAAAAAAATAGATCAGGCTATAAAAAAAATCTATTTGAAATAATTTTATATTAGAACTGGAAACTGAACTGGAAGTTATATCTTCTATCAGATTCGCGTCTGCCATCGGTGTTGTAATACGTTGCAGTATTCGTAGCATATGTAGCAAAATCGCATTCCAGTATGTAGTACTTTATACCTATACCAGCAGACCAATACATTTGATTCATTCCAGCTCTCAAATAAATTAGTCTTGGGAATTGTAACTCTGTGCCAAAGTGAATTATGTCTAGAATACTCGATTCGCTCTTTGTAATCGATTTTATGATATCAAAGTCTGTCCTCCACGCTATTCCCGCTCCAATGTCCTTAACTTTTATGCCAGTCCCAATATCCAATCTTGCAGGAAGTATCGGTGGGCGACCATTGTCGCTACCTTTGGACAACCTTGGATCCAGACCAAATGGGGTTGCAAGGTCAAGTGCGGCACCACCGATGTTAAAATCATAGGTATCGTGAGGCATTGTGTATTGCATTCCAACATCAAAAGAAAGAGCTAACCCTTCCTGCGATAGGGCTGAGGCAAAGGGCTTGATGCCTTCATTCTCAAGTTGTGTCATCGTAAAGGTTCCAAAACGACCGCTTCTGTATGCAACTTTGCCAGTGCCGCCAAATCTTAAGTGATCATTTAAAAATCCTCGCCCATAAGTTAATTGCAACGTTACGTCAGCAGCAGAAAATACATCTGAGTTTGGTATGGCGGTGTTGTCGTAAGCGTTATCCATTGTTCCTCTGGATATAAGGGCTATCGCATACGCTTTTGTCACATAAGAGGTAAGGAAAGACATTCTGGTCCTTACATCCTTTCCTTTTAATGAATTAACGTCGGCAGGGTCCGTTATTACCCATTTATTGCTATTACCAAAAAAGGCGGTCATGTTGTCTGTGACACCGCCGGAACCTTCTAGCTGGAATTCGAAGTTCAAAATGGGTTCTTCTATCAACGATAAGCCAGCAGGGTTAACAAAAATGACATTGTAGTCATCCACGTCGGCCACCATTGCTCCTCCACGTCCGAGCCACCTGGCGGAAGTATAAACTCCCTGTTGTTCCATGGGGGTTGCGTTAACAGAGGAACATATAGTCGCAAGAACCACTAATGATAGCAATTTCTTTAGCATTGTTACAATTATAGCGGAAAGCTTTCAAGTGTGTTAGTTATATTTTCAAAAGGCAGACGCTAACAATCACAGCCAGATTTTAAGAACTCTTTTTTTATAGCCTCAAATAATTTATCTATGCCAAATTTAACCGGATCGGTTGCTGGTAAACCAGTTTGTTTTTCTACTTCCGCTACAACTTGTTTTGCTTCAGCATCAGAAAGATCATGGCAGTTCAAGGATATTCCTATGACCTTACACTTATTAACTATGCCTGCCATGTTTTCATATACTTTTATAGCCGTTTTTAGATCAGGCATGTTATTGTCGGTGTACCTTACCTTTTTTCTGGTAGGTGCGTGGCAAAGTATCATCGCATCTGGAGCTGACCCATGAATAAGTCCGAGTGTTACAGCTGAGTAAAGAGGAGAGAAGAGGGAGCCTTGTCCTTCTATGAATAAAATGTCCCTGTCCTGCTCATTAAGTATAAGTTTTTCCACCGCTCCCGGTAAAAAATCGGATATTACCCTGTCTATTGCGATGCCTTCACCTTTTACAAGAATACCGATCTGTCCTGTTGCTATAAAGCCTGAGTCAAGCCCGTGCTTTAAGGCTGCAGTATTTAATTCCAGCGTTGTTAACATCTTTCCAAGGTTGCAGTCAGTTCCCACGGTAAGGACTCTTTTTGCTTTTGTATTGAGCACTTTTAGCGATAGTAATTCAAGATCATCTGGAACGGCTCTTATGTTGTAAACCTTCCCAGTGCCATTCTTGAAAACAGTTACCGAGTCAGTAGAAACTGGATCAACTTTGCCCAGGACCTTAACTACAGGCTCTAAAGTTCCCAAATTAATATGTAAGGGATTGAGTACATCTATTCCATTTTTTATTGCAGTTGTAACTTCATTTAGCCAACTTTGTGGAATTTTTCCTTCCGGTAGGACAAGACAAATTACCAGAGCATCTACGTTGCCCACGACTTGATTGATGCTATTAAATATGGGAATGCCTTGCTTTGCAAATATGTTCGGTTTGGCCGTACTGTGAGTAGGATCTATAAGTGCAACCACATCATTAGCCCTGTATCTTAATAAAAGTGAAGCTGTTTTGGCATTGAATATATCTTTAGCGCCCTCTACAAGTAGGGCAAGTTTGTGATGTTTTTTCATGATATGAACTTATGCCACAGGATAGGCGTTTTTACCATCAAATCGTTAATAAGCCATGGTCATCAGTTTTGCTGAAAAATGTAGTCAAATCTGTCTTCTTTTGATTCCATATATCTTTTGTAAAAGGCTTCTTTTTGAATACTGGCAGGTTTTCTTACTAGCTTTTGATTTTCTTCCAGCGAGCTTGCACCGGCAAAATAGGTTGTTTTAGCGAGGTCATTGGTATAGGTGTTCTCATCAGTAAGTGTTTCACAATATAGAGGCTGAAAACTAATGCTTAAAAAGAAGAATGCTAAAGCTAGTCTTTTCATGTTTGGGGTCCCTCCATTATCTTGATTTACTTATCGGAACGTTTAGCCTATAACTTTAATTTAATCACATTTATTTTATGCCAATGATAATGTTTGACCATGTACCCCTAACATGTTAGCTTTCAACGAGTTTTTACGGAGGTTAGGTTTACATATGAGACAATCTTACAAAACGTTACTGTTGTGGATCGCTCTATTCTTGGTATTTGTGACCGTTTTTAACGTGTTCAATTCTCCCAAGACAAAGTCCGTGGAAGTGCCTTTTTCCACGTTCGTTCAAGAACTTGAGAGCAAAAAAGTGGCAGAAGTCACCTTTAAAGGTGAGCAGAATATAAATGGAAAGTATAAGCCGGATTATAAAGAAGGTCGTTACTTTAAGACACTTGGCACTACTGGGGCAGAGGCCTTTAAGCTGGTCAGGGATAATGGTATAGTCCCAAACTATGAGGAAGCGGACAAAACTCCTTTATGGCAGACGATACTGATAAGCTGGGGACCAGTGATCTTTATTTTTGTACTGTTCATAATGTTCATGCGTAATCTTCAGGCTGGTGGCGGAAAAGCCATGAGCTTTGGAAAAAGCAGGGCAAGATTGCTAACGGAAGGCAAAAAGAAATATTCGTTCAAAGATGTGGCCGGCGTAGATGAAGCAAAAGAAGAATTAAAGGAGTTCATAGATTTTTTAAAAGATCCAAAAAAATATACAAAACTTGGAGGAAGGATACCTAAAGGTGTTCTTTTGGTTGGTGCTCCAGGAACAGGAAAAACACTGCTTGCAAAGGCGGTAGCCGGTGAAGCCGGGGTTCCGTTTTTTAGCATAAGTGGTTCTGACTTTGTTGAAATGTTCGTGGGAGTTGGAGCAAGCAGAGTTAGGGACCTTTTTGAACAGGGTAAGAAAAGTGCGCCATGCATAATTTTTATAGATGAAATAGATGCTGTTGGACGTCATCGTGGAGCCGGACTTGGTGGAGGACACGACGAGAGGGAGCAGACCTTGAACCAATTGCTGGTAGAAATGGACGGCTTTGAGTCTAACGATGGTGTAATACTTATGGCTGCAACAAACAGGCCAGATGTTCTTGATCCGGCGCTGTTAAGACCTGGCAGGTTCGATAGACGCGTTATAGTAAACCGTCCAGACGTTCGTGGTAGAAAACAAATATTGGAAGTTCATTCCAAAGAAATGCCACTTGATGCAGACGTTAACTTTGAGATCATTGCAAAAGGAACTCCTGGTTTTACAGGGGCTGACCTTGAGAACTTAATGAACGAAGCTGCACTTTTGGCTGCAAGGGACGAAAAGAAAGTTGTTTCAATGCACGACGTAGAAAGAGCAAAAGATAAAGTCATTATGGGCGTTGCCAGAAAGAGCATGATAATAAATGACGAAGAGAAAAAAATAACAGCTGTGCACGAAGCAGGTCATACTCTGGTCGCAAAATTAACTCCAGAATCTGACCCTGTGCACAAGGTTACTATAATCCCGCATGGTATGGCTATGGGTGTTACTCAAACACTTCCAGAGGACGACACTAATATCCTCAGAAAAGAAAAAGCACTGGCAGAACTTATTGTACTTATGGGAGGACGTGTTGCTGAGGAAGTTATTCTCAACACCAAGACTTCCGGAGCCAGCAACGATATAGACAGGGCGACGGAAATTGCCAGAAGAATGGTCTGCAGCTGGGGAATGAGTGACAAAATGGGACCATTGAAGTGGGGACACGACAACGAACCTATTTTCCTTGGCAAAGAGTTTGCCGCTGCGAAGAATTACAGTGAGGAAACCTCCAAGCAAATAGATGCAGAAGTCTTCGATATAGTAATGAAGGCATACAACGATGCAACCGCTCTGATAACTAACAACAAGGCCGCACTATCGAGGATCTCGGACGCCCTACTTGAAAGAGAGGTCCTAACTACCGAAGAGGTCGATATTATAATGAGTGGTAATACCTTACCGCCAAGGACGTTGGAGACAAATGATAGCGTATCCAGTAAGGATCTCCCATAAAGAACAGGCTGAACTGCTTGTTAAAAGGGTAGGCGTAGAAAAAGAAGCTGTGCCCATACTTGCGCCTAAAGCTATTTATAAGAACATCATACTGAAGTCTGTCAAGACTTCCTGGGCAAATATAATAAAACAGGAAATGCTTTCTTGCGGTGGTGATGCTGCGGTAAGCAATAGTACTTACAACTGCTCTACCCAATTTACCGACGTTATTTTGATGGGCAACAACAGTTGTTACCACAGATTTCTGACCAGAATGAAAATGCAGCCAGAGTGTTTTATTCCCTTAATAAAAGAGCTGGAATCTATTCTTTGTGATCATGTTCCTGCTCTTAAAATAGCGGGAAAAACTTATGATCTTGCAAATGACGTTCTGATATTTGGAATACTTAACGTAACTCCTGACTCTTTTTCTGATGGTGGAAAGTACCTTGACCATGATTCTGCCTTTAAAAAAGCAGAAGAGCTTTTAGAGCAGGGTGCGAATTTTATAGACATAGGTGGCGAGTCCACAAAGCCAGGCTCAGACAGAGTCCCCTTGCAAGAGGAGCAGGACAGGGTACTACCATTAATAGAGTCCGTTACACGCAAATTTGGCCCTGTAGTTAGCATTGATTCTTATAAGCCTGAGCTTTTGCGCGAGGCGTTAAAGGCAGGGGCAAAAATAGTGAATGATGTGAGCAGTGGTGCTGCGGTTAAGATAGTAGCCAACGACATTATTAGCAACGATGCTGCTGTTATAATAATGAGGAACCATTCACAGGGTGGTATTTCTGGTTCCAGCCCAAGTAATGATCTGGTTGATCCAGTCGCTGAATTCATAGATTTTTGTCATCACACCAGAAGTGAACTCATCGGACTCGGGTTGAAGAAGGAAACCCTCATAGTGGACCCTGGTATCGGCTTTGGGCTCTCTGATAGCGACGTTAATGTTCTGTTGACTAATGCTTGCTCTTTGTCCGGTTCAGGGTTTCCAGTATGTTGGGGTATAAGCAGAAAATCTTTTATGGGCAGAACGGCAGATGTAGAACTTAAAGATAGAGATAAACTTTCCAGTGCTATCTCATTGTATTTACTTTCCCAAGGTGTTAAAATATTTAGGTCGCATGATATAGCAGGGCTTAGTGCGACAATTAGGTTCTATAAAAATATGGAAGGGAGTAGACTTTAAGTGCTTGAACTAATATTCAGGGATGTAACTGCTAACTTTAGATGGTTGGATGTTCTTGATGTTGCTATCGCTTTTTTAATAATTTATAAACTGCTGACGCTGATGAAAGGCACAAGGGCTTTACAAGTTCTAACGGGACTTTTGATTGTTGGCTTCTTATACATTATTTCTGTTACACTTGGCCTTGCAACCGTCAACGAGATACTTAGTAGGTTCTTTAATTATCTTTTCATAGTTATAATAATAGTTTTTCAGGACGACATCAGAAAAATACTCGCAAAAATGGGAAAAGCTCCAATATTTGGTTTAAGAACAGCTCAAAAGAGCGAAGAAGAATTGGTAGAACAGCTTGTTAAATCTGCAGTTGCATTGTCCAGAAAAAGAATAGGTGCGTTGATAGTCTTAGAAAGATCTATGGGCTTAAATGATTCCATAGAAGTTGGCGTAAAACTTGATTCAAGTGTTAATTCGGAACTTATGTTAAGTATTTTTTCTACAGAATCACCAATACACGATGGGGCAGTGGTAATAAAAGATGGTCGGGTTGTAGCAGCGGGATGTTTTCTTCCTCTTACAAGAAATATGAACATAGATAAAGCTTTGGGAACTAGGCACAGGGCTGCCATAGGGTTGACCGAATCTACCGACTCTGTGGTTGTAGTCGTTTCGGAAGAACAAAGGGAAATTTCCATTGCCATGGATGGAGAACTTATAAGAGAACTGGATAGTCCAACGTTGAGAAAACACTTGAATGAGATACTCGGTATAAGGGGAGTTGCACCGGATGCGATATAGGTCCAAATACTATCTTTTTGTTAGGAGGTTGTTAAGGGATGCCTTTACAAGGAATCTTACCTCAAAAATAGCGGCACTGTGCATTACTATCTTACTGTGGTTCGTAGTTACCAGTACAAGAAAGATCGAAGTCGTAAAAGATTTTCCGTTGAATTTTATAACTTCACATGAATATGTTGTTACTAATGATAGTAACGACAAAATAGATGTACGTCTTGTCGGCCCAAGTGTATTTCTTAGAGAAGTTCTAGAACGTAAGGAAAAAATAAACTTGGATGTTCGGGATAAAAAACCCGGTGTATATTCTTACAAACTTTACAATGAAGCAATAAGACTGCCTCTGGGCGTAAAGATAATTGGCTTTTATCCAGCGGACGTCACCTATAGGATCGAGCCTGTAAAAACAAAAAAAGTTAAAGTGATGCCAAGCTTTATAGGGCAGTTGCCGGAAGGATATCAGCTCCAGTCTGCAAGTGTAGAACCTAGCACTGTAGAAGTAGAGGGAGCAGAAAGTACGTTGGCTAACTTGCAGGAAGTATACACCGACGTGGTTGATCTTGGGAATATGAAGAAAACACAGACCTTTAGTATTGGGTTAGATCCAAAATATATTTCTAAACTTCAAAGGGTCTCCTATAAAAAATTCTCTCTTTACGTTGATATAACCCCTTTTGTAGTAACAAAAAAGTTCTATGGTGTAAAGGTCCAGTCCCTTGGTCCAAAGAACGTTAAGCTTAATACTGGCGTGGTAACTGTAACAATACATGGACCAAAGCTTTCTATGGAAAAATTCTTGGCCTCGGATATAAAGGCTTCCGTGGATCTTTCTTTCAACGCTCCAGGTACATATGACGAGCCTGTTGTGATAAAGCTTCCGGAGGGAGTTCAGTTAGTTGGTGTTGAACCTAAAAAAATAAAAGTTGTTGTTTATTAGAGGGAGATCCTTTTTATATGCAAAGAAAATTTTTTGGTACAGATGGAGTTAGGGGTGTCCCAAATCATGAGCCGCTGACCATGGAGAACGTTCTCGAGCTTGGTAAAGCGGTTGCTTATGTTTTTAGGGATGCCACAGCAAAACATAAAGGGAAGATCTTAATAGGTAGAGATACCAGAAGTTCGGGTTATATGCTGGAGCTTGCATTGGGCGCAGGTATTAGTTCAATGGGTGTTGATGTGTTCTTTGTAGGAGCACTTCCTACTCCTGCCATAGCTTTTCTTACAAAAGAAATGAGGGCGGATGCTGGAATAATAATTTCTGCCTCTCACAATCCCTACGTCGATAATGGTATAAAGATCTTTGATAAGAAGGGCTTTAAACTTTCTGATGAAATGGAACACAGACTAGAACAACTTATGTTCTCAGATGAACTAAAAAAAGGTTTTGCAGGACCAGAGCGTCTTGGAATGGTAATGGACCTGAATGACGCAAAAAGTCGTTATGTAGTTTTTGCAAAAGAATGTTTCCCTAAGGAACTAACACTAGAAGGTACAAAAATAGTTCTTGATTGTGCCAATGGTGCGGCCTTTGAGGCTGCTCCGGCAGTATTCAACGAGCTTGGAGCTGAACTGATAGTCACTGGCAACACTCCTAACGGGATAAACATAAATGATAACTGTGGTGCCTTGCATCCGGAGAACATTGCAGAACTTGTAAAAAAACATAAAGCAGATATTGGAATAACTCTGGATGGTGATGCGGACAGAGTCATCCTTTTGGATGAGATGGGTAAAATTATAGATGGTGACGCTATAATGGCCATGATAGCGATAAAATTAAAAGCAAAAGGTGAACTTAATAAAGATACTGTTGTTGTTACCCCTATGAGTAATTTTGGTTTTGGTGTGGCGATGAAAGAGAACGGAATAAAAGTTATAGAGGCTGCTGTTGGTGATAGATACGTTGTAGAAAAAATGAGGGATGGTGGTTTCAATTTTGGAGGAGAACAGTCAGGGCATGTGATCTTCCTTGATCACACTACAACAGGTGATGGGATAGTAGCGTCGTTACAGGTCCTTGCCTATATGCAGGCGGAAAACAAACCGTTAAGCGAACTGGCAAGGGTAATGAAACGATATCCTCAAGTGTTGAGCAATATAAAGGTAAAAGAAAAAAAGCCGTTCGAAAAGTTGGATGGATTTAACGAAAGGCTTAATGATATAAAGGGAAAACTTGGAGACAAGGGTAGGGTATTTGTTCGATACTCAGGAACTGAGCCTATAGCGCGTGTAATGATAGAGGGCGAAAAAGAAGAAGCTATTAAAACCTATGCCGACGAACTTTGTAAGATAATCCGTTCTCAAATAGGTAGTGTCTAAGTTATAGCTCTTTTTCCCAAGCCGTTAATTCTTCTTTGAGCTCTTTGCTGGCTATTTCTAGTGCACTTTTTATGCTCTTGGTTATTTCCTGCTTATCTCCAAAGAACATTGCAACTAGTTCTTTAGTACCAGTTCCCTTCACCAAGGTGTAGGATTTTCTAAAGTATTTTATTAATTCCAAATGTTCATATTTGGTCGCTATTCCTATAAGATCAAGTTCGCCTTCTTTAAAGGTACCCTTTACTTTTGTATCGGCAGAGTTTTTAACAAGCGTAGAAAAAAGGTTAACACGAGCTGACTTTTTGTCTTCAGAAGTTTGTTCTTTGTATGAAACAGAGTACAAAATAGCGTTCCATCCATGGCAATCTTTTTTGTTTATGTATTCGATAGCTTTTTCTGCACTGGCTCTTTTGATTGTTTCCTTTATCAGATACTCAACGATGTTATCCCAGCCTCCTATTACAGCGTAAACTAGGGGCGTGTAACCGCATTCACTTTCCGCCCGTATGTATCTACCAAGTTGCAGCCGAACATCCAAATAACTGCTGAGCAATGGTTCAAAGGCCGTGCCAAGTGTTTCTCTTAACCCGTCAAGCTCAGTGCTTTTATCCTTTGGGATAGTATAATCGATGCCACCCTTGCCAACGTGGACAACGTTGGTTTGAATGCTGTCATCGATCAAGAACTTAACAGCGTTGTAATCACCGCAAGCGGAAGCCACCATCAATAGGGTGATGTCAGAAAGTTCATCAACGGATTTGTCTTTTAATAAAGGGGCTATTTTATCCCCTTCGCGTAAGGCAAGCCTTATTTTTATATCCAAGGGATCAGTTGTATTTGTCTGGGCGAATATAACAGTACTCGACGTTATAAAGGTGAACATCAGAACCAACTTCGAGAATAGTGAGTTCATTTTTTTGTAGTGGTTTTGTTCTCCTCTTTTATCTTTTCTACATTAACTGCCCTGTCTTTGTCCATTCCCATTGCATAGACCTTCAGATAGTTGTATGCCATACCAGCCTGGTAATCGTAACTGATGTCTACGACCTTTTTAAGGTCCTGTCCCTTTAGTTTTTTGTTCAGACCTTTTTCTGCTCGGTCGTATATTTTATCAAGAATACTCTTAGGCTCATCTATTTTGTTCTCGCTATTGACCTCAAAATGTCCCTTTAGCTTTGCTTCTCCATATTTTTGTTTTGTGTCATCTTCTATCATTTGTTCATCCTGCATTACCTGCGGATCTATTGACAGAATAGTAACATCAGGCTCGATACCTTTTGCCTGTATAGAACGTCCGCTAGGGGTGTAATACAAGGCTATCGTATATTTTATGGCAGATTTATCGTCTAGTTCTACCAACGTTTGAACAGAGCCTTTTCCAAAGGTCTTTTGCCCTATTACTACAGCACGTTTGTTGTCTTGTAGTGCTCCGGCAACGATCTCAGAGGCGCTGGCGGAGGCCTGGTTAACAAGTACCACCATAGGTACCACTTCGCTCATAATGTTGTTGGCCTTTGCGTACTCAACTATTTTTTTGTCTTTATCCCTTCCTTGAACGCTAACTATTATGCCCTTGGAAAGGAATAGGTCAGAAACCCCAATGGCCTGATCCAAAAGTCCACCAGGGTTGTTCCTTAGGTCCAGCATTATGCCGTTTATTTTTTTACTTTTAGCTTCTTTTTCAAGCTTTGTTAGCGCTTTTTTAAGGTCAGTTACCGTGGATTCATTAAAGGTGGAGATCCTTAAGTATGCATAATCGTCAGGGAGCATCATGCTCTTAACAGAGACGATCTTTATTATTTTTCTGATGATAACGAAATCTATAGGCTTTTGTTTGCCTTCCCTCAGAATGGTTAGCTTTACCTTTGTTCCGGAAGCCCCTCTCATTTTGGAAACTGCAGCCTGTAACTCCATTTCTGCCGTTGATTCATCATTGATCTTGATGATCTTGTCCATGGACTTTAAGCCAGCGGTCCAGGCAGGGGTGTCCTCTATCGGAGAAATAACAGTTATAATATTGTCCTTTTTCGTTATTTCTATACCGACTCCACCGAACTCACCGGTGGTACTTTCTTTCATTTCCTTGTAATCATTGGGATCAAGGAACGCTGAATGCGGGTCAAGCTCCTGCAACATTCCCTTTATTCCACCGTATATAAGTTTTTTGACATCTACCTCTTCGACGTAAGTGGTCTCCAAAAGGTGCATAACTTTGGTAAATAAGGAAAGTTTCTCGTATTTATCCGTTGGTTTTGCATCAACCATTGATACCGTCGTTGCTCCGGCTACAAAACCAAATATTACCGCAAGGAACAAGAGCCCTATCAAAAATATTCTGAGACCTTTGAACATAAAAAAAGTGACCTCCAAATTTAGCTGGGATTGACTGATCTATTATTTACGTTAACACAGGGATTGGCAACCGTTTTTTATTGTGTTATTAATTTTGTATGTAAGGTTTTATCTTTTTTGGAGGTTTCAACATGCTTGATGTATTACGTAAGAATTCTAAACACTGGTTGGTTACGGCGATAATAGCCGTCATTATTGTGGGGCTAGGCTTTTTCTTTGGGTCTTCCAACAAAGACACTGTTAAAGGAGCTGGCTGGGCTGCAAAAATAGATGGAGAGACTATAAAGATGGGAGAGTTCCTTAATAAATATAGGGCTGTGGTAGATAACTACAGAACAAAATTGGGAGCCAACTTTGACGAGAAGATGCTGGAGCAGTTGAACATAAAGTCCTATATCCTAAAGAACCTTGTGGATGAAAAATTAGCCGCTAAAGACGCTTATAAGAACGGTATTGGGGTTTCTGATGACGAACTGGTGGATAGCATCCGGCAGTACCCTGCATTCCAAAAGGAGGGGGCGTTCAGCATGGAATACTACAAACAGCTACTAAGTTACAATAGGATAAAGCCTGCAGAGTTCGAAAAGATGCAAAAAGAGGACATGCTGCGACAAAAACTTCGAACACTTATTGGTGCCTCAGTAAAAGCTTCAGATCAGGAGATCCTTACTGCATACAGATCAGAGGCAGAAACTACCTCCCTGCTTTTTATTACAGTAGATACCTCCAACTTGCAGTCAAGTGTGAGTCCGGAAGATGTTAAAAACTTTTTAAACACGGAGGCAGGCAAAAAAGAGGCTACTGATTATTATACAAAACACAATGAAGAATTTAAAATACCGGCAATGAACAGCAAACCTGCAACTATAAAAATGTATAACGACGTAAAAGAAAATATTGTGAGGAACATCCTTTTAAAAAAGAAAGAGGCTTCCTTTTATGCTACAAAGGTGGATAACGCCTTGAAGTCGAACAATATAGACGCTGCAGCAAAACTGATTGGACAAAAGGTACAGTCCACCACCTCTTTTTCCAGAAAATCACCAAGCATACCTGGAATGTTGGCCACCAATTCTAACGACGCTATTTGGTCTTTTGGATTAGAAAAAGGTAAGATATATAAAAGGGAAGTTAATAATAAAACGTATATAGTGGCTGTAAAAGACAAAAGTTTTAAGCCCCTTGACGTTAAGAATCCTGACTTTGAGCAATATAAACAAAAATTTCTACAGCAAAGAGCCTCTGATGAGTTCATGGGCTACGTAAAGAACATGGAAAAGACATGGGCAAAAAAGGTTGAGTACTCGCCTTATCTGCTTAAGGATATGCGAGAGACGAAGGAAGAAACACTATAAGCTAAAGGGAGCCTGATGAAGAGATTTTGCCTTTTAATTGGTCTGGTCTTTCCTGTCCTGGCAGCCGCCGAAGGCAGCAGGATAGTGGTTTCTTCTGGCCAAAAGGACATAGTTTCCATGACCGAGCTCGATCCTCACGAAATAGCTTCAGAACATCTAGCGGACATTGTAAGGAATGTTTATGATACTTTGTACGATATACAGCGTGATGGTACAGTTACGGAAAGTCTTGCAGAGCACTGTAATGTAACGAGTTTTGAAGAGGATATAGATTACAACGTTACGATGGGAATAGTTTGTAAAATAAAAAGTGGTGTTTACTTTCATGATGGTCTCGAGCTCAAACCGGAGGATGTAGTTTTTTCTATCCTTAGAGCAAAGAATTCGAGGTCCATTTCTGCCAATTTCAATTTTATAACTTCAGTGGAGGCTGTTCTACCGGATTCGGTACATTTTGTTCTAACATATAACGCAGATGGTATGGAAAATATAAATGCCTGGTTGTTCGAAAAGTTTAAAAGAGTTCTTGCACGTTTTGGTTATATAGTAAGAGCGGATTACTTTACTGGTGGTGCAGGATGGGCGCTGGAGTACCCTGTAGGCACCGGCCCTTTCTATTTCAAGGATTGGAAACTTTGGGATACCAAAGAGTCCAGATCACAAGTGATCCTGGAAAAGAACAAGTCATATTGGAAACAGGGGCTTCCAAGAATAGATGAGGTCCTGTTTAGATTCTTACCGAACACAATGTGGCTATCCAGCCTTAAGAACGGATATGTATCCTTATTGTTCAGGATCCCCTATGATGACTATGAGAATTTATATAAAGTTAATTTCAATAGAGGCTTTTTTAAACTTTTAAAAAGATTGGAATATTCGTATCAGTACCTAGTTTTTACTCCCAATTCGAAGCTGATCAGGTCCGTGGACGTAAAAAAAGCTTTTTTTTCTGGGATAAGCAGAGAAAAACTTGCAAAAAGTGTTTTTGGTAAGAATTCAGTTGTTAATTCCGGCCGCTCTCTTTATGCAGGGGCCTTGTTCCCAGAGAAGTTCCCTGTTGTTTCCTACAAACCAGAAACATCCAGAAATCTTATCAAATCTTATATAAGGATGAAAGGTTACAAAATAGGAAAATTCCCTGTTTCCATCCTGTCCTCTGATAGGCCTGAGGATATAGAGGCTGTACAAGAAATAGAAAGACAGCTTAGCATTGCAGGGTTCGAGCCAAAGATCAATATTGTAGAACTTAAATCCTACAGAACCCTTATTAACAAGGGCGATCTAAGTAAATATGACCTTGTCCTTTACAGCGTCAATGAAGTTCCTTCAAATCTTACCCCAAAGGTCAGGAGTATGCTAAAGAATGGAGGCCTGCAGCTTTATCAGAGATACCTGTTCTATGCTATGAGCAGAACAGGCTCAGATGCCTCCTCGTATGTTAGCTCCCTTAATTTGTTCTTCCCTCCTGCAGAGGGTCCCCTACGATTGGTAGAAGTTGAATAGTAAGGAGTGTGGATGAGTAAGTTACTAATTGCCGTTGGTCTAGTTATGTTTTCTTTTGTGGCGTTAGGCTCTGAAGGTGATTTTTGTGGGATAGATAAACCAGGTGCAACCTCGCCGTGTAATGTTAAAGATGGCACCTTCTCAAAAGAAGAAATAAAAGAGATCGTTAATAAGGACTCTGCCGCTATTAATGAAATTCACAAGGTTCTAAAGGAGGGCAAGGTCCATCTTTATTTCTTTTACTCGTATGATTGCCCTCACTGCAAAAAAGCGCATGCCTTTTTGGAAGAAGTTAAAAAGCAATATCCTCAGTTGGAAGTGCATCAATATGAAGTAAAAAATAATGCTGCTAATGTTGAGGTCTTTAAGGCTGTGGCTAAAGGGTATGATGTTCTCCTTCAGGGTATTCCCGCCATATTCATAGGGGATAAAAATTTTGTCGGGTTCGATGAGAACGTTACCTGTAAGGCGATAATAAGGGAAATAAGGCGCTTACAAGGTGAAGCGGTAAGTTGTCCCGATAACGAAATAGACGTTCCTATGATAGGAACAATAAACACAAATACGATCTCACTACCTGCCTTTACCGTTTATATAGGCTTGTTGGACGGGCTTAATCCGTGTGCAATGTGGGTGCTGGCATTTCTGCTGGGTCTAATGGTTTATGCTAGGGACAGAAAAAAGATGGTGCTTGTTGGCTCAACTTTTGTGATCACCTCTGGAGCGGTTTATTTTTTATTCATGATAGCCTGGCTGAATGTCTTCGTGATCGTTGGCTACTCCAGAACAATAACTATATGTCTTGGTATAGTAGCCGCAATAATGGGGCTGTTTAATATTAAAGGACTTTTCTCTAAAAAGGAGACCTCCTTTGTTACACCAAAAGGAGTGGCTGTAATAGGAACAATAATGCTTGCTGTGCTTGTTAATTTCATAGAACTTAGTTGTACACTGGGACTGCCCGCAATTTATACTAAGGTCCTGTCCTTAAGAGGTTTGAGACCAGTGGAGACTTATTTATACATAGGCTTTTATAATCTGTTGTATGTTCTTCCGTTAATAATTATCGTTGCTGTCTTTACTTATGTTATGGAAAGTTCAAAATTTACAGAGACGCATGGAAAATTTTTACGAATAATAAGCGGGTTGTTGATGTTAGGATTAGGGATAATTTTAATGATATTTCCACAAATTTTAGTAAGAGGGTGATCATTTGGCAATAAAACAAGGCATTGAACAGCATCTAAATAATAAAGGGTATCTTATAGCGGACGGTGCAACAGGCACAGAGTTAATTAAGAGCGGTGCGCTCACAAAAGGTGTCACTCCTGAACATTTAATTTTGAGCAATCCAGACGCTCTGGTACAGGTACATCGTTCATATTACGAGGCTGGTTCTGATTATGTTGTTGCAAATAATTTTGGTGCAACAAGGATCAAACTTGAAGAATGGGGATTGGAATCAAAGTTCGAGGAAATAAATATCAAAGCTATTCAATGCGTAAAAAAAGCATTAAAACTTAGTGGTAAAAAAGCATTTGTAGCGTCCAGTATTGGGCCTACGGGCAGGCTACTTCCTCCTCTTGGCGCTGCTACAATGGAAGAGCTTATTGCATTATATAAGGAGCAAATAGCGATAATTGCAAAAGAAGGTATTAATCTTTTTGTTATAGAAACTATGAGCGACCTTAGGGAAGCAAAGGCAGCCTATATAGCCATAAGGGATATTTGCAATATTCCCGTAGGCGTTTGTTTGACCTTTGATGAAAATTGCAAAACACTTTTAAATAATAGCCCTGAATCTTTTGCTGTTGCATTTGACTCTACCGATGTTCTTTTTATTGGGGTCAATTGCTCCGTTGGTCCAGATAAAGTTGGTGCAGTTCTTTCTTTGATGGGTGAGTATACAAATAAACCTTTAATAGTTAATCCAAATGCAGGTGTAGCGGACAAGCATTACAGCGAGCAAGATTTTAAAGCACATCTTAAGGAATGGATATCGAGCGGTGCAAAAGTTTTTGGTGGTTGTTGTGGAACAAGTCCCTCTTATATAAAAATGCTCTCCAATGAACTAAAAGATAAAAAACTAATTAAAAAAATAAATTTAAAGGAAGGCACCCATATAGCATCTTTGAACAGGGTCGTTACTGTTGGAAAGGACCTTCCCACTATAATAATTGGAGAAAGGATAAACCCTACTAATAAAAAGCAAATGACAGAGGAATTAAAGGCGGGAAAAGTTGATTTCATCATAGAAGCTGCCAGAGAGCAAATTGGTTTTGGAGCAAATCTTTTAGACGTAAATCTTGGTGCTGCTGGTGTTGACCAAGCAACCATGATGGGAAAAACTTTTCATATATTGAGCTCTATTTTTGAAACCCCACTAGTTGTTGATTCTTCTGATGAAAAAGTAATAGAAGCTGCGCTACGTTCATATGGTGGAAAGGCTTTAATAAACTCTACTACTGCAGAAACAAAAAAAATGAATGGGGTATTTGCTCTTGCCAAAAAATATGGTGCTGCTGTGGTGTGCCTCACGATGGATGAAAAAGGCATCCCGATGATGGCACAGGGTAGGCTTGCACTTGCAGAAAAGATGCTGAAAAAAGCTAAGAGCATGGGAATAAAACCAAACGACCTAGTAATGGATACTTTAACGCTTTCACTTTCTTCTAATCAAAAGGAAGCAATGGAAAGCATAAAAGCTGTTGCGCTTGTTGGCAAAAAATTAAAACTTGCTACGTCACTGGGAGTTAGTAACGTTTCTTATGGGCTTCCAGAACGCGCTAACCTTAACCAAGCCTTCTTGACCCTTGCAATAGAGGCGGGTGTTAACTTTGTAATAATAAATCCATCGTCGCAAAAAATGACCTCAGCCTTGGATGCCATGAACGTCATAAAAGGTTACGACACATATTCCGTAGAATATGTAAAAAAATATTCTGGTGTTAAACAAGAAGCCTCAGAAAAAATAACAGAGTTCAAGGACCCTTTGGAGGAATTAAAACACGCCATTATTGGCGGTGATGACGCTGCTGCCACAAGGACTGCTAAAAAGTTAATAGAAAATAAAATTGGTTTAATTGATGCTGCTGCAAAGGGAATGATCCCTGCAATGGATGTAGTTGGACAATATTTTAAGAGCGGAAAATATTTTCTTCCTCAGGTGGTGTTATCTGCTCAAGCCATGAAAAAAGCTTTTACGGAACTAAAAAAGCATAACAGCGAGCAAAAAATGCAAAGCCTTGGATTGGTGCTAATGGCTACGGTTAAGGGAGACATACACGATATTGGAAAGAATATAGTGATAACACTTCTTGAAACTAACGGGTTTGACGTCGTGGACCTAGGAAAATCTGTATCAGCTGGTGAAATAGTAAAAAAAGCAAAAGAACTTGCTCCAGACATAATAGGTCTAAGCGCCCTAATGACTACGACTATGGACGAAATGGGGACAGTAATAAGTGAACTTAAAAAGCAGGGCCTAAATATCCCCGTAATGGTGGGCGGTGCTGTGGTAACGAACGAATTCGCCATCAGCATTGGCGCCAAGTTTTACGCCAAAGATGCAATGCAAGCCGTGGAATTGCTTAAGAAGCTACACGGTTAGCTAATCAACAAGCTCTTGACCTTTTCTTTAAGTCCTATATACCTAATACTATGATACATTTTGACTCTGTATCCAAGGTATACGACACAGACGTTTTTGCGCTTAAGGGCATAGACCTTAGGGTAAAAAAGGGTGAATTTGTGTTCATAACTGGAACTTCCGGTGCGGGCAAAAGCACTCTCTTAAAACTTTTGTACGGTGAGCTAAGACCAGCAAGTGGGCACGTGTACGTTGACGGCGTCCCAGTAGATGGCCTCACAAGAACAAAACGTGCGTATTTAAGACGTCAAATGGGGATAGTTTTTCAGGACTTTAAACTCCTGTGGGATAGAACTGTTCTTGAGAATATTTGTCTTCCGTTTTTTGTATGGGGACTAAGAAAAGATTATATGCGTTCTGTGGAAAGGTTTATGAAGGAACTGGATATTTGGAAGTACAGGGACTTATATCCGCACCAATTATCTGGAGGAGAGCAGCAAAAAGCAGCCATTTGTAGAGCGCTGGTTGTTGAACCATGGATGCTTATAGCAGATGAGCCTACAGGAAATCTTGACCCTCAATCAGCAACAGAGGTCTTTAACATATTCAATAGAGCCTCAAAAGCCGGTTCTACGGTCATATTTGCAACACACAACGAAAAATTAACGTCGCTGCATTCGGGACGCATAGTGAAGCTAGAAAAGGGGCGTCTTGCATGATGCGAATAATCAATGAAGCACTAGAAGATATATTAAAACACAGAATGACATCTATGCTCATGGTGAGCATAATCGCTGTTTCTGTTTTTGTATCTTCTTTGTTCCTGTCTCTGGTATTTAACCTTAATACCTTTCAGGCTCGTTGGTCACAGAACGTAAGATTATATGTTTTTACAGTGGACAATGCGGACATAAACCTTATTCAACAAGAAACTAAAAAAATAGCCGGAGTTATTTCTGCGCAGGAATATTCCTCGCAAGAGGCTGTAGAAATATTAAAGAAAAAATTTCCGGGACAGGAGATAGCTTTTTCCTCAGCGATCGTTCCTTCATTCATAGAGGTGCGTACCGGGGTTAATGATCTTAGTGTGGTAAAAACAGGACTACAGAAAATAGAGGGTGTGGAAGAGGTTGTTGTCAACTCTGCCTGGTATGATGCACTCTCTAAGCTTATTGGTTTAATAAAATATGTTGCAAGCGCCGTTATTTTTTTGTTGCTTTCAATGGCGATAGTAATGATAGCCTACTCATCCAGAATAGGCGTGCTAGAAAGAAAACCAGAAATAAATCTTATGAGGCTGTGTGGTGCAACGGAGTGGAGGCTAAGGACCCCTTATATGTTCTCGGGTATCATACTGGGCTTTATTGGTGGTGGCTTGGGTATAGCTGCTTACCTACTATTAAAATCATTCTTACAGGGAACGGCCGTTACTTTTATGAGTAGCTGGAAAGAACTTCCGATATTGCAAATAACAGCATTGTACTTATGCTCAATATTAGTGGGTGCTTTTGGTAACCTTGCAGCCTTTTTTAGAGGCTCGCATGAGTAACCTTTTCTGGGTTACAGCTCTTATATCAAGCGCTGCTTTTGGTTCTACACTGGATTATTCAAAGCTGGTGAAAGAACTAGATAAGGCAGAAATAAAGGCAGGAAAAGTCCAAGAACAATACGATGTAATGGCAAGCTCCATAAAGTCTGCCAACGATGCTGTAACAAATCTTGAAAAAGAAATATCATTTAAGGAGCAGGAACTAAGCTCAAAAAAGACCTTTGCCAAAAGCAGGATAGGGTTTTTACTAAAACATTCTGTTCCAGAAAAGTTGGATTTTTTGAACATCTTTGACAACGTCGAAGAAACAGAAAAAGCTCAAATACTTTTAGGAAAAATGTTAAAGCAGGACGTTAAGGATTACAACAAACTTAATACAGAGCTAAGCGATCTTGATGAACTTAAAAAACTTTTAAGCGAAGAAAAACAAAAATTAGAGTCTCAAAGTCAAAAGCTATCGTTCTATATAAAAGAACTAAGGGATAGCATTGGTCAAAAAAAGAAGTTGCTCGAAAAGATACAGAGTAGTCAGGCTGGTTCTAAAATACTTGCAGAGCGTAGCAGACAAAGTGCAAGTAAAATAAGTGGTATCATGACCAGTGGCAAAGTTAACACAACGCAAAATTCCGTTGATAACATCTTGAAAGGGTTAGTAGCTCCGTTAAAAGGGAAAATAATAAGTGCCTTTGGAAAAGTGTGGGATACAGCTACCAGAAATTGGGTACACAACAAAGGTGTTCGTGTTGAGTCCGAATATGGCAAGCAGGTTCATTCCGTAGATGCGGGGACAGTGAGTTATGCTGGTTGGATCCCCGGTTATGGAAAAGTTGTTATAATAAAGCACAATGGTGGGTTCTTTTCTGTGTATGGACATCTATCGAAGATACTGTTAAATAGAGGCGTTAAAATAGAAAAGGGTATAGCAGTTGGCCTTGTGGGAGACACCGGAACAGTAGAGCTTCCCTCCCTGTATTTTGAACTAAGCACCCCAACGCGCAATATAGACCCAACGCCGTTGTTCAGTTAAGGAGGATTAAGGAATGTTTAAAAGGACGATACTGCTTGGAATAATGATAGTTCCTTTCGTCTTGTTTGCAGAAGACAAAGCAAAAGAAGTGGGAACGTCTTCAGTGCCTGCTCTAACAGCCCCAGCTGACAAAGGCGCTAAAAAGGTAGAAACTCCGGTTTCAGTTATCTCGGAAGAGGTCAGTAAGGACGACAAACATCCTGCAAAAAGATCCGTTACGGATATGTTGGATGGCTTTAAGAAAATGGCAGACAACAGACAGAAATATTTAGACGGCAACCAAACCCATGAACAATATATGCAAAAAGATATCAAGATAGCTTCAGAAATATCTTCTCACATAGATTTTTGGGACGTGTGTGAAAAGTCGCTGAAGTATGATTATGATGCTAAACACAAAAAATTCAGGCACGATCACTGGCAGGGAAAAGCAGACATAGATAAAAAGCATTTTGCGGCTCTTTTTACAAACATAATAGAAGAGATAGTGTATCCTATCGCCAATGAATATTTTGGTGATCTTAAAATGACCCATAAGGTCATGGAAGTAAAAAGAGATATGGTCTACATAAAGACGGTGGTCTTAAATACCAAAAAAAGAAAAGATAGGGAATTCATAATGGAATGGTTCCTGCACCCGTCTCCTACTGGTGGCTGGACCGTTTATGATGTCGGAGTGGAAGGAGAAAGATGGGTTGATGGTTTTAGGTCACAGTTTAACGATGTTATAACCAAAAAATCATATAAAGAGCTTCTTAAGATGATGAACAAAAAATTAGTTGAAGTAAAGGAAGACAGGGCTACTCAGGACAGAAAGGACCTTGATAGTGCAAAAGCCAAGGCAAAAGCTGCCGAGGCAGAAAAAGAAGTTAAAAAATAGATAGAACTGAGATATTATTTAGTTGCGGGAGTTATTAAATGGACCTTATTACAAAAATAAAAGACCACATACTGGTTACTGTACTTATAATCGCAGCGGGGGTTTTTTCCATAATGGTAGCTGTTGTTAAGGACTATTTTGGTTTGGCAATGGCGGCCTTCCTTGGTCTTGCAGCGTGCTCGTCAGTATTGTTATTTATCTTACCAATAGCGCTTATAAAGGGAGACAAAGAGTGAAATCGATAATTGCACTGTTGATATCTTCCTCCCTGTTCGCAGCGGCTCCTAAAGAAACTGTAAAACTTACTCTTAACACTGCAATAGATAGGATGATAAAGCAGAATGGTGAACTTGCTTCAGAGAGGAAAGATCTCGATTTTGCAGAGGGCAGGATAGATCAGGCCAATGCCGCTTGGTTCCCAAAATCAGAATTATATCTTTTGGCAGCCCCCATCTTCTCAGATACCGGTAATGCATCAGGAACAGTTAAGGATTATTCAAAATGGGGCGTTTTCTCCAATGTTAAAATGACGATACTACAGCCTCTATACACGTTCGGAGTCATCTCTGAGTATAAGCAGGCAGCAAGAAGTGGCTACGAAGTAGAAATACAAAAAGTTAAGTCCAAACAGGCGGAGCTTGTATATCGGGTAAAACAATTTTACTACGGTGTTCAGCTTGCAAAGGACCTTTTTGATGTAGTTAAGGATGGACGTGAAAAACTCGATAGTGCAATTAGCAAAGCAGAAGATATGTTAAAAAGGAACAAGATAAAAAGAGAAGATGTGTTTGCTTTAAAGGCCTATTATGCCCAAATAACTACCAGATACGACGAGGCTAAAAGAGTTTATGACCTTGCAAAAAAGGCTTTGGCCTGGACCATGGGCTTGAGCATTGATTCAGAAATAGAGCTGGAGGACGAGAGTATAGTTCCCGAGGAAGTTACTCTAAAGACACAAGATGAATATGTGGCAGAAACAATGGCAAGCAGGCCCGAATTAAAAATGCTTACCTTCGGGATAGATGCTACCAAGTCGCTGTGGCAGGGTCAGGCAAAACAAAAGAGACCTGCCTTTTTTGCTATGGCATATGGTAACGCCGCCTACACGGGTGTTCGTACTCCTCAGCATAATGTGTATCTAAACGACCCATTCAACGACTTAAGTGGGGTATTTCTTGTAGGTTTAAAGTTCAATCTTGACTGGTGGACCATCAACTCACTCTCAAAGCAAAATAAGGCAGAGTACGAAAAACTGGTGGAAGAAAAAGATACCCTTACAGAGGGAATGCTGCTTCAGGTGGAAAAAGCATACAGAGAGGCTGTTGACCACAAGAATGCGATAACATATACAAAAGATGGAGAAACGAACGCGAACAAGTGGATGATGAATGCCTTCTTAGGTTATGGAATGGGATTTAATGAAGCAAGGGACCTTACCGACTCATTAAAGGCGTATTTTGAAGCTCAACTTAACTACAACTTATCTATATACAACTATAATATGGCCCTTGCGGACCTCACAAAATATATGGGGAAAGAGGTTGTGCCCTCTATAGTTTATTAATATGGACAATAAAATATACGCAAAGATACAACATTTCTACAAATATGTTTTCAGT
>Ga0118677_10003930_pt1 | contig 27495 bp, 23 predicted proteins | sample AliMusrvi5mmetaG_FD_86154 | JGI IMG/M metagenome (GOLD analysis project Ga0118677, IMG submission 86154) | reverse complement strand
GCAGGAAGGACCGCCTCAAACCGCCTAAATCGGCTCATTTGGCCGCGGTGGCCGCAGTGGCCGCAGTGGCTGTGGCGTCTCGCCGCAGGCCGTGATCGCGGCGTCTCGCCGCGAGCGTGGCTGCGGTGTTCCAGGCGCAACACCCCTCCCCCAAACGAACCCAATTTCCCGAATCCGCCCGGATTTCCCAGCTCCGGCCCCCTTCCCGCTTGTCTGCTGCCTAATTTCCCGCGATACTGCGCATGTGAACGCACCCGCGACGGACGACTGTTTTTGGATGGCCCTGGCGCTTGAGGAGGCGCGCAAGGGCGTGGGCCGCACGGCCCCCAATCCGCCGGTCGGCGCGGTGCTGGTAAGAAACGGCCAACTTCTGGGCCGCGGCTGGCATCGGGCCGCCGGCCAACCCCATGCCGAGTGCGAGGCGCTCGCCAATGCCACCACCGAGCATGGCAGCGAGGCGCTCCATGGCGCCACCGCCTACATCACCCTCGAACCGTGCTCGACCCATGGCCGCACCCCGCCCTGCACCGACGCGCTGATCGCCGCCGGCATTGCCCGCGTGGTTTACGCCTGCACTGATCGCAACCCGCAACACGCCGGCCGCGCCGATGGGATTTTGCAAAGCGCCGGCATCGAAGTGACCTCCGGCGTGTGCGCCGACGCCGCGGAACCCCTGCTGCGCCCTTTTTTCAAAGTCCGCACCACCGGCCTGCCCTGGCTGATTTGGAAAACCGCCATGAGCCTCGATGGCAGCATCACCCGCCCGCCCGGCGAAGGCCAGTGGCTCACCGGCGAAGCCGCCCGCGCCGATGTCCAACTCCTCCGCGCCTCCGTCGATGCCATCCTCACCAGCGGCGAAACCGTCCGCCGCGACCGGCCATCCCTCACCCTGCGCACGCCCGGATTGTTAGATGGGCGCCTGCAACCGTGGCGGGTCGTCGTCACCAATCATCCCGCCTCCCTGCCGCAGGACGCTCCCTTGCTCACTGACGCCTGGCGCGAGCGCACGCTGATTCGCCCCGGCACCGATCTAACGGAAATGTTGCGCGCCCTCGCCCGCGAGCAAGGCGTGCTCAGCGTGCTGGTGGAGGCCGGTGGCAGATTCTCCGCCGCCTTGTTCGAGGCCGGGCTGGTCGATGAGGTGGTCATCTATCTGGCCCCGCTGCTTTGTGGTGCCACCGTGCCCGCGCTCGCCGCCACGAAACTATCCGCATCGCTCGCGCTCACCGAACTCAAGGTCACCCACCTCGGCGACGACTTGCGCCTGCGCGGCGTAATCCACAAATGAAGAGGGGCACGGGCGGCCCGCCCGTGTCTTCATTTAAACACGGCCAAGCTGGCCGTGCCCCTCTGGCCGTGCCCCCTTGCGTCTCACCCGAACCCGCTCCATCATGCGCCATGACCGATTGGGAACAGCGCTATCGCACCGGGGACACCCCGTGGGAAAAGGGCCAGCCGTCGCCGGCATTGCTGGAGTTGCTAGACAAGCATCTCGACTGGGGGGCCGGCCCGCTGCTGGTGCCGGGTTGCGGCCTCGGCCACGACGTGCGGGCGCTCGGTGTGTTAGGGATTCCGGTCGTTGGACTTGACATCTCGCCGAGCGCGGTCACCCTGGCGCGGGAGTTTCCACCAACCGGCGAACAAACCTATGAGACGGGCGATTTTCTCGATCCGGCGTGGCGCGCAGGCCGCGAGTTCTCGGCAATCTGGGAGCACACGTGTTTCTGTGCCATCGACCCGAGCCAGCGCGCGAGCTATGCGCAAGCCGTCGCCGGGTGCCTGCCGCAAGGCGGGTTGCTGGCGGGGGTGTTCTTCCTCACGCCAAACGACCCGGACGAGGACGCCTGCGGTCCGCCTTTCGGCGTGACGATCGAGGAGTTAGACTCGTGGTTCTCCCCGGCATTCGATCACTTCGACGGCTGGGTCCCGCAAGCCGCCTTCCCCGGCCGCGAGGGCCGCGAATGGATCGGACTCTATCGCAGGTGCGCCTCGCAAGGAGCACAGCCGTCCCGGCTGTGAGGGAAGAGGAGCACAGCCGTCTCGGCTGTGAGGGAAGACGGGCGTCTCGCCTGTCGTGGGGTGCGCGGCGGGTTGTTGCCCGTGTTCGCTCTGCCCGCGTTCGCTCTTGCCATGCGCCGGGTCCGGGGTATCTTACCCCGAATGGCCGTGCTCGAAAAGCTCCCGAGGATTTCTGCCAGCCCGCCGCCCATGCAGCAGGGCGACGTGCTGGCGCGGGGCGAATTCGAGCGCCGCTACGCTGCCATGGACGGTCTGAAGAAGGCCGAACTCATCGAAGGAATCGTCTATATGCCATCCCCAGTACGCGCCGATCTCCACGGCATTCCCCACGTCCGGCTTGCCACCTTGCTACAGGTTTACGCCACCAAACATCCCGGCCTACTGGTGGCGGACAATGCCACGGTGCGCCTCGACACGCTCAACGAACCCCAGCCCGACCTCCTGCTGATGCGCGCAAACGGCCAGGCGCGACTGGATGCCGACGGCTATATCAGCGGCGCGCCTGAGTTCATCGCCGAGATCGCCGCAAGTTCCGCTTCCTACGATCTCCATCAAAAAAGGCGCACGTATCTGCGCGCCGGCGTGCTCGAATACCTCGTCTGGCTCGCCGATGAAGACCGCCTCATCTGGTGGCAACTCAAACACGATGACTATGTCGAAATCCAAGCCAACGCAGAAGGCCTGTTGGAAAGCGGCAGCTTTCCGGGCCTGGTCATCGACCCGCCCGCCCTAACCACCGGTGAGCTTGCCACGGCGCTTGCCCGCCTGCGCTGAAGTGCGGCCAAAAGCGCTATTTCGGCTTGGCTTGGGCCTGGATGGCGGGCCATTGTTTGAGAAAGGCCTCGGCCATGATCGAATGACCGAGGGCGTTGGGATGGATCGGGTCGCCGTCGTGGGTTTCCTTGCCCTTGGCCAACATCGGGGTGCGCAGGTCAACGACATGCACGCCATCGCGGCCGTCGAGCGTGAGCAGCCACTTGCAGTAACGGGCGAGGACCTGGTCGTAGTAGGCATAAGGCGTGCGGTAGCCGAACTTGTTAGGGTCCTTTTCCGCGTCCGCTTCCGCCTCCGCATTGGCCTTTTCCAAGAGTTTTTCCTGGGCTGCGGCGTCGGTGCCGGCGGGAAACGGCGGTCCCGGGTTGGCATAGGGCGGCGGGGTGAGCAAGATCAGGCGGGCGCCGGAAGCGTTGACTTTCCCGATGAGGGTGGCCATGCCGGCGTGACCCAGCCCCGCAAGGCAAAAGTACTTCCTCAGGTGCGCCTCACCAGTTTCCACGGCCACAGCGGCCGCCGCGGGGCTTTGAGCGGCAGCTCGTGCTCGACGGCAAACTCATTGGTGAAGGTGTGCCCGTCCAGGTCACGGACAATCAGGTGCATCTCCTGCGCGGTTTCAAAGTAGCGGCGGCTGAACACGACCTCCTTGCCCAGGCGCACCCAGAGGCCGCGCACCCTGTGCCAGGCGCCGGACACATCGCGCGTCCACAATTCCACGTTCTGCGCCAGAATCTCATTCATCACCGGCCACAGATCCGCGGGCAGCTCATGCTCAAGCACCGCGAACGCCGCCCGATACCGCCGCACCGCCAGCGGCGGCATCACCACCCGCGTCACCGCCTGCTGATAGAGCGTGGACAACACCGCATGCTGAAACCGCTCGAAGGCGCTGTCCAGTCCGCTCAGGTCGCGCAACTGGCGGCTCGCCACCCGCCGGAAGCGGGTCCGCCCGTATGCCCCGCCAAGCGCCCGCTCCACCTCCATCATCGAGACCGCATGCCTGTCTAACAACTCAACGCCGCGTCGCGCCAGCCGCCGCCGCGGATCTTCCAAGTGCGGGACAATCCGCGCCATCGTCTTCAAGCCCGCACGCATCCTCTCGTGGGAGGAGTAGGTCTGACAAAAAAACCGGCGCAAATCCGCAGCCACCCGCTGGGTCCGCCAGGTGCGGAACGCGTTGACACACAGCGCCGCGAGCCCGGCACTCGCCACGATGCCCAGCGCGCCCATCACGATGACCTCGGAAACCTGCATGGCTGAAACGAGTGAGAACACCGGCCCCGGAAGGCGAAGTGTCGCCCCCGGAAACCATTTAACCTATCTGTCCCACGCGAAAATGTCCGTTAGCGAACGGCGGAATCCGCCGCGCTCACAGGCTCTTGGTCAGAGCAGCCAAGGAGAGCGCGGTGCATTCCATCGGCGACTTGCCATCCGGATAGACCTCCTGTTCGAGGGTGAGCCATTCGGTGCCGCCGACCTCGCGGCATGCGGTTAGAATGGGCGGCCAATTCACCGAGTCCTGGCCGAAGATCGCCTTCTTGCCAGCCTCGCCCTTGATCACGGTCGGCTTGATGTGCACCACCTTCATGCGTCCGGGGTGACGTTTCATCAGGTCGGCGCAATCCTGTCCGGCGTCGGCGGCCCAGCCACAATCGACCTGCAACACCACGTCCTGCTGGGTGCGCGAGGCGAACAACTCCCAATAATTGGTGTCGCCGACCTTGGCGAACTCGCCCGTGTGGTTATGATAGCCACAGGCCATAGCGTGGGGCTTGAGCTTGGCCGCGGTCTCATTGAAAAACTCCGCCAGCGCCTTGCTCTTGTCGGGGTTGGTGAAGTCGCCGTCGCCCGGCACGATCAAGTACTTGCAGCCGATCTGCTGGTGGAAGTCGATGGTTTTCTGCAACTCGTCGCCGCGCAAATTGCCGGTGCCGATGTGAGTGGCCGCCACCTTCAAGCCGAGTTCGTCGAGTTTCGCCCGCAATTCCTTGGGCTTGCCGCCGTAGCTGTGATAGCCCGCGAATTCGACTGCGGCAAAACCCATCTTGGCCAGTTCCGCCAGAGCCGCGTTGAAATCCTTGGCGCAGGCGTCGCGTACCGAATACAATTGCACCGAGATCGGGATCTTGCGGGCGGCGGCCGGCGCGGCCGCCGCGGCCAGCGCGCGCCCCGCGGCCACCGCGGCGGCACCTAGGACGGAACTGGCGACAAACTGACGACGTGACATGGGCTGTGGTTTCATGATGCCTGAAAGTGGACCTGCCCGGCCCCAGCGCGCAACTCTTTTCTGAGGAAATCCTGCAACCCGCCAGCGGCAGTCTGCGACTGTCGCGAGCCCATCCGCTGCCCGATGGCTGCCGCGTCTCGCAGCAGGCCTGTTGAGGCCGCTCATGCCAAGCTCAAGCTAGGGTGCCTTCGGCTTTTCCGCGGCAGGCGGAGCCGCCTGCGTCTTGCTAGATCCGGGCGCTCCGTCATTCGCCTGCAACTCGACATGTTGGGTGCTGACGGCGAGGCCGCGGGCATCGGTCACATACAGAAAACAAACCAGTGGCCGCGCCGCGGGCAGCGGGGCGCTGATGGAGTTGCCTTGCACCGCGGCGGGTTCGCTGTGCCAATGGCGCTGCTGCCAGGGACCGGTGTCGCTGGTGTAGATCAGCTCGGCCTTGGCCACTGCCACCGGCGCGGTGACTTGCGCGGTGACGCGGCCGTCTGCTAGAGTCAGGGTGCCGAGGGCAGGCAGGGGTGGCGCGCCCTTGAGCGCGGCGTCGATGAAGGCATCGACCTCGGGAAAGGTCCAGATATGGCCGTGCGGTCGGTCGATTTTCACACTCAAGGTCACCGGGGCCGGCACCAGGCGATAGGATTTCTGATAGCTATCGAGCGGATAGGCGAAGTCGTTGGTGCCGTTGACGAACAACATCGGGCAGGAGGCGCGGCCGAGGTAGCGCGAGGGGTCGAAGAAGTTGACCCAGCGCTGGCGGCGTTCGGGGCTCATCTTGGCGAGGTGCGGCTCGAGCCAGCAACTGTTTTCGTGGAGAAACCCGCAGCCATAGACAGGCACGGCGGCCTTGAGCTGGGGGTCGAGCCCGGCGACGATGCAGGTGAGATACCCGCCCCAACTGATACCGGTGAGCGCGATGCGGCCGGCATCCACCTCGGGGCGCGTGGCTAACAAACCATGGCCGCGCAGCACCGCGGCCACGGCATGATAGGTCCACATGTCGCCCGCCTCGGCGGCGGCAAACTCGCGGAAAATGCCGTTGTCTTCCTGCGCCGGCCCGCCATCCTCAAGGTGCCCGGCGGGGCCGTTGCCGGCCAGATCCATTGCGAGCGCGACATATCCGCGCTTGGCCCAGTGGTCGGCCCACTCGGCAAAGGCCTTGCCGCCCCCGCCGTGCACCAACAACACGGCCGGAAACGGTCCATCCCCGGCCGGGCGGCCGTAATAGGCAAACACGCGGGTTGGCTTGCCGTGAAATGGCTCGCTGGCGTAATAGACCTCACGCACCAAGCCCTGCGGCTGGCCCCAGGTCGCCTGCGGTTCGCGCCGCAGCGCCGCCACGTCCCACGGCCCGCCCGGCGGCGGCGCGTTTGCCGCATCGGCCGTTGCGGCAAAGGCCGACGGGGCCAATAACAAGGCAAAGTACAAGCAAAGGAACGGTTTCATGGCAAGGACGATTGGGAGGGCTCGGGATCGCTTCAAGTCGGCCGATCGTGGCTAACGGTGGTACGATGGCAAGCGGAATCCGCTGGCGGAATCTGTAGGCACCGAGACGCCGACGCGCCCAATACTCTCAGCTTTTCAATGCGATGGCGGGAATGAATGAAGAGGCGGCGGGCAGGATGCCCGCGCCACCGGTGGCCCGGGCATCTTTGGCCTTCGTAGCCTTGGCGAAGTAGGCCTGCCCGGTGCCTTCTGTAACAAAATCATGTGCTTTCCTGACAGTATCGGGCGACGCGCCACCATTTCCGCGAGCAAGCCGCTCCCGTCAATTCCTGCATGCCGCTGCCCATCCCCCGGCTCCGAATCCCTATGGAAGGATACGTTTTCGCTAAGGTCCGCAGCCCGACAGGTTCGACAAGGACGCCACAAAATCGAGCTAAGGCACTTGTTTCCAATCGATTGAACGCATTTCCAGATTTTCAGGATTTTCCTTGTCTTGTCCCGTCGTTTGCCCTACCAATTGGTCCACTTTCCACCATGCGCCTCTCAAAAAAAGCCGAATACGCCTTGCGTGCGTTGATCCACTTGGGGATAGCCACAGAATTGGGACGCCCCTCGGTTGGGGGCGCTGAGTTGGCGGATGCCAACCGCCTGCCGCTGAAATACGTCGAGCGCATCCTCCAGGAGTTGCGCACGGCAGGCATCGTGGAAACGCGCCGCGGCAAACTCGGCGGCTATAGCCTGGCGGTCCCCGCGGCGTCGCTGCGGATTGGCGACCTGGTGCGCTTGGTGGACGGACGCCTGGCGCCCATTGGCTGCGCGAGCGAAAGCGCCTATCAGCGCTGCACCTGCCCGGACGAGGCACACTGCGGGTTGCGCATGCTCATGATCGACGTGCGCAATTCGGTCGCCAGGATCCTGGATCGCTACAACTTGGCGCAAGTGGTGGAAGTGACCTTGAGCAAGATGCGCCGCGACGGGGTGTCGCCGCCCTTTGCCGCGGGCGCGGCCAAGGAAAAGTCCGATGTGGTCCATCACAACGCGAGTGCGGCCGACGGCTTCCTTGCCGGCTTGTCCGGAATGGTCGAGGCGTTTTTCCCGGAAATATGAAACGGCCGTCAGCGCAACCTGCCGGACACCCAGTCTCCTGCTCTTGGCCTGAACGAATCGCACACCTATCATGAAAAGCATGACCCATCTTCTAACTGCCTTGACGCTCGCGCTCCTGCTCGCCGGCTGCGGCAAGCGCGCGACTCCCGGCAACACCTTGCTAAACGTCTCCTATGACCCGACCCGCGAGTTCTACGCCGATGTCAACCAGGCCTTTGCCAAGCACTGGCTGACGACGCATGGCTCGCCTCTTGGTATCGAGCAATCCCACGGTGGGTCCGGCAAACAGGCTCGCGCGGTCATCGACGGCCTGGAGGCCGACGTGGTCACCCTGGCGCTGGCCGGCGACATCGACGAGATTGCCAGGCAGACGAAATTGTTGCCACGCGACTGGCAGGCGAAGCTGCCAAACCACAGCGCGCCCTATACCTCGACCATCGTGCTGGTCGTGCGCAACGGCAATCCCAAGGGCATCAAGGACTGGGGCGATCTCATCAACAACGGCGTGAAAGTCATCACGCCCAATCCGAAAACCTCCGGCGGTGCGCGCTGGAACTACCTCGCCGCCTGGGCCTGGGCCACCAAACAGTTCGACGGCGACCAAGCGCAAGTCCTCGCCTACATGACGCACCTGTTCAAGAACGTGCCGGTCCTCGGCACCGGCGCGCGCGAGTCAACCTCCACCTTTGCCCAACGCGCCATCGGCGACGTCTTGGTGGCCTGGGAAAACGAGGCATATCTGATAGACAGGGAGTTCCCCGGCCAGACCGAGATCGTCTATCCGTCACTGAGCATCCTCGCCGAGCCGCCGGTGGCCGTGGTCGAGGCCAACGCCGCCAAACACGGCACCACCGAGGCCGCCCGCGCCTATCTGGAATTCCTCTACACCGACGAAGCCCAGGCCCTCGCGGCCAAGCACTTCTATCGGCCGCGCAACGAGGAAATCGCCGAGCAGGCCAGCGTGCCACTGCCACCGCTGCCGATGGTCACCGTCGATGCCGACTTCGGCGGCTGGGCCAAGGCCCAAGCCACCCACTTCGACGACGGCGGCACGTTCGATCAAGCCACCAACTCCAAGCACTAAATCCCAAATCCCAAATTTCAAATCTTAAATTCGCAACGAGCATGAGATACAAGACGCAAGACTGCAAGACACAAGACGCAAGAGAAGAAGCCCGGCGCGGTGATTTCTCTTTTCCTTATCTTGGGTCTTGAAGTCTTGTGTCTTGCGTCTTTCCCTCTCCTGTCTTCGATGAACAACCACCGCGTCATCCCCGGCTTCGGCTTGTCCCTGGGTTTCACCGTCACCTATCTGAGCCTGATCATCCTCATCCCCCTCGCCGCGTTGTTTCTCAAGGCCGGCGGGCTCGGGCCTGCCGAGTGGTGGCACATCTTGTCGGCCCCGCGGGTATTGGCGGCCGCCAAGCTGACCTTCGGCGCCAGCGCCGCGGCAGCCGCGGTGAGCGCGGGCGTGGGCTTGTTAGTGACGTGGGTGCTGGTGCGCTATCGGTTCCCGGGCCGGCGCCTGCTCGACGCGATGGTGGACCTGCCGTTCGCCCTGCCCACGGCGGTGGCGGGCATCACCCTAACCTCCATCTACGCGCCCAACGGATGGATCGGGAGTTATCTGGCGAAATGGGGCATCCAGGGCGCGTACACTCCGTTCGGGGTGTTCATTGCGCTGACTTTCATCGGGTTTCCATTTGTCGTGCGCACAGTGCAACCGGTGATGGAGGATTTGGGCCCGGAGTTGGAAGAGGCGGCAGCGACGCTGGGTGCCGGGCGCTGGACGGTGTTTTGGCGGGTGATCCTGCCGGCTCTGACGCCGGCGCTGGTCACCGGCTTCACGCTGGCCTTTGCGCGGGCCATCGGCGAATACGGTTCGGTGATCTTCATCTCCGGCAACCTGCCGATGAAGACCGAAATCCTGCCCCTGCTCATTGTTTCCCAACTTGAGCAATACAAATACCGCGAAGCCGCGGTGATCGCCGCCGGCATGCTGGTGGTGTCCTTCACCCTGTTGTTCCTGATCAATCTGCTGCAACGCCAACTCGATTGGCACAAGCGCTGAGCCAATGCAATCCCATCCCGCCACCACCGAATCAGCACCCGCACGCTGGCTGCTCACCAGCCTGGCGTTGCTCACGCTCAGCTTGTTCTTGTTGTTGCCTCTGCTGGCCGTGTTCGTGGAGGCCTTCCGGCGCGGGGCCGACGTATTCTTCGCCGCGCTGCACGCCCCGGCCGCGCTCTCCGCCGTGCGTCTGACGCTGCTCGCCGCCGCCATCGCGGTGCCGCTCAACACCTTGTTCGGCGTCGCCGCGGCTTGGGCGATCACCAAGCACCGGTTTCGCGGCCGGTCGCTGTTGGTTTCGCTCATCGACCTGCCATTCGCGGTCTCGCCGGTGATCGCGGGCTTGGTGTGGGTGTTGTTGTTCGGTGCCAAAGGCTGGTTCGGCCCGTGGCTGGCCGCACACGACCTCAGGATCATCTTCGAACTGCCGGGCATCATTCTGGCCACCGTGTTCGTGACCTTTCCCTTTGTCGCACGCGAGTTGATCCCGCTGATGGAAGCGCAAGGCAGCGATCAGGAACTGGCCGCCGTCACCCTCGGCGCCAACGGCTGGCAGATTTTCCGCCGCGTCACCCTTCCTAACATCAAGTGGGGCCTGCTTTACGGCGTGCTGTTGTGCAATGCCCGCGCGATGGGTGAGTTCGGCGCCGTGTCGGTGGTGTCGGGCCACATCCGCGGCAAAACCAACACCCTGCCCCTGCACATCGAGGTGTTGTACAACGAATATCAATTCAGCGCCGCATTCGCCTGCGCCACCCTGCTCGCCCTGCTTGCGTTGGTCACCCTCGGCCTCAAGAGCGCCATCGAGCACGTCACCCACCAGCGTGCCGCCAGCCACAAGTAGCCGGCGGTTTTCCCATCCTTCAAGACCGCCTCTCCGCTCCCCAACCCCATGTCGATATCGATCCAATCCATTCACAAGACGTTCGGCAATTACACCGCGCTCGACGACATCTCGCTGGAGGTGGCGGACGGTTCGCTCACGGCCTTGTTAGGGCCATCGGGTTCGGGCAAAACCACGCTGTTGCGCATTGTCGCGGGGCTTGAATCGGCGGACCCGGGCAGCGGTCGCATTCTGTTTCACGGCAAGGACGTGAGCGATGTGCCGGCCGGCCGGCGCGGTGTCGGCTTCGTGTTCCAACATTACGCGTTGTTCAAGCACATGACCCTCGCGCAAAACATCGCCTTCGGGCTCGATGTCATGCCGCGCGCGCAACGCCCGAAGCGCACCGAAATCCGCCAGCGGGTGGCCGAGTTGTTGCACTTGGTTAGACTCGACGGCTTGGACAAGCGCCGCCCCCACGAACTCTCCGGCGGCCAACGCCAGCGCGTCGCCCTGGCCCGCGCCCTGGCGATCCGGCCCAGGGTCCTTTTGCTAGACGAGCCGTTCGGCGCGCTTGACGCCCAGGTGCGCAAGGAGCTGCGCCGTTGGCTGCGCCAGTTCCACGACGAAATCGGCCTGACCACCCTGTTTGTCACCCACGACCAGGAGGAGGCGTTGGAACTGGCCGACCAGGTGGTGGTGATGCGCAACGCCCGGATCGAGCAAACCGGCACCCCGCAGGATATCTACGATGAGCCTCGTACTTCGTTCGTCTACGAGTTCCTCGGCGAGGTCAACAGGCTGCCCGACGGCCGGTACATCCGGCCGCACGAGATCGAATTGAGGTTTGCCGCGGAAGAAGGCGTGGACGTGACCGGCCGGGTCAGTCATTTGTTTGTGGCCGGCCCGTTTGCCAGGGTCAGCGTGGTGCCCGAACACGGACGCCGTGGCGAACTGGAAGTCTGGGCCAGCCGCGACCAGGTCGAGGAAATGGCCCTCGCCAGCGGCGACATCATCGGCCTGCACTTTCCGTCGGCGGAAAAGCGGACCTAACGACCGGTATCGAAGCGTTCGCTGAAATGACGATCGCACGCCGCAGGCGAGATCTGTTAGACCGTTCGTGCATTGTGTCGAAATGGGCGCGGCCGGAATTTCAGCCAGATGAGGAGTACGGCAAAGCCGAAAAGCGTGTAACTGACGGCAAACACCCAAGGTGGTGCTTCATAATACAGCACCTTGTGCAGCCAGTGTGCGATAGGTGTCCGCATTCATTTCTTTAACAGACATCACGTCGAGCATCCGCCTCCGTTGTCAGACGGGGCTCCTCACTTCACCGGCGAGAAGTCGGTCGGTTTGAGGAAGAGGGATTTGACGCCATCCGGCACGGTCAGCGAGCCACCGGCGGCATCTTCGGAGGCTTTTTTGACCGCGACCCAGGCGGGGTCGGCGCGGAATGCGCCCCAGGATTTTTGCGCGGCGGCGGCATCCTTATGGGCGAGGAGGTAAATGAGGAGGTTGTCCTTGTTTTCGACGGGCACCCAATAACCGATGTTGGTCATGCCGTGCTTTTCGAAAAGCCGGGTGGTATGATCCCGGAAGCGGGCCAACAGATCATTGAGTTTTCCCGGCTCCGCATGATAGGTGCGGAGTTCATATAGGCGCGAATCGTTTGTCTTGGCTTCGACTGAGGCGGAGGCGACGGCTAGACCTGCTGCTAGCAGGAAGGTGGTTAGGTGGGCGGTCATCAAGGGAATCCTAATCCGGCGCGGGGCGGGGGCAAGGGTAACTCATTCTCGTCATCATTTTACCTCATCATGATTCCACCTGGGTCTTCCGATGCCCGAAGACCGCACCGAGGACTGTGCGGTCTTCCCGCAGGAATTTTGGTGGACAGCGGGGATTTTGCGAGGATTTTGCTTGCCATCGGGCGGCATGTACCTAGCTTGGCTGCCTATGAAAACGCTATTTGCCGCATTGTTGCTCGCCGCCAGCCTGCTCCCCGGGCAGGCCGAACCGCTACAAACCCTCATCATCGATGGTCAAAACAATCACGATTGGAAAGCCACCACTCCCGTAATGACGAAAGTGTTGGAAGAGACGGGCTTGTTCAAAGTGAAAGTGGAGACAGCTCCTGAGAATGACGGTCCGGAGTTGGCGGCGTTCAAGCCGGATTTCGCCAAATACAAGGTGGTGGTGATGAATTACAACGGCGCGCTGTGGGGCGAAGCCACGCGCAAGGCATTCGAGGAATACGTCACCGCCGGCGGCGGTCTGGTGGTGGTGCATGCCGCCGATAACTCGTTCCCGCAGTGGCCGGCTTACAACGACATGATTGCCGTCGGCGGCTGGAACGGCCGCAACGACAAGTCCGGAGCCTATCTGCGCTGGAAGGACGGCAAGCAAGTGGCCGACACCCAGCCCGGCCCGGTGGGCCATCACGGGCCTCAGCATCCCTATGTTTTGGAGACCCGAGCCCCCAAACATCCGATCATGGCCGGCCTGCCGCCGCAATGGCTGCACGCCTCCGACGAACTCTACGATTACATGCGCGGACCGGCGAAAAACGCGACGATTCTGGCGACGACATTGGCCGATAAGAAATTCGATGGCAGCGGCGAACACGAGGCCCAATTGATCGTGATCAGCTATGGCAAGGGCCGGGTGTTCCACCTCATGATCGGCCACGGCACCGACGCCATGAAATGCGTCGGCTTCATCACCCTCCTGCAGCGCGGCACCGAGTGGGCCGCCACCGGCAAGGTGACCCAGAAAGTGCCGGCCGATTTCCCCAAGGCCGATAAGGTGAGCTTGCGCTAAGTGGTCCGGGCATGTTGCACGGTTTGCTGAGGCGGCGGGCAGAATGCCCATTGCAGTTTGCTTGGCACGTTTTGCCGGGAAAAACCGGCGTTCAGCCTGTTAGGGAAAACGGGCGTCTCGCCTGTTAGGGAAGACAGCGCGTCCCGCCTGTCCGCCCATGAAGCGACAGGCTGGAAGCCCGTCGGCCCAGACAGGCGGGGACGCCTGTCCTCCTGCCCGCGCCACTAGGGCAAGTCCGCGCGGAGATGCACGATGCCATAGGCGGGCACCGCGATGGCACCCGCCACGGGCGTCAATGGCTTCTCGGTTAGATCCGTCAGCCAGGTGGCGGTGGGCTTGATGGCGAGCCAGGCGAGGGTGGCGGACTCCGGTCTGCCGGCGACGCCGAACAGGCGCACAATGAGCGCCTTGCCGTCCTCGCTGACCTTGACCGTCTCGACCAGCACGCCCGGCGGCGAGAGGGTGAAGAGCGAACCCGGCGCTTGCGGGCCGCTCGCTGCCGCGACGAGCAGCGGGCGCGTGGTTTCGAGGCCAAAGCGCGCGGCGTCGGCCGCCGAGTAGCCGCCGCGGTGGGGGCGCAGGATGTAACGGAAGTCGGCCAAACCGGGTTGGTCGATCTTGTAGTTGGTGTGCCAGTGGTTGTTCTGGGCCCAGGAGTAAAGCGTCTGGGAATCGAGCGCCTTGGTCATCCACTCGCCGCGCGGCACGCTGCCTAACAAATTCGCGGTGATGCCGCCGATCTCCATCAGCGGGGCGTCGAGCGGCGCCCAGGTGATGCCGCATTCATCGTTGGAGACATCCACCCAGCGCTGGACGGTGAACCAGTTACGGCAGGAGCCGGGGAGTTGGTCCAGATTCGGGCGCACCACCGCCCACGGCGTCTCTATCCGCACGGTGCCCGCGGGCACATTGAACCCGAAGCCGAAATGCACGCCGTCCTTTTCCCGGACCGACTTGCGGTCAACATAGTTGGTGATTTCCACGCGGTCCAGGCCGTCCACCACGCGAATCTTCCTGTCCAGCGATTTGCAGCCGGGAGCCTCGGACGTGATGTACAGCGCCGCCATGAGCGGGCCTTTGTCCACCACTGCGATGCTGACTGGGCCGTTGGTTTGGGCGCCCTTGGCGTCGGTGCCCAGCACGTAGCGATAGTCATTGAGGGCCACCGCCGCCTTGGCGTCCACGTAATCGTGGTCCTGGCCGGTCAGGCGCAGGCTCTTGATGGCACCGCTCTTCGGGTCCACTTCCAGATTCAGTAGGGACGTGCGCAAGGTCGTGCCCTCCGCCACCGCGCCGCCAGCGGGGGGAGTCGCGGGTTTCTCGCCGAGCCGATACCGCTTGGCACCAAAGGGCGGCACGTTCCGCGCCAAGAAGACCAGTTGGCCGGTGACCAAACTCTGGCAGGGGACAGGCTGGCCTTTCTCATAGACCACCTTTTCGCCGCACTGTGTGCTGGGCACCTCTGCCAGGTCCGTGCGTTCCCACTGGGTGGTGTTGTAAACATCGATCTCGGTGGCGGGTTCTTGTGGCGGCAAGGCTGTATTGAGCAGGTCGCGGGATAGCATGTTGGCGTTCACCGCGAAGCCGCCTTTCACCTTCCACTGGTCCTTCGTGAACTGGGAATCCGGTTCGGAGATGCTGCAATGCGCGCCCCAGGTGTGTTCGCTGTAGAGCAGCACGTTTTTCCAGGCGGCAACAAACCTGGCGGCGGGATAGGCGTGCGGGTCGCGCATGGCAAACAAGGTGGCTGCCTGCGCCAAGCGGTCGCCGGAACCGCGGTTCATCGCGGTTTCGCGCGAGGTCGATCCCGCGCCGTCCTCCCAATAGGGTGTTAGATCGCCGGCGAATTCCGGCACGTTCGCGCCGTGCTTCTTTTCGAAATCGCGGAAGAATTCGCGGGTCAGGCCGATGCTCACTTTGGGCGCGGCATACCTGGCATTCCAAGCCTGCGCTTTTTCGACCGTCTTCTCATCCGGCGGGGCGTTGTCCACTCCGCCGCCCGGCCATGTGCCGACCCAGAAGATGAATGATGTCGAGTAAGGAAAGCCGTTGCTCTGGAGGCGGGCGATCTGATCGAGGACGTTTTTCTCGAGGTCGCCCAAGTGGTGATAGTTGTCCACCACCCAACACAGCACGCGCTCATTGCCGCTCTGGCTTTTCCAGTAAAACGGCTTGTCGTCCCAATGGTGAATATTGCCCACGCGGTCGGCGAAATTCGGCCCGATGGCGAAATACTTCACGCCCGCCTGCGCCAGGATCGGGACGATGCCCCAGGTGTAGCCCGGCACATCGCAGATGGACGCGGTTTCCAGCGGCACGCCTGTTAGATCGGAAACCTGCGCGCCGATGGCGAGGCATTGCGCCAATTCCTCGGGGCGGCACAAGCCGGTGAGCATGTTGCCGTAGAGGGCGTCGACGCCCACATCGCCGCGACGCACCGCTTCTAACAAAGCAGTGCGTTGCTCCGGAGTTGCGCGTTGCAAGTAATGATCCAACGACCATACCGCTTCCGGGTTCCACTTGAAGCGCAGGCCGGGCGGGTTGGCGGCACTGGCCCGGGCCAGCTTCATGCTGGTGTCGAGGTTGCCGATCTGTAGCTTGATGATTTCCTCCTGGCGGTGGGTGTAGCCGATATCGACATGCGAATGCGGCAGAATCCACATGTCCCGGATGCGCGGCGGCTTGAGTTCAAGGCTCGTCGCGGCCAACTCCTTGCCCTCAGCCATGAATCGCAACGCCACATTGCGCGGCTGCTCGGTGGCGGGCACCTTCAGTTCGAGGGATTGGTCGCCGGACTTCAACGCCACCTTCGCGGCTTCCACTCCGTCCACTTGCAGGGTCGCCTCCAACTCCTTGCCGACATGCCGCAAGTTCAGTGTCAGCGCTTGCACCGGTTTGCCGTCCTGCCACAGCCAAACCGGGGGCACCTTCACCTCCAGCACGCGGGTGCGGGTGTCCGTGGTGGCTGGCGCATCGACGGCCGCCAGGCTGCTTGTTAGACAAGCCGCGAGTGCCGCGGCGGCGGGCAAGCTGAGATGGGGCATTCTCATGGCTAGCGAACCCTTACGTCAGCAAGGGAGCCCGGCCTTTCACCCTCCCCGGCTGTTTCGCGTGCCGCACTGGGAGTGCTGTCCCCCGTCTTACAGGATCTCCTGCACGAAGGGCTGTTTCTGGAAAATGCAGAAGGCGTCCGGTTCTTCGCCGGTGCCGAGGAAACGGGGCGCAATGCCGAGCTGATCGTGAATGGTCACGGCGATGCCACCCTTGCCCGAGCCATCCAGTTTGGTGACGATAAGACCATCCAGCGGACAGGCCTTGTGAAATTCCCTGGCTTGATTGAGCGCGTTGGTGCCGGTGGTGGCATCGACGACGAGCAGCGTGAGATGCGGCGCGGAGGGATCTTGCTTGGCGAGGGTGCGGCGGATTTTGCCAAGCTCTTCCATCAGATTGTGACGGGTGTGGATGCGCCCGGCGGTATCGCAGATGAGGAAATCGCTGCCCCCGGCAATCGCCTTCTGATGGGCGTGGTAACACACCGATGACGGATCGGCGTTGGGGTTGCCGGTGACCACCGGCAAGTCCAGCCGCTCGCCCCAGCGCTGGAGCTGCTCGACAGCGGCGGCGCGGAAGGTGTCGGCCGCGGCTAACACCATCGAGCGGCCGCGCTTCTTGAACCACAAACCAAGCTTGGCCGAGGAAGTGGTCTTGCCGGTGCCATTGACGCCGACCACCAAGATAACATAGGGCAGTCCGTCCGCACGCGTTTCGGGAGGCAGGGTATCATCCGGCAGCCGTTCTAACAAAATCCGGCGGGTGCTTGCCACCACGTCCTGTGCGGAAATCTGGCGGCCGAGGCCGCGCAGCTCGTCGATGATGCGGGTGGTGAGTTGGACGCCCAGATCGGAGGCGATGAGGTCGGCCTCGAGATCATCCCAATCGATTTCCGCGCGATTGGTCACCTTGTTGAACAGGGATTTGAAGAAGCCGGCCATGGGGGGGAGTTAAAGGTTAGAGGTTATCAGTTAGTGGGGGAAGACAGGAGACCGCTGCGCTGCAAGACAGAAGACCGCTGCGCTGCAAGATAAGAGGATGAAGAGCCAGCGGGCTGTGCGACACACTTCTTCCTCTTTTCTTCTGTCTTCTGTCTTCTAGTCTTCTGTCTTGGCAAGGGCTTGGGCGAGGCACTGGATGGAGGTGGTGGAATGGGCGGCGGATAGGCTGATGCGCAGACGGGCGGTGCCGCGCGGGACGGTCGGGAAACGAATGGCGGGAACCAGAAACCCGCGGCTTTCGAGGGCTGCCGAGGCGTGCAGGACGGCATCGTTGCTGCCTAGCACGAGCGGCAGGATCGGCGTGGCGTGGGATGTTAGAAGGCCGCTGGCCTGTTGGAAGGTGGCGATGTTGGCGCGAAGGGTGGCACGCCGCGCCTGGCCTTCGGCGCCGCCGATGAGTTGCAACGAGGTGAGCGCGGCATGCGCCAGGGCCGGCGGCGGCGCGGTGGAGAAGATAAATGATCGCGCACGGTTGACCAGCAGATCGATCCAATCGCGCGAGGCGGCAAGGTAACCGCCGGCAAGACCCGCGGCTTTGCTGAGGGTACCCATTTGGAAGGCGATGCGCGGCTGCAACCCGAGCGCCTCGGCCAGCCCCATGCCGTGCTCGCCTAACACACCGACGGCATGAGCCTCATCTAACAAAAGCAGGGCGTCATGAGCCTCGGTCAGCCCGACGATTTCGCGCAGCGGGCACAGGTCGCCATCCATGCTGAAGACCGCTTCGGTGACCACGAGGATGCGGGCGGTGGCGGACTTTGCGCGGATGGCGGTGAGCAGGCGGGAGAGTTGCTGCAAGTTGTTGTGAGGGAACACGCGGAGGGTGGCGGCGGAAAGGCGGGCGGCATCGACGAGGCAGGCGTGGCAAAGTTTGTCGAGAAGGACAAAGTCGGCCTTGCCGACGATGGCCGGGATGGCCCCCAGTGCCGTGGCAAACCCCGATGAGAAGGTCAGCGCCGCGTCCGCTTGCTTGGCTGCGGCGAGCGCTTCTTCCAGCGCCAGATGTGGCCGCAGGGTGCCGCACACCAGTCGGGAGGCGGTCGACCCGGCGCCGAAGCGCTGAATGCCGTCGATGAAGGCGGCTGCCACCGCCGGATGGCGGGCGAGGCCGAGGTAATCATTGGAAGCGAAATTGGCGAGGATGCGTCCCGCGCGGGTGATCTCGACGCCAGCGGCCGAGTCGAGCGGGCGGAGGCCGCGCAGAAGTCCGCTGGCGGAAAGCTGGCGAAGGACTTCGGCGGGAGCGGTCAATGCGGCGTTGAGCTGGGATTTTCCAAAAACTCAATTCCTGGCGGTGGCGGGGCGTTCCAGCGCCCACCGCAGGAGTTTTTCCGAGTCTTTCCAGATGTTAGGGGTAGTGGAATGGAGGACGACGGTGATAGCCGAGTGGCCATTGAGCGAGCCGGAAGCGACGAGACATCGCCCGGCGGCGTTGGTGGTGCCGGTTTTCAGGCCATCGCAGTAGGGCACGGTCTTGAGGAGGCGGTTGGTATTTTCGATCTCACGGGTGCGGCCGTTGTTGAAGTGGAAGGTGAAAGCCTTGGTGGCGGAGTAAGACCGAAACAGCGGGCTGCGGTAAACGGCGCGGGCGGCGATGGCCATGTCCCGGGCACTCGAGTACTGGCCTTCCATCGGCAAGCCGTTGGGATTGATGAAATTGGAATTGCGCATGCCGAGCGAGGCCGCCTTGCGGTTCATCAGGGCGGCGAAACCGTCCTGGCTGCCGCCGACATCGCGGGCGAGAGCGCGAGCCACATCGTTGGCACTTTTCACCACCAGCGCTTTGAGCAATTCGCGGCGGGTGTATTGTTCGCCGGGCTGGAGGTTGAGCTTGGTCGGCTCGCAAGCGCCATCGGAGGCCTCGATCACCACGGTCTTGTCAATATCCCCGGCATCCAGCACGCACAGGGCGGTGATGATTTTCTGGGTGCTGGCAACCGCGCGGGGAACGTCGGCATTCTTGGCATACAGGACGCGCCCGCTTTGGGCATCGATGACGATGGCACTTTCGCCGGCCACCGGCGGCGGCGGTGTGGGCGGGATGGAACAGAGGCTTACGGGTTGCTGAACCTGCGGGTAAGGCGGCGGATTGGGCTGCTGGCGCGGCGGCGGATTGCCACCGCACGAGGTGACAAGTGCGGCGGTGAAGCCGAGCGCGGCAAGGCGGGCGCAAACAGGACGTGACATGGGCGGAATGATTCCCATCCTGGCCCTGGCATCAAGCCATGATTGCGGGAAAATGGTCACGGGGTTTTTGGCGGGAGCAGACTGCCGTCCATTTCGGCACCCGGTTCCGGCAGCGCGGGTTGCACAAAATCCGCCGGACCACCGAAAGTCCAAAAGCCGGTTTCCCGCTGCTTGTCAAAGGCCAGCGCGCGTTCATGGCCGAGCGGCAGGGGTTTCAAATCCTTTTGACGGGCCTTGACAACTTGGACCTGCGAAGGGAAAAGGTCGGGCACCGAAAACCACGTGGACTTTTTGGTGGCCGCAGTGCTGGGATTCTTCCCATGACCCAGACTGCCACAGGCACCAAGCCCGAGCGGGAGGAAAATGACAAGGAAAACAAGCGGTGCCCTGGACATGACGGCGAAAACGGAAGGTGTGAGGAATCTAGCACGTCCCGGCCTGAAGTCCAACCGGGATTGGGGAAATTCGCGGATTTCAGCGGGCCAGGAGAACCATGAAGTTCCTGACCGGACGGTTCCATGGGGCGCGGCGGGTGAGCGGGCCGCCGGGGACCTCCGCGGATATGGCGAGATCGGCCGAGCGACCGCCGTCGAAGTTGAGTGCGTGGCACACTGGCCACGCACCGGGCGTGCCGGAGACAAGGGCCTGTCCCAACGCGGCAAGGGTGCAGGAAGATGCCCGGCCGATCCACCAACGAGTGCCGCCGTCCCACAGAATGACTGAGCGGACGCTGGATTTGGTGGCTTCGAGACCACTAACGGGCCGGTGGTTTTCGACGAGCATGGGTCCGGCTTGTACGAGTTCGCGGGCGGCAAAGGTTGCGGGCACGCTCTCCCTGCGGCGGATGCCAGGCATGCCGTTGGCGGCTTCGAGCCACACGCCGCTGCCGAGCGAAGAAGCGCGGTTCCAAGAGCCGACAGGGATCCCCGCGGCGACGACCTGGCCTAGCGGCTGCCCTTCCGGGGTGAAAAAACCCGCATTGATCGCGGCCAGGCCGTGGTATGCGGCGGCGGCGGCGGCGGCATCCGGCCAGCGGCTGCCAGGGCCAGCGGGTTGATCGGCGACGATGAGGCGGTGGCTGCGACTATCGAATGCCACGCCTTCAAAAACGATGCCCGCAATTTCGCGGCCGGTCGCTTGCGGCGGAGCGGCGGACGTGACCGGAGTCTGGCGGCGCGACGCCGCCAACACGGCCTGCGGCGAGACGCCGCAGCCACCATCGGTGGGCCGGGCATTGTGCCCGGAGCCATCCGACATCGGCCGAGCTGCCACGTGCGCGGCACTCGGCACCGAGGCCGGTGGGCGAGCCGGGAAACACCCGACCAAGGCAAAGCCACAGAGCAAGCAGATGGCAACACGCATGCCGATGCATCGCAGGTTTCCGTTGCGACGGCAACACCGGATCCCGCGCAACCCTGGGACGATTGGCGGTGCCGGGCAATGCATCCGAGGCAACTGCATGATGATATGGATCCAGCTTGACCTGGGTGTAGATGGCAGTGGTTTCGAGCTTCTCGTGGCCGAGGTGTTGTTCCTGTTGGCATCTCGGCAATCTCCGCACTCGATTTGATGACGTCCTTGGCCTGGGTCAGTGGGCTTATCCGACTGGAGAAAGAAGCGGAGCTGTCGGAGCTTGCGATTTTGCTGCGGTTTTGCTTGGCAAAGTGAGGTGGATGGTTAGCGTGGTGCTTAAGGTCTTTCTCGATTCATTCGCAGAGAAGCCTCAATTTCCGACCGCATCCCCGCAGCACGCGCTCACGACGACTCCGATGCTGCGGTTGTTTCCGCTCTCCGAACCCCATTTGACTCTGCCATGCGCACCAACCCCATGTGCCATTTCCTAGCAATCCGTGCACCTCAATGGGACGGTTCCCTTCATCGACGAATTCCCACGTCAACCGCACGCAGAGCGCAGCCTCACCATGCCGTGCAATTTCCCGTCGCACACCGCATTCCGGATGATTGGAACGCCGTTGACCCATCGTCCGGTGGTCGCAGAAATGGCGTTCGTATGACCCAAATCCACAGGCGGTTTGGGCTTGCGAGGGGACTTTGCGCGACGCTTCTGCTCTGTGCCATTGCGATTCCGTGGCAGTCTTTGCGCGGCCAATACACCTGGACCAACGTGGCGGGCCGGACCAGCGGCGCCGGCTACGAGGAGGGCACCGGGGCGGCGGCGCGGCTGAACAATCCGACGGGCATCGTGATGGCGGCTTCGGGCAACGCCTATTTTTGCGATTCCTACAATCAGGTGATCCGCATGATCACCCCGGGCGGGGTGGTTTCCACCATCGCGGGCACCCCGATGGTGTCGGGCAGCAGCGGCGGCAGCGGCAAACAAGCCAAGTTCAACTCGCCCAGCGGCCTGGCCCTCGACGGCGCCGGCAACCTTTATGTGGCCGACAGGTACAATCATGTGATCCGCAAGGTCACCCCAGCAGGAGTGGTCACAACCCTGGCAGGAAGCGCCGGGAATTATGGATCCACGGATGGGGTGGGCGGGGTGGCCCGCTTCTACTATCCCAAATCCCTGGCTTTGTCTAACAACGGCACGCTCTATGTGACTGACTCGTCGTATGCCGTGCGGGCGATCCGCTTGGCCGACCGATCGGTGAGCACCTTCGCCGGTTCTTCCAGCACCAGCGGCTACCTCGACGCGGCGGGAACGGCCGGCCGTTTTGGCACCATGCAAGGGGTGGTGGCGCTCGCCGATGGCAGCCTGCGCGTGGCCGACATGGGCAATCATTGCATCCGCGCCATCGCGACCAATGGCACGGTGACCACTGTGGCGGGCTTGGCCGGAACCAGCGGCACCGCGGATGGCACGGGCGGGCCGGGCGGCACGGCGCGTTTCAGCCAGCCAAGCGCGGCCGGCGTGGATTCGTTAGGAAACCTGCTGGTGGCCGACAGCGGCACGATCCGCCGGGTCGATTCCAGCGGCACGGTGACGACGATCTCCGGGTTGACCGGGGTTTACGGGGACACCAACGGCGGGCCGGCAATGGCCACCTACCGGAGCCCCGCAAGCATCGCGTGCGCCGCGGACGCTTCGCTGTGGATCGCCGACACGTCCAACTATCAGATCAGGCGGCTTGCCGCCGATGGCCAGGTCTCGACCCTGGCCGGCAATTCCACCCAGTCGCTGGGCAGCGAAGACGGCCAGGGCGAGAATGCCCGCTTCAACCAACCCGACGGCATCGCGCTCGATCCGACCGGTAACCTGTATGTGTCGGACCGCGCGAACAACACCGTGCGCAAAATCACTCCGGACGGCACCGTCACCACCCTCGCCGGACTGGCCAGCCAAGCTGGCCATGTGGACGACACGGGCAGCGCGGCGCGGTTCAACTATCCGCGCGGTCTGTGCGTTGATCCGCAGGGCAACGTCATCGTTTCCGAACTCACCGGCAATGACATCCGCAAAATCACGCCGGCCGGGGTGGTCACAACGTTGGCGTCCCTCTCAAATGCCGTGGATGTCGTGCTGAACAACAACGGCAATTATTTCGCCGCCGCCATGGGAACCAATATCTATCGGATCACCCCGGGCGGGAGCGTCACCACTGCCGCCGGGACGCTCGGTGGATATGATTACGAAAGCGATCCGCTCATGAACAACCTGTCCTCGCCGATCGGGTTGGCTGCGAACGGGACCGGCAAGGTGTTCTTCATCGGCTACAGCACGTCCTGCCTGAAGGTCCTCAACCCCGGGGTCTCCGTCAGGCAAATCTGTGGCGGTTCCAGCGGTTATGCGGACGGCTGGGGCGTGGGCCTGTTGAATTTGCCGGTCGGGGTGAGCGCCGATGCCGACGGGAATTGTTTCGTGGCCGATTCCAACAACAACTGCATCCGCAAGGTGACGCGGCAGGGACTGGCCTCAACCATCGGCGGCACCGTGGGAATGTCGGGCAATGGCGTGGGGGTGGGAAACGCCGCGAAATTCAACAATCCCACCAGCCTGGTGGTGGCCCCCGACGGCACCATCTATGTCGCCAACAAGCTGTCCAACAACATCGTCAAGGGGGTTCTAACAGGACCGGAGATCGAGGTCTATCAATCGTCCGCAACTGTGCCCACCACCTATCTCGATTCCCATGAACACCGGCGTTTCGGAGATGTCGCCGTGGGTCACACGGAAGCCATGCGCTATTCCATCAGGAATCGCGGGGCCGCCGATCTGGCGGAAATCAAGGTGACCCTCGACGGGACGAACGCCTCGGAATTTTCCCTGCTGTTGCAGCCGCTTGACCGGCTGGGAGGCGGGATGGAAACGGATTTTGTGGTGCGCTTTGCGCCGGTCACCGCCGGGAGCAAGACCGCGGCCATCCACATCGCGAGCAACGACCAGGACGAGGAGGTGTTCGACATCAATTTGTTAGGGACGGCGGTGGCTCCGGCGGCTGTCGGGGTGTTGTATTGGAAAAACTGGGCGGGCATTCCTGGAACTTCCGGTTGCTTGTGTGAAAACGCCGACGAGTCGAAGTTCATGGAACCGCGGCAGATGGCGGTGGGCCGGAATGGGGATCTTTATGTCGCTGACACCACCAACGTCACGGTCAAGAAGATCAGCGTGAACGGGCAGGTCAGTCTGGTGGCCGGATTCGCCGGACTGGGTGGCAATGCGGACGGCAAGCGCGAGGATGCGCTGTTTTGGGCACCCTACGCGGTGGCCTGCGACGGCAACGATGTGCTCTATGTCACCGACAGCTACAGCTATGTGGGAACGATCCGGCGGATTGCGCCCGACGGAACCACCACGACCTTGGCCACGGGCCTGGGCAGCAGTTCGGCGGGCGTGGCGTGGGATCCATCAACCTCCTCGCTGGTAGTGGCCAAGACCGGCAGCCACACCATCGTGCGGGTGACAACCGCCGGCGTGGTGACGACCATCGCCGGGACTTCCGGGACGTCGGGGGCCAGCGATGGCACCGGTACCGCCGCCAAGTTCAAGTCTCCGGCAGCGGTGGTGGTGGACTCCGCGGGCATCATTTACGTCGCGGACAGCGGCAACCACACGCTCCGCAAGATCGCGGCCGGCGGCGTGGTTACCACGTTGGCAGGCACTGCCACGGTTTCCGGCAGCGCGGACGGCCTGGGCTCCGTCGCCAGATTCAACAATCCGTCCGCCATCACAATGGACACCGCGGGAAACCTGATGGTGGCGGATACCTCCAACAACCTGATCCGGCGGGTGGATCCGGCGGGCAACGTCACGACAATTGGCGGGACGGCGGGAACCAGCGGCGATGGAACCGGCACGGGGACCGCCGCCCATTTCAATGCTCCGTCCGGCATTGTCGTCTCACCGAGCGGCCGCATTTATGTATCCAACAAGGGAACCTATAACATCGTGGAGAGCACCTCGCTGGTTGGCGACATTGCGGTGGACCAGGTGGACGGCGGCACGCTTGTCGCCAACGCGGTCGTTCCCATGGCGGCTGCGCCGAACACCGCGATTGCAGTCAATTTCCGGATCCGCAACCCGGGCGCGGCCGAGCTGTCCGCGGTGAGCGCGTCGATTTCGGGTGCGGACGCCGGCGACTTTGCCCTTACCCAGATGCCCGCCGCCGCGCTTGATCCTGGGGCGGAGTCGTTTCTAACCGTCGAGTTCCATCCCTCAAGCGCGGGGAACCGCTCCGCCGTTCTGGCGATCGCCAGCAACGATCCGGACCAGAATCCGTATTTGGTGAATCTGTCAGGCAACGGGGTTTCACCGCCGCCGCCGGTTCTGACAACCTTGCCGGCGACAAGTGTCACCGACACGGCGGCCACTCTCAACGGCAGCATCAACGCGCAAGGCATGAACGCGACGGTCGCGTTCGATTATGGGTTGACCACCGGTTATGGCACCACGGTGACCGCCAGCCCGGCACAGGTCAGCGGCACCACGACCACGGCGGTGGCCGCCGTTCTCGGCGGGCTGAGCGCAGGCACGACCTATCATTACCGGATCGCCGCGTCCCATCCGTCCGGTGCCGCCCACGGCGATGACATGACCTTCAGAACCAACGCGCGGCCGGTATTCGCCGGTTATGCGCTTTCAACTCCCTATCAGACGCCGGTCACGGTAGCCACTGCCGATTTGTTAGCCATGGCAAGCGATCCGGACGGCGATGTGGTTGCCATCACTGCCGCAGGGCCAACCTCCGCCAACGGCGGCAGCGTCACCATGCAGTCCGCCGCCATCGTTTACACTCCGCCGAACGGCTTTTCCGGCAATGACAGTGCCTCTATCATTCTTGCCGACCCCCGCGGCGCCAGCACCTCCGGCACGGTCACGGTCAATGTCGGTCAGACGCCCGGAAGCGGGACGGTCGCCGCCACTTTCCACAGCGCCGCCGAGGTGCCGGTCACGGCGGCCGGGTACACCGCGACGGGCAGAGATATCGCGCTCACGCTGGGTTTCGCCCCGCCGGTCGGCACCAACCTCACGGTGGTTAACAACACCGCACTCGGTTTCATCGAGGGCCGTTTCACCAATCTGGCGCAGGTGCTCTTGTTCCTGACCGGCATTTTCTATCTTTTTCTGAGCCTGCGCGGATTTTTCAGGCCGGCGGCTCCGTCTATAAAGGCTTTGGCCTGCTGGTAATCCTGTTCGGTCTTAAACCACTGTACGTTGTCGCTCGCTTTGTCCATGGCGGGTTCTTTGCCGCTGGGGTTTGCGAAGATCAGCTCGTAGCCGGCGGCGGTCAACGCCTGGGCCGGACCTGTCAGTTCGGACATGAAATAGCCGGTGGGGTGCCGGGTCCCGCTCTTGAGGGTCAGATAGTCGACCCCGGACATGACCACTAATACTTTTCCGTTATTGGCCGCGGCCTGCGCTGCCGTTCCCGGTACGCCGGTTATAAACAGTAAAAACGCCATTATCGATATTTTCATGATCCTTCCCCGTCCCGTTATCCTCGTATCTTGTGCTATTCTTGCAAACTAGGGTATGATAGTCAAGCCGGGTTCCCGGCGTAAACGGACGGCGGCCGGCTGCCGTAAAGGCACGGTTCATGGATCCTGGGAAGAAGATGAGATCAACATTAATAGGACTGGCATTGCTCTGTTTTATTACCGGTACACTGGCCGCGCAGCAGGCCCGCTACGACGACCTGCGCATACGCGCGCCGGAATATTGGCAGCCGGTGAAAGTGTACAGTCTTGACCTTTCCGCGGGCGGAAGCTATGCGAACGGTAACGTGGATAGTACCGGATATTACGGCAGGATGGATTTCAACAGGATACTTAACGAAAAGAATTCCGTCTTCATTCAGGCCGAGGGGAACCATGTCGAGTACGGCGGCGCTGTCGTCCAGGATAAACTCCGCGGCGCGCTCCTGTATACCTACGCCTTATCGCCTCATGTGAACCTGTACCTCAGCAGCACCCACGCCCAGAACAAATTCCTGCTTCTGAATTACCGCACAGCCGATTCCGCAGGCGTTTGTTACCATTTCCTGCTGCAAAAGAACGCCAGGGCGCACCAATCCCTGGCGTTCTTTTATATTTTTCTAATTTCAGTTATTTGACCGTGACGGTGTAATGCCCATCCTCACGAGTGAAGCGCGTGGTGCCGCTGACGAGCAGCGTGGCATCCGTCAGATCAACGTTGATCTCGGCGGTTTGGTCAGCAGCCAGCGCGAGGTTCTGCACGCTGGTCTCTCCATTTTTATTGATCAGTTCCAGTCGGAAGGTTTGCGGAAGAATATTTTGCACACGCACAAAGCCCTGTCCCTGCCAGCCACCGTCATCTTTTTCAAAGTCGCTGGAATAGTTGATCTCAGGCACGGAGACATCATCCAGCAGGAAACCTTCGCCGTTGACCGCGGCATCGGTCACATACTCAAAGCGCATCTGCACCTTCTGACCCTTGAACTGGCTCAGATCAACACTTTCCTCGACCCAGCCATTTGACTTGCCATTGTAGCCCCAGCCGTAGGAATTGCCGGATGGGTTCTTGTCGGTGCCCGAGGGGGTTTTGATGATCTGCCAG
>Ga0118677_10003929_pt1 | contig 27495 bp, 35 predicted proteins | sample AliMusrvi5mmetaG_FD_86154 | JGI IMG/M metagenome (GOLD analysis project Ga0118677, IMG submission 86154) | reverse complement strand
CTGCTCAAAAGAACTCGGCAAGAGCCTTGACGAAGCTCGCGGCGATATACTCAAGGCAATCGAGGTTATGGAATGCGCCTGCGCAACCCCCTATCTCATGCAGGGCGATTCACTGCTGAACGTTGCCGGCGGACACGATACGGTCCTGTACCGCGAGCCTCTCGGTGTATTTGCCGGTATCGTGCCTTTCAACTTCCCGGCCATGATTCCCTGGGGCTGGATGATTCCCTTCTGCATCAGCTGCGGCAATACCTTCGTGCTGAAGTCGGCAAGCATGACCCCCATGACCTCCATGCGCGTTTTGGAGCTTGCCATCGAGGCAGGGCTTCCTCCGGGAGTTGTGAACCTTGTCACCTGCAGCCGCAATGAAGCAGACCTTCTGCTTGAGCATCCCGATGTGCGCGGCATCTCTTTCGTCGGCTCCACACCGGTAGGCCTGCACATTTACTCAACCGCCGCTAAAAACGGCAAGCGCGTCCAGTGCCTGACCGAGGCAAAGAACCATGCCCTGATTCTGAAGGATGCGGCAATGGAAGCCGCAGCAACCCGCATCGTGAACTCGACCTTCGGCTGCGCAGGCATGCGCTGCATGGCGCTGCCAGTTATGGTTATCGAAGAGAGCGGCAAGGAAGAGTTTATGCATTATTTCATGAAACTGGCTAAAGAGCGCATCGTGGGCTGCGCTTATGATCCCAAGACCGAGGTCGGTCCTGTGGTGTCGGCTGAGCACAAACAGTTTGTCACTAACTGGATTAACAAGGCAGAGCAGGAAGGTGGAAAAATACTGCTTGACGGCCGCAATATCAAGGTTCCCGGTTTTGAGAATGGCTATTTTGTCGGCCCCACGGTTGTTGACAATGTGACCGAGGCCATGACCTGCGGTCAGCAGGAAGTATTCGGCCCGGTGACGTTCATAAAGACCTGTAAGGATTTTGAAGATGGCCTTGGCCAGATGAACAGAAACGAGTTTGCCAATGGTTCGGCCATTTTTACCGAGAGCGGCTACTTTTCACGCGAGTTCGTATTCCGCACCCATGGCGGCATGGTGGGCGTAAATGTCGGCATCCCCGTGCCGGTTTCCTACTTCCCGTTCTCGGGCCACAAGAATTCATTCTTCGGCGATCTTCACTGCATGGGCCGCGACGGTGTGCAGTTCTATACCGAATCAAAATCAGTTACCTACAAGTTTCTGTCCGGCGGCAAGCAGAACAAGGTCAGCACGTGGGAAGGCACCATGGTGCGCGAGAAATAAGACTTCTTGTTCATTCTAAATACAGCAGGCCCGGAAGCAAAAACTTCCGGGCTTTTTATTTTTTTTCAGATAAATCAACGCTAGAAAATTTAAGCCCCTTTAGCTTTAATACAAAATCACCCTACTGCTATTGCGTATACCTACAACGGTTGCTGTGTGGAATATCAACCGGGGATTGGCTATATTGTACATAGCAAAACTGCACGAAACAATTAACAGTAGAGAGGAGTCTTATGATTCGATTTAAGAGATCACTGTAGTTTAAGCGCCATATGGCAGGCATGAGCACTTTTTTGCATATTCTTGATGCAGCAGCTTCTTGATTTCTTCTGCCCGCTGCAAGGCGGGGCTGTGAAGCGTCGTGTATTTCCAATTGGATGTCAGTGCATAATTGCAATACTATTCATTGCAAATATGCACTGATGCAATAGTCTTAAGAGTGACTTCTGTAAGTCCCTTTCTACAACCCTCAGCAAATCCATATCAATTTCCACTGACAGTCTCTTGGCATGCCTATTGCAATTACTGAATAGCATGAAGAGAAAAATCGCTATTCCCCTGTTCGGCACACGCATATCTCCGCATTTCACCTATGCCGACATGGCGCTGCTGGTTCACATTGAAAACGGCGAAGTAGCGCAGTCACGAGAAATAGCGCTGGGGCAGACCGATGAGTTGCAGCGTATACAGTATTTCAAGTCCCTTGAAATCGATACGCTCATTTGCGGCGGCATTTCAAATATTGCCGAACGCATGCTTGCCGAGCAGGCTATCAATGTTATCTCCTGGGTGACGGGAGAGGCTCGTGACGCTCTGGAGCTGTTTGTATGCAATCGGCTGACGTCGGGCACCTGGCTGTGTCCCAAGCGGCATCGTTGCCGCAGCGGCCAGGCCAGAAACAAAAAACCAGTCACGTTTTCGTGAAAGGAGACATGCTATGCCGGGACGAGATGGAAAAGGGCCACAGGGCACAGGCCCGGGAACGGGAGGTCGCAGAGGACCGTGCTTTACAGACACGAAACCAGCGGGCAGTGCAAAAGACTTGCGCGGTGCAGGCCGGGGCTATGCGACCCGCGGTGGCGGTAGAGGCCGGGCATTCGGCGGGGGCCGCGGGCTGGTGAAGAACGACACAGAGCAGAAACTGAAAAACAGAGCCGCTGCTCTTGAGCAGGAGCTTGCCGAGGTGCGCAGCCGCATTGAGGCATGCACCGCGAAAAACGGCTGACAATTCCCTCACCCGGGGAGCCTGCATTCAGGTTAGCGGCGCATATACAATGAGATTAATCGGGATTTGAACATCCTCCATGTTTCAACAATATTGATTTCATTGCCCACCCTGCTGGTAGCCGGTTACAGGCTCCCCAACCCCTTTTTTTGTGGAGGCAATCATGGCGGGAAAAGCGAAAATGAATTTTATTATCGACTCATTGATGGTGCTGGCAGGGTCGCTGCTTGCCGGTACCGGCTTCCTGATGAAGTTTGTACTCATACCAGGCAAAGATCGGTTTGGAGTATACGGCAGAAATGTCGATTTGTTTTATTTTGGTTTTGAACGACACCAATGGGGGACGCTGCATTTATGGCTTGCCTTTACGCTGATAGCGCTACTGGCGGTGCATATAGCACAGCACCTGAGTTGGATCGTCGCAATGGTCCGCACCATGATCGCAGGCCGGACGGTGCAGAAAATCATTGTGGCCGTTTTTCTGCTTCTGTGCCTTTTGTTTGCGTTATTTTCGTTTGCGGTGCAGCCCGAGGTGCGCGAGGGCGGAGGAGGTGAAGGCCGGGGTGGTTTCGGTAAGGGCCGTATGGAACACCGGCTGCAAAATTAAAAAGGAAACGAGATTGCTGATGTCTGATTTAGACAACTGCACGGAATGCGGCGCATGCTTTACTCGGTGCCCGACGGTTCAGTACAGTATAGAAAAGGCGATTTCTGAAATCAGGACGCTGAAACAAGGCGGTAATGCCGATATCCTGTCGGACTGTATTACCTGTATGGCCTGCAATGAATACTGCCCCAACAAGGCGGACCCTTTCGACAGGATCAGCCATCTACAGGAGCGCTTCGGCTTCGGGTTAGTGTCAAAAACTCGCGCAGAAACGATCGAAGCAATGCTGGACAGCGTGCCCAAGCACATTGTGGCTGGCGACAGCAGGTTGCCGGTTCTGTCGTTGTGTGTCATGGAGCATGCGTTTCCGCAGAACATAGCTGCCAGCCGACTTTTTGAGGGCCTCACTATTTTGAGCGGCAGCCCATACTACTCCAGGGTTGTGCATCTTCACACGGGTATGCCGTCGCTGACACGAGAACATTCGGCAGCATTTATTGAAAACCTTGCCGGGTTAGGCCGACAGGAGATAGTTTTTGCCCATGATGACTGCTATGTCATGGCCGCAGTGCTTGCACCTGGCTATGGCATTGAGGTTCCTTTTCGCGCCTTGCATTTGTCTGAGTGGCTGGAACGTGTGCTGGCAGAAAAGAATGCTCAGATTAAAAAACTAGATAAAAAAATAGCTTTTCAGCGCCCGTGCATCTCAAGGTTTGCGTCCTGGACTGACCGCTATAACGATCAGGTTTTCGATCTTACCGGCGTCGAACGGGTTAAGCGGTGCTATGATCGGGCGAACGCCCGGTGCTGCGGAATCGGCCTTACGGAAAAATTCCCCGATGCAAGCACCAACATGGTCACAGAGAATATAGCTGACGCGTTGCTGCACGGCGCCGAAGCGATGGTGTTTGGCTGCCCGAGTTGCTACGCTTTTATGAGCGAAGCGTGCATGGCAGTAGGCCTTGCGCCGATTTTTATTTTCGACCTTGCCCGCATGGCACTGGGCGAGATACCGTTTGAACCGCGGCCGCATATAAAGAGAGACCCTACATGAAAAAACGTTTCACATTGCTTCTCGTTTTTGTGGCGCTTGTCGCATATGCTTTTGGTGCGGCTGAAGCATTGTCCCAGGAGCCGCTGGCAGGAAAAAATTGTCGGCCATTGCTTATATATTACTCCCTTACGGGCAACACCAGGATTGTTGCGGCGGAGCTTGGGAATGCTTTTGGCTGCGAGCGGTTGGAACTCACGTCGCTGCGTGAGCGCACTGGGTTCTGGAAAGTCAACTGTGTCTTCGACCAGCTGTTTGATCGCGATGATCTGCCGGGGCCGGTGAAGGTTGATGCCTCGCAGTATAACCCGATTATCATAGCCTGCCCCATCTGGATACACCGGCTGGCCTCACCCATGCGCACATTCCTTGACCACAAGCGGCTGGCGGGCAAGGATGTGTACGTGGTGGTGACGCATCAGGGCAATTACGGAGAAAAAGACGATAAGGCTGTCAGACAGTTTCTAACAGCTCAGGATATGACACTTAAAGGATATGGCGCAGTGCTCACGCGGGGCAGAACGGAGGCTGAAATAATCAATGAAACAAAGAGCATTATTAAAAAAAGTTTTTCTGAAATGGAAAAATCTATTTCAAACAACACAAGATAGAATGGAGAACGAAAAAGTGAGTGCGGATTGTACAAGTGACACCGGATGTAAGACCTGCGATACGGCAGCCACCTGCTCGCAGGATGAAAAAGAACGCCGTGCGCAGCGTTTTATTGACACTGCCATGGGATCTATTGGCAAAAAGTTTATGGTTTTAAGCGGCAAGGGCGGCGTCGGGAAAAGCTCGGTCGCGGTGAACCTGGCGGCAATTCTTGCCCTGAGGGGCAAAAAAGTAGGCATTCTGGACGCCGACATCCATGGTCCCAATATTCCCAAGATGCTGGGCATCGATGCTGAGCGGCCCGAGGCAGCGCCGGGATCGGCCGGCGATCTCCTACCCATTGCTGCGGCAGACAATCTCAGCGTTATGTCCATAGGGTTTTTTTTGCAAAACGAGGATCAGGCTGTTATTTGGCGCGGACCCATGAAGCATGGCGTGATGAAGCAGTTCCTGGGCGAGGTCCAGTGGGGAAAGCTTGACTATCTGATTATTGATCTGCCGCCGGGCACGGGCGATGAGGCCCTGAGCATCTCCCATCTCATCGGCAAGGTCGACGGCGCAGTAATCGTCACCACGCCGCAGGATGTAGCTCTTCTTGATTCAAAAAAGAGCATCTCGTTCTGCAAGGAGCTTAAAATCCCCAAAATCGGCGTAGTGGAAAACATGAGCGGCATGCTCTGTCCGCACTGCGGCAAAACAATAGATCTGTTTAAAACCGGTGGCGGCGAGAGGATCGCAAAAAAAATGAAGGTGCCGTTTTTGGGGCGCGTGCCGCTTGACCCGGCCATGGTGCTGTGCGGCGATGAAGGCAAGCCGTTTGTTGCGGCACATCCCGAGTCGCCTGCGACTGCTGCGTTTAATGGCATTACCGATGCGTGGATGGAAATTATTAATAAACAATAAAACAAGATACACACTTACGTAATCATGAAGGAGAACTGGAATATGAAAAAAATAGCTTTTGCTTGTGAAGAAAACAAGGGTCTTGAGTCTGAAATGAGCGGGCACTTCGGCCGCTGCCCGTATTTTATGATGGTTGATGTCGAGGGCAAGGAGATAAAGAATGTTGACCCGGTGGCCAATCCGTTTTTCAACGGCCATGTGCCTGGCGTAGTTCCCGAGTTTATCAATAAACAGAAGGTCAATGTCATGATCGCCGGGGGCATGGGGCCAAAGGCTATAGACATGTTTAACGGCTTCGGCATTGAGGTGGCGACAGGTGTTGGCGGCAAGGTTGGAAACGTACTGAAGGCGTATCTGGACGGCAAGGTGCGCGGCACATCGGCCTGCGCGCATGACCACGGCGACAGCTGCGGCGGGCATTAATACCGGCTCTTTGCAGTGTGTATAAAAATCAATATTCTTTATACCCAGAAAGGAAATCCGACCATGAGAGCACCAGTGAGACAAGCACTATTAGTTATTGCCCTACTAGTTCCTCTGAGTTTTGCGCAGGCTGCGGAAGTCAAGAAAGAGGCTTTGCCGGTAAAAGCCAAACAAATTGAGGCCACTGCCGCGGCAATGGAAAACCATCCGGCAATTGAGCCAGGCATTACCTGCAATGACTGCCATGAAATCAAGCTTGACGCAAAAACGACTGCTACCCAAGTCTGGATAAGCGGCGACTACCTGAAGTGGAAAGTAGGCGAGGGCGTCATGACCAAAGACCAGGTCTGGGGCCGCATATTGAATATCTTCAAGGAAAAAGGGATGAAAAGAACCTTTGTCATGGCCACCTGCTTCAACAACCGCCCGTATACCTATACGGCGGATTTTGCCTTGGATCCGGAAAAAAAGGTGCTGTACGCCTTTCATGAAAAAGGGACCGAAAAACTCGCACATATAAAAAACAACCCCTATGTAAGCATGAACTGGCACCGCGAATTCGATGACAATTTTGCCAATGTGATCTGTTTCCAGGTTCTGGGCAAAGCGGAGATATTCGACGGAACGTCACGCGAGTTTGAGGAAGGGCTGAAGGTATATCCTTATGAGTATGCGGCCAAGGCCCGCAAACTGACCATTGAACAATGGCGTGATATAGTGAAAAAAAACATGCTTATGACCAGAACGACAATTGAGCGTATCAGGCTTACAGAAGGCGCACTGGCTGCCATGCAATACAGATCCACTCAGGAGTGGCAGCGCTAACCGGCGATAAGGATTATTGTAGAGGTTGACAGAATGAAAATTGCCATATCATCAAGCGGTGACAGTCTTATGTCCCAAACCCACGGCCTTTTCGGCAGATGCGATTATTTTATCCTCGCCGATACGGAAACGGGTGAAAGCGTCGCCTTGAAAAACAAATCAGCAGAGGCCTCAACTGGGGCAGGTCCAGCCTGCGCTCAGGAGCTTTTTAATGCAGGTGTAAAGGCTGTCGTGAGCGGCAAAATAGGGCCCAATGCCTATGAAGCGCTCAAGGCCGCAGGCTTTGGTATCTTTTTGGCGCCTCCGGGCATCACGGTGCAGGAGGCGCTGGTCAGGTTTAAAGCCGGCAGCCTATCCGAAATGCAGGTACAGCGGTTTTAAATAAACCTAAGTAGTCGGTAAGGAGAACACATCACCGCAAACTCGCAAAGAGCGCAGAGAGAGTATGCTCAGCGCTCTTTGCGTCTTGAGCGAAGCGGGCTTTGAAAATTCATATGGCTAAAGAGATAAATTTTTCGGACGGTGATATGAAAACAGCACAACAGCCATCAAAGGCCTATGTTAAAAACAAGATACTTGACGTGCTGAATGCTACCTCGGGACAGCCTGATCAAAAACCGGGCAAGCACGGCTGCGGCATGATCCACCGCACGGCCCTGGTGCTGGCAACTTCCTATAAGGATATGCCGCGAGCAACAGCCCTGGAATTCTTCAACGAGGGGCTCATGCTCTATATTCTGGGCGGCCCGGGCGCAAAGATCGCCAATATCAAGCGGAATCCTCGTGTGTCGGCAGTCATTTATGAGCAGCCCCTTGATCACAGCAAAATCCAGCCCAGCCTTCAGATTTTTGGAGTGGCAGAGCTGATCACAATGCGCAATAAACCCCATCTGTTTAAGGCGAAGCTCAGGAAGTGGAACCTTGACACGGTCATGCGGAGCCTGCTGATGCCCATGGTTCGCGAGAAGAACCTGCAGTCTGATGCAGCCGAGCAGTTCATCCGCAAAAACACCGAAGCGTGCAGCTTTATAAAAATAACCCCCTATAACATAATCCTTAAAGAATATTTGCCTGATTTTTCCATGCGCAGTTTTGAATGGAATAAATAAGGCAGATACTGAAAGGCGACAGACTATGAAACTGTGCATTTCTTCAACCGGACAGAACCTGGCTGCCGTTATTGATCCGCGGTTCGGCAGGGCGACGAACTATATTATTATCGACAGCGATACCGGTGCTTTTGAGTGGGCCGAGAATTTCGCGGCAACAGCCGGGGGCGGCGCCGGCACCAAAGCGGCTCAGCTTGTCATTAACAAAGGGGTGCAGGCAGTGCTAACCGGCAATATCGGTCCTAATGCTTTTGCCGTGCTCAATGCCGCGGGCATTAAAATATATACCGGTGTTTCCGGAACCGTTCAGCAGGCTGTCGATCTGTTCAAGGGCGGAAAACTTCAGGCAGTTGGCGCGCCGACGGCAGAGGCCCATGCCGGTAGCGGCTCCGGCTCCTGCAGCGGCAAGGGGGGCTGTGCATGATCATAGCAGTTGCCAGCGGCAAGGGAGGTACGGGAAAGACGACCGTTGCAGTGAGTCTTGCCTTTTCTCTTGACGGCGTGCAGTTTGCCGACTGCGATGTCGAGGAGCCCAATGCTGCTATTTTTCTGCGGCCCACCATCGTTGAAAAAATTCCCGTGACGATATCGGTGCCTGAGATCGATGAAAAAAAATGCAGCGGCTGCGGGAAATGCGCTGATTTGTGCGCCTATAATGCACTGGTCGTGCTGGGCACGCGGGTGCTGGTTTTCCCGCATATGTGCCATGGCTGCGGCGGATGCACAATCATCTGTCCGGAGCGGGCAATAACTGAAAAGCCTCGCGAAATCGGTATGCTTGAAAAGGGCATGGCCGGGGACATGCCCTTTATGCAGGGTATCCTTAATGTGGGCGAACCTATGGCCACGCCGATTATCAAACAGTTACGCAAGCACCTTGACCGTTCAAAAATTGTCATTCTAGACTCGCCACCCGGCACCTCCTGCCCGGTGATTGAGACCATGCGCGAAAGCGACTTCTGTATTCTGGTCACCGAGCCCACACCGTTCGGCCTGCATGATCTTCAGCTGGCGGTTGAAACTGTGCGGGAGCTGCAGGTGCCGTTTGGTGTGATTATTAACTGCGCTGGCATCGGCGATGATGCTGTGGAAACGTATTGCCACGAGGAGGGAATACCGCTTTTGATGAAAATCCCCTGGGAACGCCGCATTGCCGAAGGGTATTCCCGGGGCGAGCCCATCGTGTCCATCATGCCGGAGCTGAAACAGGCTTTTATAAATTTATCTACAACGATAGCAGCTGCCAGCCGCAATTAATCACAAACTGCTTTACAGGAGACTTGAGCATGAGCGAAACGGAAAATAAAAAATCCCTGCTGGCCAACCATATCCATAACAACACCATGAGCCGCGAGGAGCTGGAAAAGGAACTTCAAACATTTCTTGACGAGGCAAGCTCCTGGCCCGGTGCGACCGATAAGCCCGGCTGCCCCTTGAAACACGGCCTTGCCTGCGTGCTGTGCACGGTGCATGGCGATGAGCCGCGTGCAACACCCATAGATTTTTTTATTGACGGATTCACCCTGTGGCAAGCCGGGGAGCCGGGCCTGAAAATCCGCAATATCCGCTCTAACCCGAAGGTTGCAGTGGGCGTCTACCACCCCGTTGACCACAGCAAGCTCAACCGCAGCCTGCAGATAAACGGCACGGCAACGCTCCTGCCGTATGCCGGTCATGAGCAGGTGTTTTTAGAGCGACTGAAAATCATGGGCATCTATGACGCGGCGCGCAAGATTATGCTGGAGCGTTTTGCTGCGCAGGAAAGCTTGCCTGCCGATCCCGAACTGGAAGTCATCAAGGCCCTGAAGCGTTTTAACCTGATAAAGATCGAGCCTTATCAGATCACCTATCTGAGGATTCATCCGACCGAAGGCACAGTGAAAAACATCTGGAAAAAGGCTGTAACATAATGCGCCAGATTACCATTATCAGCGGCAAGGGCGGGACCGGTAAAACAACCATAACGGCAGCCCTTTCCTATCTTGCGGATAAAGCTGTGCTTGCCGACTGCGATGTTGACGCCGCCGATTTGCATATCCTTCTTGATCCGGCAGTACAGCGAACGGAAGAGTTCTCCGGCGGCAAAACCGCGTTCATTCAGAAATCCCTGTGCACCCAGTGCGGCGCCTGCCGGGAGTTGTGCCGGTTTGACGCGATCCACGGCCTTGCAATCGACCCGGTCTCTTGCGAGGGCTGCGGGGTCTGCGCAGCCCTGTGTCCGGAGAAAGCCATTACCATGGTAAACAAGCTTTCCGGTCACTGGTTTGTCTCCGATACCCGCAACGGGCCAATGGTGCATGCCCGCCTTGGAATTGCGGAAGATAATTCAGGGAAGCTCGTCAGCATGGTTCGCCAGGAGGCGCGGAGGTTGGCCGAAGAAAAAAGCCTTGAGTATGTCATCATCGACGGCCCGCCGGGCATCGGCTGCCCGGTAATCGCCTCGATCACCGGCGTTGATCTTGTTCTGGTGGTGACCGAGCCCACGCTTTCAGGGCTCCATGATCTCAAGCGTGTGTTGGAAACGGCCGGACATTTTAATATCCCTGCCGCTGTATGCATCAATAAGTTTGATATTAATCCCGAGAATACTCAAATTATAGAAGAGTTTTGCGCACAACAATCGGTACGGGTTGTGGGCCGTATACCCTATGACCGAAGCGTTGTCGAGGCGCTGATGCAAAAAAATACGGTTTTTGAATATCCCTGCGGTGAGGTGTCAGCGGAAATCACCAGGATGTGGGGTGCTTTACGCGGTATGCTCAATGAATACCAATAAGAGGCGCACATGATGACAGAGGCGGATTATTATCAGCTTTTGCAGATTAAAAAATCTGCAACGCAAGATGAAATAAAAAAAGCATACCGTGCACTGGCCTTGCAGTATCATCCGGATATTAATCCGAATGAAACAGCGGAAGAACATATTAAAAAACTGAATCAGGCCTATTCAGTACTTTCCGATCCAGAGCAAAGGCAGCTCTATGATCTATATGGTAACGTGCCTCGCGGGCGGACCTATCAGCAACCGACGCAGCCAGGTCGACCGTTCGGCGGTTGCAGGGGGAGAGGCAGGGGCATGGGCTGCGGCGGCATGCGGATGTGGCAGGAGGTTTTGCGAAAACGATAAGATAAGTTCTGTTAAATAAACGAGAACCTACAAACAGGATGATTCCCGTATGAACATTACACCCAAACAGGTTTTTTTTACAAAAGGCGCAGGCACGCACAAGGATGAGCTGCGCTCTTTTGAGCTTGCCCTGCGGGATGCGGGCATTGAAAAACAGAACCTGGTGCCGGTTTCAAGCATTCTGCCGCCGGGCTGCAAAATACTACCAAGGGCTCAGGGGCTCAAAAAGCTCAGCGACGGCGAAATCACCTTTACCGTTATAAGCCGGTGCGCAAGCAATGAACCTCACCGGCTTATCGTTGCCTCTGTTGGCTGCGCCGTGCCGGTGGAAAAAAGGGGCTATGGCTATCTTTCAGAATTTCATGCTTTCGGCATGACGGAAAAGAAGGCGGGCGATCATGCCGAGGACATGGCCGCTGCCATGCTTGCCTCCACGCTGGGCATTGAATTTGATGAAAATACGAGCTGGGATGAAAAGAAAGAAGTGTACCGTATCAGCGATAAAATATACAAAACTACGGAAATTACTCAGTCCGCCATTGTATCCATGCGGGGTTATACGACCGTGCTTGCTGCTGCTGTGTTTTTACTCTAAAATGGACAGAAAGCTTGAAACACAAAGGTGTACCTTATGAAGTTTGAATTTTCCCCTATTGGTATTATTCATTCCCCCTATGCTGAACCCGCTGGGGTTCCCATTCAGGGTGTTTTTGCAAAAGGCGCCACCGGTACGGTCGAGGTGTTCCCGGAATTAGCCGAAGGGCTTACTGATCTTGACGGCTTTTCGCACATAATTTTGCTGTACCGCTTTCACCGCGTGCAAAGTTATACCCTCATGTGCCGGCCTTTTCTTGATGTTCAGGATCGCGGTGTTTTTGCAACCCGTGTGCCCCGCAGGCCCAATCCCATAGGATTATCAGTGGTGGAGCTTTTGAAAATTGACGGCTGCACCTTGACCATCGGCAGCGTTGATATTGTCGACGGCACTCCACTGCTTGACATTAAGCCCTATGTGCCCGAGTTTGATGTGAGGCAGCAGGTGAAAACCGGCTGGTATGAGCATGCGGGAAATAAACAGCAAACAGTTGCGGATGACCGGTTTGTTAATTGTGAGGACAAATAATGAGAGGAGAACAAAGCTATGCTTCTTGAAGCTTTAAAAAAAGCAGCTCTTGAAAAGGCTGAGGATATAAAAGTAACTGATGTCAGGATCGGGTTGGGATATACGGCTGTGCAGCTTGACACGGGTTCAGTCGGCCTTGCCTACACTTTTCGCGATAAGGCAGAGTCGGGTTGCTCGGTTTTTCAAGGCAAAAGACCGCTTGCCGGTACTCCGGCGCGGGATATTCTTCAGTATATATCTTCGAACGGACTGCTTGAGCGCACGCTTGGTCTGGCGGCGGCAAATGCCCTGTTTAATACCGCCGATCCTGCAGGAGCTGTGCCGGGATGCAGCAGCGCCGAAGGCGATCTGCTTGATGTGCTTGCGCTCACAAAAGACGACAGGGTCGGCATGGTGGGGTTCTTTGGGCCTCTGGCTCCTGTTATTAAGCAGCGGGCCGGGGAGCTGATTATTTTTGAGGAGAACATGGCCCGCGCCGACGGACTCTGCCCGGGGAGCAGTACCGCCGAGCTCCTGCCCACCTGTTCGGTTGCCATCATAACGGCAACTTCCATTATCAACAACAGCTTCGAGCCTATTTCAAACGCAGCAGTCAATTGCCGTATTAAAGCCGTGCTGGGGCCGTCCACCCCGATGGCGCCCGGTGTTTTCAAAGACTACGGGGTAACGCACCTTTCAGGTGTTATCGGCATCGATGCGGCGGAGATTCTGCGCGTGGTCAGCGAGGGCGGGGGCACGCGGTTTTTCATGGAATGGTCGAAAAAAATAAATCTTGTTCTCAATGGTTAAGGGAGGTTTATGAATTATTTTGTGGTGTATATCTCGCCGGCTGGAACTACGCGGCATGCTGCACAGGTTATAGGCGAAGAGCTTACCGCCCTCGGCAAATCGTGCAGCGTCGTTGATCTGGGTGACAGAGTGTGCCGGTCGGCGCTCAAGAATATTTCAGCAGCTTCGGCCCGTGATTCCTGCCTGTTTGTTGGGTCGCCGGTCTATGCCAGCCATGCTGTTCCCGAAATTATGGATTTTATTAAAAGTCTCCCTGACGGCATTGGCTGCTGCAGCGTTCCCTTTGCAACCTGGGGCGCCGTGACCAGCGGCATAACACTTGCGGATATGGCCGGAGCGCTTGCGGCAAAAGGCTATCCTGCCGTGGCAGCGGCAAAAATAGTGGCGCAGCATTCCCTGCTGTGGCAATCCGATAATCCATTGGGCAAAGGCAGACCTGATGCCGATGATGACCGCAGGGTTCGGGATATGGTGAAAAAGGTTGTTGCCGCACTGGATGCGGGGCCGGCAAAGCATCTGTCAGCGGCAACGTTGAACTATCAGCCCGAGGCTTTGCAGAAAATTATGGCCGGTCTTGTTTTGAACTCTGTACGAAAAGGGCTGCCGCAGATGAGCCTCCAGCGCGAGCTGTGCACTCTCTGTGGCGACTGCGTCACGGCATGCCCGGTTGAGGCTGTCGAGCTTGCCGATGGCCCGGTGTTTAAGGACAATTGTATTGCCTGCTACAATTGCCTGCACGCTTGCCCTGAACAAGCGCTGCAGGCTGATTTTACAAAGATGGAGGCCGGGCTTGCGCAGAGGGTGAAGGACTTTGGAGAAATATGCGAAACGGTTGTGTATCTGTCTTGAGCCGAATGCCGCTCCTGTAGTGCATTAACCAGAGCAATAAATTAATATGCAACAAAATACTGAACGAGAAAGGATCATGCATGCCGATTTACGAATATCAGTGCGCAGACTGCGCCACAACAACTGAAATCATAACCATGGGAGGCTCATCCGAAGACGGCTTGGTGTGCTCAAAGTGCGGCAGTACTAAGCTTGAGAAAAAAATGTCTGCTGCAGCGCTTCCCAAAATGCCCAATCGTCCTGCAGGCAAAACCTGCTGCGGCAGGGACGAAAAATGCGGTGGCGGGCCTTCCTGCTGCGGCAGGTAAACCGACAAAATCCAGCGCAAGGGAGCGTGGCATGGTGACAATAGCTATAGCAGGACGAAAAAAGGTGTGCATAAAGCATCTTGTGCTCGACTATAACGGCACCATCGCTTTAGATGGAAAGTTGCTGCCGGGCGTGCAGGAGCTTATTACAGCGCTTGCATTGCGGTTCGAGATACATGTGCTGACAGCAGACACGCATTCAAGTTGCACCCGCGAACTTTCAGGCCTGCCGGTGAAGATAGCCGTCATTGACGGAACCCCGGAAGACGCAGCAAAGCTTTCCTATGTGCGAACACTTGGTGCTGCATCATGCATCTGCATCGGTAACGGCATGAACGACACTCTGATGCTGAAGGCCTGCGGGCTGGGCATTGCGGTCGTGGGCTATGAGTGCGCGGCAATGCGGGCCTGCCGTGCTGCAGATATTGTCGCGTCGGGCATTATTCAGTCGCTGGAGCTGCTTGTCAATGAAAAGCGTCTTCTGGCAACCTTGAGGAACTGACTTAAGCGCGGGGAAGTATCAGCATGAAACACGGACATATTTCAGACATGGTTGCAAAGGCGCTGGACGGCGATCCCCTAGCCGGGGATGAGATCAGCGCTTTGTTCTCGGTGCCGATTAAGACGGAAGAAAGCTTTTATATTCAGTGGGCTGGGAGGTCAATAAGCGACCGGGTCTCACAGGGCAGAGCCGAAGTGCATGCCCAGGTTGGGCTTAACATATCACCCTGTTTTAATGACTGCCTGTTCTGTTCGTTCGCGCGTGTAAATGGCGTATTTTCGCAGCAATCGGAAACCGCGCTTGAGGACATTATCGCCCGCTGCGCAGGCTTTGAACAGGATGGCGCTAATGCCATCTATCTTATGTGCACGGCGGATTTTGATTTTGACCGGTTCATCGACTGTGGCACAGCTGTCAGGATGGCGTTGCGTCCCGACACCGTACTGATCGCAAATATCGCCGACTTTGGCGATCAACAGGCACGCAGGCTTAAGGATGCAGGCTTTTCGGGCGTGTATCATGCCCTGCGCCTGGGTGAGGGCCGCGACACGCGCATCGCCCCGGACCGGAGGCTAGGGACTTTTCGGGCTGCGCGGGAGGCAGGTCTCAAGCTCGGCACTTGCATTGAACCAGTCGGGCCTGAGCACACAATTTCCGAACTGGTTGAAAAGACCCTTATCGCCCGCGATGCTGCTCCAGTCTACTGCGGCGCTGCCCGTCGCATTCCCATTGCCGGTACAAAACTAGCCGGCTACGGCATGGTCTCCGAGGCAAGAATGGCCCATATTCTTGCCGTGGTGCGGCTTGCCATGGGGTTTGGCGTTCCGGGCAACTGCACGCATGAGCCAAATGTGGCGGGCGCCATTGCCGGGGCTAATCTGTTCTGGGCGGAGTCTGGCTCAAACCCCCGCGACGACCGCGAGCAGACGGAAAAAAACCGTGGCGCCAGCGTTAATGACTGTCGCCGACTGTTTATGGAAGCAGAATGGGATGTGGCAACAGGCCCAGCCCCATTTTTTAGTTGATGTAGGAAAGGAAAGCATATGGGACTCGATACTAATGATGAAGCAGCGCCCGAAAAGCTACAGCATGATTTACTCCAGCCCGCTGATGAAGATGCAGGCGTCATTTTTTATAATGAAACCGTTATCGAGCACTTCACCAACCCGCGTAATGTTGGCGAAATAGACGACGCGGACGGGTACGCCCTGGTCGGAGACCCTTCCTGCGGCGATCAGATGAAGCTCTGGATTAAGGTGGAGGCGGGTCATATTGTCGATATCAAGTTTAAATCATTTGGCTGCCCCGGCGCTATCGCCACCAGCAGCATGACGACCCACCTTGCCATGGGCATGTACCTTGAGGACGCAAGGACTCTCACCGACGATGATGTCGTGCGGGCATTGGGCGGCATTCCGGCAAATAAGCAGCATTGTTCGCTCATGGGTATCAACGCTCTGTTGGCTGTGATCAAAGACTATGAACAGCGGGCATTGCAGAAGCCATGAGCCAGCAGCCGCTTATCTATTTTGATCACAATGCCACGACGCCCCTGTGCCCTGAGGCGCGGCAGGCCATGCTGCCGTTTCTTGACAATGTGTTTGGGAACCCTTCTTCCTATCACAGTTTGGGCAGGCAGGCACGCAGCGCCGTAGAAAGGGCGCGTCGTATCATTTCAGAAATTTTCGGCTGCAGCGCGGTGGAAGTTCTTTTCACCTCAGGCGGCACTGAGGCAAACAATTTGGCCCTGCGCGGTGCATCTTCCGCTATGAAGGACAGGGGCCGCCATATCATCACAACGGCCATCGAGCATCACAGCGTACTGAAGACCTGTGAGGCTCTTGGCCGGGAGGGCTTCGAGATAACTTTTCTGCCGGTTGACAGCCAGGGTGTAGTCGATCCGCAGCTGGTTGTAGACGCGATCCGACCCGATACGATTCTCATAAGCGTTATGCACGCCAATAATGAGACAGGCGCGGTACAGCCTGTTGAACAAATAGGACGTATTGCCCGGCAGCGAGGTATAGTTTTTCACACCGATGCTGTACAGGCTTTTGGTAAGATGGCAATGGGCACAGTGCTTGACTATGCCGATATGGTTTCGGTATCAGCCCATAAGGTATACGGACCCCGAGGCGTTGGATCCCTATTGGTGCGTAGGGGTACGTCACTATCACCGGTTATGACGGGTGGGCATCATGAGCAGGGCCTGCGTCCCGGCACGGAAAATGTGGGCGCTATTGCCGGTTTTACCGCAGCAGCAGGGCAGTCGGTGGCAAAGCTTGCCGTAGAGGCGGTGCGCCTGGCCGCTCTTCGCGACCGGTTTGAAGAGCTACTGCTGCAGACGATACCCGGTGTCTCCATAAACAGCCGCGGTGCGGCGCGAGTGCCAAACACCTCCAATATATGCTTTACCGGTGTTGAAAGCGAGTCAGTGCTGCTGCACCTTGATCTGCTGGGCATCTGCGCCTCGTCAGGCTCTGCCTGTACGACAGGAGAGCCCGAGCCCTCGCATGTGCTGCGGGCCATGGGGCTTTCGAGCCTGCAGGCCCAAGGCGCGGTGCGCTTTTCCTTCGGAACCAGCACTTCGCAGGAGCAGATCGATACGGGAACCGAAGCCCTTGCCGGTATTGCAAAAAAATTACGGGAGGTATCAAGCCTATGCCAAAACTGACCATATTGTGTGAAAATACTGCCGGCTCCGCGCTGAGTGTGCTGGGCGAACACGGCTTTGCCGTACTGATCGAAAGGGGGTGCCAAAGCTTTCTGTTTGACACAGGCCAGGGCCATACCATCGTACATAATGCTGCTTGTCTGAAAAAAGATATCAGCAGGATAAACAAAATACTGCTCAGCCATGGCCACTATGACCATACTGGCGGGCTGATGAAGGTAGTGAAGCTGGCTGCTCCGGTCGATGTCTACGGCCATCCCGCTGTCTTTACGAAACGCTATGCCGCTGTAAAAGCGGGTGATAAAACGACCTACCGCAGCGTGGGCATGCCATACCTTCATGCCGAACTTGAAGCTCTTGGGTCAAAGTTTGTTTTCAATACATCCTTTACGAAAATTGGCAGGGGGCTCTATTTGACCGGTGAAACGCCCCGTACGACCTTATTTGAAAAGGACGACCGGCGCCTGGTGGTGAAAAAAGACGGGCAGTACGTGCAGGACAGCATCCCTGATGATCAGTCGCTGGTTATTGAATCAGGTAGGGGGCTTGCTGTCATACTCGGCTGTGCCCACTCTGGGATCATTAATACCCTGAATCACATACAGTCGCAGCTGCCGGGAAAAACTATTCATACCGTCATCGGCGGCACGCATATGGGGTTTCTCAGCGAGTCGCAGCTTGAAAAAACAATCGAGCATCTGAAACAGTTTGACCTAAAGCGCATTGGCGTTTCCCACTGCACAGGCCTTGCCCCTGCCATGAAACTTCTGCAGGCGTTCGGAAATAAATTCTTTTTTGCAAATGCAGGGAGCGTTTTGAATATTGCATAAAAGATTGAAAATGCAACTGAGAAGGATGTTTGCAATGGAAAATGATGTTCGGGTTTTCTTTAAGGATTCCATGAAGAATCTAATAAGGATATTTACATGGCTGTCGGCCGCTTGCGTTTGAAATCCCTGTCCTATGATTTTCCGCCTTGGCGTCCCCCAAGTGAAGCAGGAAGTCTGCTGCTGCGGGTAACACGGGGCTGCACCTGGAACCGGTGCACTTTCTGCTCCCTGTATAAGCAGGTTAGTTTTCAGCGCAGGCCTCTTGAAGAGGTCAGGACCGACATAAAAAATGCGGCATCTTTGTATAGCGCTGAGGTTCGCACGGTTTTTATCGGCGACTCGAACAGCCCGTCACTGCCTATCCGTGATTTTGAAGAAATCTTGCGATGCCTCTATGCGGCCTTTCCCCACATCGAGCGGGTCACAAGCTATGCCCGGTCAAAAACCCTTCAAAAAAAGCCTTTGGATGAACTACTGCGGCTGCGAACTGCCGGGCTTACGCGGCTGCATGTTGGCCTTGAGACCGGGAACAGGGAGCTTTTGGAAAAAATACAAAAGGGTTCAAGCCCAGAAGAAATGATCGAAGGCTGCAGCAAGGCAAAAGAGACGGGCTTTGAGCTATCGGTCTATGTGCTGCTGGGCCTGGGCGGCAAGGAGTTGTCCTCTGCTCATGCCCGCGATACCGCGGCGGTGCTCAACCTCATCAATCCGCATTTTATCCGGGTGCGAACGCTGCAACCGCAGCCGGACTCGCAGTTATATGAGGATATGCTGGCCGGGATATTTATCAAGGCAGCAACGGAAACCGTTCTTGCTGAGCAGCGGATGCTTATAGAGCATCTTGATGTGACATCGCAGTATCTGAGCGACCATAAAACTAATTATGTCACTGTTGACGGCAATTTCCCCGAAGACAAAAAAGCTATGCTGCAAATACTTGACAAATGTATTACGGATTTTGCTCAGGATGGAGCGCTGCAGGCCCAGTGCTCCCGTAAAAACGCGTTGACCAGACTGTAAACGAGGGTGCCGAAACCGTAAGTAAAGCTTAAAAAGATGTTAATAGAAGGAGTTGAAAAATGGACGATACAATTGTCGTCATACGTGGCGCCGGTGATCTTGCAACAGGTGTTGCCCACCGCCTGCACCGCAGCGGTTTTAAGGTTCTGCTGTTAGAAGTGGCCCAGCCGCTGGTTGTGCGGCGGACCGTGTCTTTTGCCCAGGCTGTAATCGATGGAGAGACCACGGTTGAAGATGTGCGGGCGCAAAAAGTGCCTGGAATTGATGATATAAAAAAAGCATGGCAGCAGGGCGTTATCCCGGTGCTGGTTGATCCGGGAGCAACTATTTTAAAAGAGCTTAAGGCTGATGCCGTTGTTGATGCCACGCTTGCCAAGCGAGATACGGGTATGCGGCGGGACATGGCGCCGCTCACCATTGCCCTCGGCCCGGGATTTGAGGCGGACAAACAGGTCCATGTTGTCATTGAAACAAACCGGGGGCATGATATGGGGCGGCTCATTTTTAAGGGCGCTGCAGAGCCAGACACAGGCACGCCTGGCCTGGTCAAGGGGTATGCAGCCGAACGGGTGCTGCGCTCGCCCTGCGCAGGCGCGGTCAAACATGTGGTGGATATCGGCGCCCGGGTCAAAAAAGGCGACAGTATCTGCTCTGTTGAGGGCAAGCCGGTGCTGGCTCAGTTTGACGGCGTAGTTCGCGGCCTTATCATGAATGGCCGTGAAGTGCCGCAGGGTCTGAAGATCGGCGATGTCGACCCCCGCATAGACACCAACTGCCATACTGTTTCTGACAAGGCCCGCGCCCTTGGCGGTTCGGTTCTTGAGGCGATTCTTATGTGGAAAAACAGTGCTGCGGATGTCTGCTGAATATAAACGGACGACTATCACCTATAAGCAAGCAAGACAGCAAGAAAGGTAAGTAATCCCATGACCCATGAAGATGCCGGCCATTATGCCGCCAAGCACACCGGGGTGACGGTGAATCCCGAGATCGCAGCAGAACTGAAAAAATATATAGCCTCCGGGCGGATTACGTGCAGCGATGCACATGTGGTCGCTCATGATTTGCAGGTTAACCCTTCGGAAGTAGGCATTGCCATTGATCTTATTGAAGCGCGTATTATGCAGTGCCAGCTTGGCCTCTTCGGATGGCACCCGGAAGATAAGAATCGCAAATCGTCCGGCACTGTGCCTGATTCGTTCCAGCATGCTATCCGATCAGCTCTTGTTGACGGCCGCCTGCCCTGTGCGGCAGCGTGGAAAATTGCTGAATCACTGGCTATAACAAAACGAACGGTTAAAAATGCCTGCGACAGGCTGAGCATAAAAATAAGCCCTTGTCAGCTGGGAGCATTTATTTGAAACCGGCAGCGACTATGACGGGCGACTCAGCCCGGCTTCACCAGGCGCTCTATTGTGCTCATGTATGGTAACGGCCTAAATGACTATAACAGACGGGACTTTGTTTTCACATATACCCCAATGATGACCGGCTGGGGGGGGCTAGCCGAACAGCTCGACTCTTATGACTGATATTAAAGGAGACGACTATGACACAAAAAAGAATTATTGTTATAGGTGATTGCAAGATATCCCTGAGAGGTTATGAGGCCGCCCTTGTGCTGGAGGCCCATGGCTGGAACAACGTGCATGGCATGGAGGGCGGCGTCATGGCATGGCCGTATGCTCGCGAGAAGTAATGTCTGATGCTACACTGAGAAGAGACAAGACGGTCAATCAATCAAAATAATTTAAGGGAGGTTTCTCATGGAAAATGAAGTGCAGGTTTTTTTCAAAGATTTCATGAAGGCAAATCAGAAGATAGCTAAACACATTCCGGAAACCGTCAAAACCTTTATGTCGCTGCATGAAAAAACCACGGAGCCCGGCGCTCTTGATAAAAAGCAAAAGGAGCTTATAGCTGTCGGCATCGCAGTTGCAACACACTGCCCAGCATGCATATATCTTCACACACAGGCTTCCGTGCAGGCAGGTGCAACGGCAAAGGAAATCCTTGAAGCCGCATCGGTTGGCGTGCTCATGGGTGGCGGTCCTGCGTTTGCGCACATACCTGAAATACTGAAAACCTTCGACGCGCTTGGTGTAAAATATTAAACAGCGCAGTCTGGTTGAATATATTTACGGCATGAAAGGAGAAGCCCATGAATTGTGCGATGGCCCGTGATAAAAGCTTCTGGAACCCCTACCTTGCCGGCGCACTCAGCGGACTTGTTCTTGTTGCTTCAGTTGCGCTTGCCGGAAAGTTTTTCGGAACATCGACTACCTTTGTCCGGTCAACCGGCATGATTGAAACAATTTTTAGTCCTGAGCGGGTGTCTCAGATGGCCTATTTCATAAAGGAAGCGCCCATCATTGACTGGCAGTGGATGTTTGTTATCGGTATCTTCTTTGGCGCATTGCTGGCGGCAAAACTGTCCGGCACATTTTTAATCCAGTCTCTTCCCGATATGTGGCGTGCCCGCTTCGGCGACAGTATCCCGAAGCGGGCCTGCGCTGCTTTTATCGGAGGCGTGATCGCCATGTTCGGTGCCCGGCTTGCGGACGGCTGTCCCTCTGGGCATGGCCTAAGCGGTTCGGCTCAGCTTGCTGTAAGCGGCTTTGTTGCGCTTATTTGTTTTTTTATCGGTGGCATTATTGCATCCCGTATTCTCTATAGAGGGAGGGACGCGCAATGAATACTCTTATCTATGGACTGGTAACCGGCATATTATTTGGATTTCTACTGCAGCGAGGCGGCGTGTTGCGCTATGACAAACAGCTTGGGGCGCTTCGTTTCATGGATATGACCATTGTGAAATTCATGTTTTCAACTGTACTGGTTGGCATGGTCGGTGTGTATGTGCTGAAAGATTTCGATATGGTCATCTTGTCCGTTAAACCAATGATTTTAGGCGCTGTCATTCCCGGGGGCCTTATTTTCGGTATCGGCTGGGGGCTGCTCGGCTATTGCCCAGGGACATCAGTCGGCGCACTTGCCGAAGGCCGCTGGGACGGCCTATGGGGCGTGCTTGGCATGCTTGCCGGAGCAGGATTGTACGCTGAGGCATATCCAACACTTAAGAGGACTCTCTTAACCTGGGGCGATTACGGGAAGATCACACTTCCGCAGGCGCTGGGGATAAACCACTGGATTATTATTATCTTTTTTATCATTGCCGGGCTGCTTATGTTCTACTGGTTTGAAAAAAAGGGGTTGTAGCTTCTTTGATGACTAATAATACGCTCTTTCACTGAAATATAAACCCAGTGCTTACGTCTGAGTCGTTGTAAAGGGTGCTTGAAAAGCGAGGAAGGAAAATAAAAGCCTTACAGTAATCTCCCAGTGCCCAGATCCGTCCGCGCTGGGGAGCTAGACGAACATGGCGGGACGAGGTATTAAAACGTATTTTCTACAGTTGGACCAAGGGCAGGCAATGTCACAATATCTATGTACCCTTGCTTTCGTGAAAAAAATCCATATTAGCGGCTCTAAATGTAGATTTCGAACCATTACGGAATTATTCAACAAATATGTCAAATTTTAAAGAAAAAAATGCCCTTTGTTTTACGAGGCTAAATCCCCCAAAAAAATTTGCAAAAAGCCGTTAATAGTATAGGTTTTTCAGACTGCGTAATTAAACATACATGCTAACTTTACGATTGAGGCACCCATGACAAAAGAAGAACTGATAAGAACTCTCAAGGAAGACCTGGCGGTACGCAAAGAAATAGTTGCACTTAAAGCAGTGAAGGTCCGCCCGGACGATATTGCCCAGTATGAGGGCCAGGCAATACCGGGCATGTGTGCCCTGCTTGGTGAGATTTTGCGGGAAGGCGGGGCATGGTATGTGGAGAGGGAAAACCTGGGGTGCTTCATGTCTCTGCTGGGGACCGGAACCTGCAAGGCGCTGCCCCGGGACAAATTCATGGATTTTATGATCAGCCAGAATGAAATGTACCGCTTGCATGAGGATACCGATACGGTGCGGAAGTATTATGACCGGGTGGATGAGTTTTTCAAATTCCCCGAGACGGCTGGAACCGGCATGGTCGTCGGCCCGCTTGCAAAAATAGACAACCCGGATCTGGTGTTCCTTATTGTTACGCCCCACCAGACCGATATTCTCAATCGTTGCCGGGCCTATAAGGGCGATTACTCCCGGGGATTCGGCGGAAGCGGCTCCTGCATATTCAATATCCGCTATTCCTTTGTGACCGGAGACCCGTGTTTTTCCGTAAGCGATACGGCATGGCGTGTCTTTGGTGGTTTGGGGCCCGACGAACTCACGTACACGTTTCCCTATACGAAGCTTCTGGAGATTGCCGACCAGATCAAGCCGACTGCCGAATATATAAATAATTTATATACGAGTTTGTCTTTTTAGTACAGAAATGACATATCATACCTGTCATCTTGGGGACTATGTTTTTGAATTTTCAGTAATGTATGGTCACTTTACTAACCCCCAGATTTTCAGCCAAGTCAAAAGCATTGCCTATAGCGATGACTCCTGAAGAAGGTAGCTTAAACACTGCATGTTTTTGACTGCCAGTTTTAATCACTATCTCTTTAATGACAATAACTTCGAAGTTATACCGGTTTCTGAGTCACCGCAGCAGGGACAAGCCATTTGATCATCGCAACTTTTATAGCATCGTTAACGCCCAGGCACGCCACCAGCGCATATCCAAAAACCATAAACGTCTGCCACCACGGCAGCGCCGTGAGATCAGGGATACCAACAAGCGTCAGAGCGGTGCCTATAAGCGCATCCGCCGTCAGGGCTGCCAGAAGGGTCTTGCTGGGCATCGTCGCACAGAACCACCGCCGCTCTCTTGCAGACACGACGGAGAAAACGGCAAAATAGAGCAGCGTCAAAAAGCTAAATGTGTACAGGGCATGGTCATTGGTCGCCAGACCGAAGTACGACCAAGCGATGTATAAAAAAAAGAGGGTCTCCGCCACCATGGCAATGCCCAGCACTACGGAAACCGCAATGAAACCTCCTATATTCCAGGTCTCCGGCTTCGTGGAAGGTCGAACGTGATCGGTGGCGAGGGCGATTTTCGCAAAATCCGTCATAAAAACGAGCAAGAGCATAGCAAAGGCGGAAACAACGAACTTGCCGGTGACTACGAACGCGATGGCCACAAAGGCAGCCTTCAGGATCGTCCGACTGATCTTGTTTATGACCCACGTCAGAATCCTCTGATAGATCGTCCGCCCCTGTTCCACCAGCGACACGATGTTCGTCAGTCCTGGTTCAGTGAGCACAACACTGGCGGCCCCTTTGGCAACGTCGGTCGCGGTGCTGACAGCAATGCCAACTTCAGCCTGGCGCAGTGCGGGGGCATCGTTAACGCCGTCGCCCGTCATGCCGGTCACGTGCCCTGCGGCCTGCAGGTGCTGCACAACAATATACTTGTCCTCAGGATATACTTCGGCGAAACCATCGGCGCCAGCCAACAAGTCCACCGCCTCGTTGCCGGCCTGAGCGCCCGCGGCCTTCAGGTCAGCTACGCGCCGGATGTTGGGTAAGCCGACTCCGCCCGCGATTTCGCTGGCGACCGCCAACGCGTCGCCGGTGAGCATCTTCACCGAAACGCCGAGGTTGCGCAGTGTGATGATAAGCTGATTAGCATCCGGCCGGGGAGGATCGTACAGCGTCACCAATCCGACTAAGGCTGGAGAGCCCGTCTCTGGGCCGCGTGCTACTGCCAGTGTTCGATACCCCTTGAGGGCAGATTCGTTGACTCGGGCTTCCAGCGCTGCAATCTCGGTAGAATTGAGTCCACAGGCCTCGGCAACGGTCCGAACAGCGCCTTTCATCAAGCGGAACCGTTTCCCGTTCTGGTCGACCACGGCTTCCGTCCGGCGATTTTTAGCGTCGAATGGGGCGAAAGAGACCGGTGTGACCATGGGCAGGCCGTCGAAGATATGCCGGTCTTTTGCTGCGGCGAGGAATGCCAGATCAATTGGATCCTGGTTGGCTTCCTGTGACGCCAGGGCACCGACGAACAGCACATCGGATTCCGAGAAGTGATTCAGTGCGATAACGCCGGTGACTGCGAGCTGGTTCATCGTAATCGTGCCTGTCTTGTCAACGCAGAGAACATCCATCGTCGCGGCATCCTCCGCAGCACTGAGCCGTGTGACAAGGACACCGCGCTTTGCCAGCTCCGCTGACCCGACGGCCATACTGACTGTGAACATAACAGGCAGAGCGACCGGCACCGCACTCATCAATAGGACTAGCAGAAGTGAAACCATCTCGATAAGAGGCGTGCCACGGATCAAAGACAATACGACCACCACGCCCAGGAGCGTTCCGACAATCACAAAAAGCCAGCGCACGACTTTGGCCACCACCGCTTCGATGTGGAGCTTCGGGCGCGCCTGCTGCACAAGCTCCGTGGTACGGCCAAAGTAGGTTTTTGCCCCCGTCAGCATCACCACGCCATTGCCTTCCCCCTGGCGGACGACTGATCCCGAGGAAAGCATGTTGCCCGGGCCCTTGTCTATTTCCTTCGACTCACCGGTAAGGTCCGACTGATCAACGCTCAACGCGCCGGTCAGGAGCTTCACGTCCGCCGGGATGATGTCGCCCGAACGCATGCGGACAATGTCTCCCGGAACCAGCTCACGGGCTGGAATGACATGCCAGGTAGACTCGCGCAGGACGCGTGCAGAGACCTGTAAGCGCCGCCTGAGCGTTTCAACGACGCCGGCAGCCCTACGCTCTTGCATAAAACTCAACACAGCATTAACGATCAAAAGCGCACTCACTACGGCAAGGTCTGAGTATTTCCGAAGCACAGCTGACAGTAACATGATCATTTCGAGCATCCACGCTGACAGGCCCCAGAATTTTTCGAGGAATTTTTTTATCGGGTGCCCCTTGTGTTCAGTTACTTCGTTGAAGCCATGCTCTTTCCGTCTGGTGTCCACTTCTGCGTCCGTGAGCCCTGTATCGGGATTCACCTTGAGCGTCGCGAGCGTGCCCGGCACTGGTGCGACTGCGATATCGGAGGCGTTTTTGGTTGCAGTCTGCGATTGAGGGAATACCTCTTCAAATTCTTTTGTGGTCGTTTGCATAGTTCTTATCTCTCGGTTTTTGTCAAACCGCCGCATCGTAGCCCGCGAAAAGGTCTTACACTTTGATCATTAATGAATTGTAACTACGCTGCAAGACCTCCATGTCCGTTGTTCATCGGCTTTGCTCACGTTCTACTTCTTGCTTCAGATATCCGTCAGGCCCTCGCCTCACGCCGCGCGAGGATCAGTCCAGGCGCCATGGGTAGCCAGAAGGTGAAGAAGCGGAAGAGGAGTGTCGCCGAGAGTCCGGCGGCTACCGGCACTCCAATGAGCTTGAGCGTGGCCACGGAGACGGCCTCGAAAACACCGAGCCCTCCAGGAATCACTCCAAGCGTTCGCGCCAGCGTTGAGAGCATGAAGCTTGCAAAGACCGGCGTTGGATTGACCGCAAGACCGAGAGCCCATAGCATGATCCAGAGTGTGCTCGCATCCAGCGTAAGGATTGCGAGTTGGAGGCCCGTGCACCGCGTGATGAGCCAGACATTGTGAGCGACAGTTGGTGTCGCATCACCAAGCGCTCGTAGCGCAGGTCTTATAAGGGGTAGCCGCTCGATCCAACCTGGCAATGTTCGACCGCTGCTCACCCACAGGAGGGCCATGGGAATAGCTGCTGCCAGGGGTGCGAAGACGAACGCTGGTAATGCTATCAACAGGGTGAGGTCTCCGTTTGCCCAAATGATGAAGAGAGCGATGCCGAGAGCCAGAGTGTATGCGGCGTAGTAGCTCACGAGATCGATAACAACCGCGGCCATGCTCGCGCCACGCGGCACTCCGCGGCGGTCCAGTGCCTGTATGACGAGCAACGTGCCGCTCACGCCAACACTAGGAATGGCCTGGTCCATGAAGAGCTTCGCTAGTCCCAAACCGATATAGGAGCGGAGCGGCTTTGATATATTCGCGCAGTAAAGGACTCGCTGCCATATCCGGGCGTCCGTCACGTAGGTGCCTATCTGGAGCAAAAGAGCGACGAGCAGCCAGGCAGGCCGAGCTTGAAGCAGAAGTTGGGCGAAGGCCATCTCCTCGCTGTAGTGTGTAGCGAATATTACCACGGCGGTCAGGAGGCCCAGCCCAAAGATCCACGAAACCCAAAGGGAGAGATCCTTCGGTCGGAGCACCATCATCGTCAGCCCACCACGATTTCATGTCTTAGACATGGACGTTTGCTTATCAT
>Ga0118677_10003928_pt1 | contig 27495 bp, 17 predicted proteins | sample AliMusrvi5mmetaG_FD_86154 | JGI IMG/M metagenome (GOLD analysis project Ga0118677, IMG submission 86154) | reverse complement strand
CGGCCGGTGTGTGCCGGCAAGGAGCACCCTCCCGGCACCGTTTGCCCGGCATTGCTACCGGGACGCCTCCCCCTGTATAATGGCCCTCCATGGCCCTTTCAAACGGCGAAGCCTGCGCGGACATGCCCGAACGACGCCGCAACCATTGTCGCCCGGGCACTCCATCCCTGCTCACCACCGATGGGACAGCACATTCGTCAAGCGCCGACACCAAGTGTGTGCTGGCACCAAGCGTCATTGCTCAACAGAAGACATTATACCCAACCCCTAGCACAGGTAAACCTACTTTCGCCACCAATATACAAAAAAATTTTCGCAACTATGGAGTGCGGCGCCTCAGCGCCGCTTTCGCCCCCCCACCCAGCCAACGCCTATTGGGCCCGTAGTAGCGCCGCAGCCGCAGCAAGGCGCGTCCGAGTAGTCACTCACCCGATAGTAGACCCGAGCAGCAATTTGGGCTGTGCCACAGCACCGCTTTCGCATAGCCACCAAGTTAGTAGTGCAATAGCGTATAGTCGCCAGCACAATAGTTTATCAAATATATATTTTATAACAGGTAACAATGGAGTATTGCTCCTAATTCCTTATCCGTTTACCAGCCTTCTTCCGTGGAATGTCAGCTTGCGGGACGGCCTTCAACTTGGCAATACGCTCGTCAACGGCTTTTGCGTCGGTGTCGTGGCCAAGCGCATGCAATACGGTGCTATACGCTTCGGCATATGGCAGCAGGTATTGCGCCGAATATGACTCAGTGTATTGACGGATAGCCTCGGTATACGCTTCACGCAGGAAGGGTTCGGAGACCACATTTTTGCCCTGGGTGAGATAGAGCTTGCCGGCGGCGAGATTAATATCCAGGGATTCCGGCATATTATGCGCTTTCGCATGCATCTGCATGGTCGTCACGACCGGCATCAGCAATGATTCAGCCTCCGCGAATTTATGTCGCGTAACCAGTATGTTGCACAGACACAGGATGGTCGGGTTGCAGGCGTCCGCCTGGTCGCCATACCGCACTTTGTCACGCTGCAGGCGCCGGCGCCAGAGGCTCTCGACCTCCTCCAGACGCTGGCGGGATTGAAAATATTCCGCCACGCGGGGAATCCAATCACTTCGGGGGGAACGTGGCCCTGTTCCGCCATCGAGCTTTTCTTCGATAGCTAACAGTCGCGTATAGCAGGCATCAGCCTTGTCAGGCGCGGATAACGCCGCATAGGTGCGGCCAAGTTCATCCAGCGTCTGCTCGATTATCGTGCTGTCTTTACCGTAGTGTTTCTCCTCGATCACGAGCAGGCGCTCAAGCAGCCCGGCGCTCAATGCGTCTGCGTGGGCGGCGCGCTGGCGTTGTGCCAGTTCGATGAGTGCGGAGATGCCGCGGCCATCCTCCTCGCTTGCCATGGCAAACAAGCGAGCTTCACATGCCTCTGCCTCCGCTGTTTTGCCCATTTGCCGGTAGGTCAGCGCCTGCAACATTATGATCGTGCCGACGTAACTCCCCGCCCAATTGCCCACGTGCGGAATTTGCGGGTCGTTTTCCGCATCGGTCAACGCGCGGCGCAACAGCGATTCGGCATCAGCGGTGCGTCCGGTAGTGCGGGCCAGCTCGATGCGCGGCAAAAGCAACCGTACCGTCCCCTCCCACGTCTTACCGTTTTGCTTTACCGAGCGTGCATACTGCCGGGCATAAATGGCATCTTCCCGCGGATAATTTTTGGTCTCCTGGTAGAGCCCCGCCAATTCCTGCAGTACCTGATCCACCAATTCGAGCCTCGTTCGACCACTTGACTCTGTTTCTCTCTTTGAATATTGCCCCTCAATTATCTCTGCCAGCTTCAACGCTTGTAGCAGATACTTCTCTGCGTTCGCATACTCACGCTGCTGTCGATAGGTGGAACCTATCGCCTGCGCCAATTCGTATTTCGCTTCCGTCGACGGCTTCGGCAAATGCTCCACTATAGTCAGTCCATGCGTATACGCAGCGATGGCTTCAGGATATCGTGATTGTTGAAGGTAACAGGTGCCGAGTTCCTGCCAGGCAACAATTAGATCCGTCGGCTTGCCGGCATAAGCTTTCGGGCAGACTTCCGCGAAGCGATGCAGGTAATAGTTCAGCCGCAATGGCTGTTTGGGCGAGGACATGCTGTAGTGCCGGATCTCGTTGTGTAATTCTTCCACTACCTCCGGGCTGTCCGGGCCATTGATCTTCGCCAGGTAACCCAGTAGACGCGCTTCTGATGGCGTCGCCGTTCCCGCATCCGCCATCGGCGGGGCGGCGGTCGCCTGGCGTCGCAGTTCGGCCATCACGTCGTCAGGGTCGGCATCGGAGTTTTTCATTAACAGTTCGCCAATCGCCCCATGCAGCGCTTGCGCTTGTTCGGTGCGGCCGGCATGCTCATAAGCGGTGGCGATGCGTTCCAGATTTTCGATTCCCGGCAAGCTCGCGCCATATGCGTGTTCGGTAATGGCCACCGCGCGCTGATACAGTGGATCGACTTGCCAGGGGTCCTGGCTGCTTGCCCATCCCGCCAGTGCGTAGAGCGGAGCGAGCAGACGCGCGTCATCATGCCCGTATGCCTGTTCAGCGGCTGCCAGCGCCTGCTCTAACGGGCGCCAGGCATCTTCCTGTCGCCCATTTACCTGGTAATATGCGGCCAGGTGGCTCCAAGTCTCCATGCGTGCCGGCCCATCCCCGGCCTTCTCGGCGATGTGCGTCGCGCGCTGCAGGCAGGACTCGATTTTGGTGGACGGTAGTTCGACCGGGTTCGTCCATATCCCGCGTTCAAACATCGGATCATGCCCGTTTGCCGGGTCTGTGCAAACTTGCACGATGTGAAAAAGCGTGGGTAATAAACGGGGGCTGTCTTCGCCATACGCCTTTTCCGCATTCGCCAGGACTTTCAGCAGGCAGGAGCAGGCTTCTGATTGCTGTTTGTGTGCGGCCAGGTAGAAAGATAACTGGCAGCGCGCTTCTTCCGTGCGCGGATCGTCGGTGCCAAACGCTAACTCGGCATTCTGCAGCGCCCGGCGATAGAGCGCCTCGCCGGCAGCTACCGCGCCAATCTGCGCAAGGCAATACAGGCGGTTATTGGTGCGTGGGTCGTTCTTGCCGTAAACTTGCTCCGTGGCGGCTAATGCCTGTCGCATCAATACTTCTGCCTGCCGCGTATCGTGTTCGCCCAGGAAGTAATCGACCGCCAGATCGTAAACCTCTACTACCATCGGCAATTCCTGTGGGCCGACCTTTTTCACTAACGCCAATGCTCTGCGGTAATGTTGTTCGGGCGTTTGCTGATTTTCACTCGCTTCACGGTGGGTGGCCAGGTGACCGAGCATGCACTCGGTCTTCGCCAGCCGTGGATCGTCCTTGCCGTAAGCCTTCCGGCAGATTGCCGCGGCGCGAATCGTGCAGCGTTCACCCCGATGTTCATAATTTTCGCTGTGTGCCATCACCTCCTGCACGTCAAACGACGGGTGCAGGTAGCATAGGCCGAGTGCGTACAAACTCTCCGCCAGCCGTGGGTCGGGGGACGGAAACTTCTTGGCTTCTTTGACCGCCGCTTTGTAACGGCGTGCGGCGGTCATCCAATCACCGGATACCATGGAATACCCGAGCGTGGCCACGCGCCGCGCCGCCGCCATATCGGCTTCCCAGGCCGCCGCGTCGGCATGCGCTGCCATGCTGCACAACCACAGTGCCAACCAGCAGATAATCAGACGGCCACTCAGGTGGTGCTTCATCGCGCTGCCTCCTTCGACAACTCTTGCCAGGGAATCCGCAAGATGCCCAACGACGTACCGGTATAAAGATACTTGGGGGTCGCGACGCTGGAGCGGAGTTCGACGCTGCAGGGAAGTTTGCCGACCGGCGTCCAGCCCGCCGCCGTGCCGCGATAGATCATGCGTTCCCGGGATGGGGTTGCATAGGTGCCGGATAGGGATTGCAACACATTAAAAAACTGAAGCTGGCGATCCGTGGTCGAGAAAGTCCAGGCATCGGTCGCCGGTGTGTAGACGGCAAGCAAGGATGTTGGCTTTTCCTCCACTACTCCTTCCGTATTTCGGCGATTTTTTGTCAGTTGCAGTACGAGTTTGCCATCCGGCGTGGAAAACAGCGCATCTCCATGTTCGATATGTTGCCATTCCTTCGGCGCTTGCGCGCGCCAGGAGGCAACGGCGGTAATGCGCTGCGTCGCCACGTCCGCCCGCACGAGTTGACTGTTCTGATAGCTGTACAAGACATCGCCAAGCGGTACCATACCACTGTAGCCGAAATCGATCCGTTCGGCATCCGACGGGCCGGTGAACGCATGAATAGGTCCGTTTGCGTCAATGGCTGTCGTGATGAGACCGGCATCAACCCATATCCGCCGTTCCGAAGCAGTCAGTGAAAAAAAATGTTCCTGGCTACTGCTCGACAACTTCATCGCTTTCTGCATGCCTGGGAGCAGTTTGACCAGGTAGGAGCCCTCTTCATCGAAGCTGCCGACACGGACATAGACGGAATCGGGTGGCGGGGTACCCCACCAGTGCTCACCTGCGATATTACCGAGCGCGGAGCAATCATGCACGAGAATGGTCTCGTTATCCGGTATTTCATAAATCTGCTGTGTTTGACCTTGCAGCCAGGCGCGACCCGTGGAGCCGCCACAGAGGGTATAACCAGCCAGTGGCGGCTGTGGGGCGATGGCGGGGATTTCTGCCGGTGGCTGCCCGGCGGTGTCGCGATGAATGCGCTTGCCATCGGTGAGCGAAAACACCACCAGGCCGGTGCGAGACGCCTGGATGTCAAACGGTGTATGCGGGCGATGTTGTCGTTGAATCGTCTCGGCGCACCAGAGTTGTTCCTCGCGCGCGGCCAGGATCTGCGCGGCATAGCTGGCCGGGATTTTCCCGCGCGGCGTCACCGCGCAGGTCGCTTTATCCAGCACGTATAGGGTGGCGCTCCCGTGATCTTCGGCTGATCTCATCTCACCGGGGGAACTCCAGATCAAGCGGTTTGGTTGGTTCAGCAGCACGGGGTTGATATTCTCGGTGTGCGGGATGTGCTCCACCTTACCGGTGGCGCGGTCGATGCGCAGCAGTTCCATCTCCCCGTAATGCTTGGCGCCACAACTACAGATGATCGCCAGGCACGGGCGCGAGACAACCCAGACGGCATCGGCATCGGCATACGCGCTGGCGATCTCCGTCTTCGGCAGGCTCTTCCCGTCAGCGGTGAAACGGTGTAGCTCTTTGCCGGCGCGAGAATATTCGATCAGCGCCGACGCGAAGGGATTTCGATTCCCGACCATCACCAGGAGCCCGTCATGCCCCATTTCCCCACTGTCATAACACCAGACGCTGTGGGCATCGAGCGCGAAACAGGGGCCGGCCAACTTGGGCAGGCGCTCCTGCTCGAGCAACGTCTCCGGATTGAGCCCGATCAGGTCGCCATCTTCCTGCTGTATCCACATGCGCCCCTCATATTGGCCGACGATCATGACCGCCTGCCCGTAGCCTGCCGCCAGCAGTCGCAATTCCCCATCCGGCTCGCGGCAGAGCACCCCCGCCTGGGTGGCCAGCAAGTCGTGCCGGCCAATGGTGACGGGCACGGAGAAATAACTGTTCCAGCTCAGGAGAAACTCCCCCGGCCCGCTCGGTGGTTTGACCCAGGGTAAAGGAGCCGTAAGCGGCGCGACAGGCACGCTGATTTCGCGGACAGACCAGTCCGTAGCAGCATGTTGCTTGGGCGCACCGAGTGCAGGCAGAAGACAGAGGCAACACCACAGCACGCCGGCGTAGCGGAGGAGCGAGAACCGCATCATAGCAGCCTTCCTTGATGAAGCATTCCTCCGATTATCTTAAACCAGCGAGCAACTGTCAATATTGTTAGGATTTATGGCGCAGCAGACTGAAGCACCAAATAGCCAATAGAGCCTATCTATTATAGGCTACCAATAATCGCGCGAACAGCAGCCACGGCCTGCTGAATCCCCCCCGCATCAACCGCAAGGCTGGTGACGGCGCGAAGGGTGTTGGGGGCGGTGGGGTTGATCAGGATACCTTCCGCGCGGAGGCGGGCGGAGAGGTCGGCGGCGGGACAGGGGAGGACATCGACATAGACCATGTTGGTCTCGATGGTGGCCCCCACGCGCAGACCGTCGATTGCGCGCAGTCCGTCCGCCAACAGGCGGGCGTGGGCATGGTCGTCGGCCAGGCGGGCGCGGTGGTGGTCCAGCGCGTAGAAGGCGCCGGCGGCGATGATGCCGGCCTGCCGCATGCCGCCGCCGAACTGTTTGCGAAACCGCCGGGCTCGCGCGATAAACTCGGCGCTGCCGGCCAGCGCGGAGCCGATGGGGGCGCCCAGGCCCTTGGAGAAGCAGACGCTGACGCTGTCGAAATGCCGGGCGTATTCCGCTTCAGCCACGCCGGTGGCCACCGCGGCATTCCACAGCCGCGCCCCATCCAGATGCGTCAGCAAACCGGCAGCGTGCGCCGCCTGGCACACCTCCGCCACCTGCGCGAGCGACCAGACGGCCCCGCCGCCCCGGTTATGCGTGTTTTCCACCGCGACTAACCGAGCCGGCGCCGCATGCACATCCGGCGGGCGCAGCGCGGCGCGGACATCGTCGGCGGTAAAGATGCCGCGCACGCCCGGCAGCAACCGGCACATCACCCCGGCTAACGCCGCCGCGGCGCCGGCCTCGTACCAGTAGATATGCGCGTTGGCGTCGAGCAGTATCTCGTCGCCGGGTTGCGTGTGGCAGCGGACGGCCAGTTGATTGGCCATCGTGCCGGACGGCACGAACAGCGCCGCCGCTTTGCCCAGCAACTCCGCCGTGCGCGCTTCGAGCGCCTGCACCGTCGGGTCATCGCCAAAGACATCATCGCCCACCTCGGCGACAGCCATCGCCTGCCGCATATCGGCGGTCGGTTTGGTCACGGTATCGCTGCGTAAATCAATTATTTTCCGGGTCAAAGGCATCTCCAGTCGGTTATGGTATTCCCGTTTCAATCTTCTGCGTAATCAGCGTAATCTGCGGTTAAAAAAGTGGTAACCGTTCTCTGCCGCTCAGCGCCTTTCCGGTGCAGAATAGAACTGCACCGTCTCCCCCAGCGTACCTTCCCAATCCAACACATAGCGCACGGTGCTGGCAAAGGCCGTTTCGCCCTTGCCGTCCCGCCCCACCAGGCGTGTTTGTCCCGCGCCGGTGACCGGGAGGGTGCTGCCGTCGCGATCGGGATCGGCATAGCGGACAAACCAGTCGTGCAGCGCGGCGCGCATCGCTTGCACGCGGGGTTGCTGGGCGGCGGCGTCGATCAGGTTGTGCTCTTCCCCCGGATCGTTCACCAGGTCGTAGAGCTCGTGCGGGCCATAGACGTAGCGGTGGACGTATTTCCACTCCCGGGTGCGGATCATCCGCGTCGGGCCGTATTCGTCGTAGATCACCACTTGCTCCTCGCCCGCCATCGCTTCTCCAAGCAGCAGCGGAAGGAAGGACTGTCCGGGCAGGTCGGCGGCGGCGGGCGCGGCAAGGCCGGCGAATGCGCAGATGGTCGGCAACAGGTCATACTGGCTGAGTAGCCGGCTTTCCACCCGCCCGCCGGGGATCAGCGCGGGACAGGAGACAATGAATGGCACTTTCACCGATTCCTCATACATGTTCTGCGGGAAGGTGGCATTGCCTTTCCCCCAGCACCCGTGGTGGCCGGTGTTCATGCCGTTGTCCGAAGTAAAGATAATCAGCGTCTCGTCGAGCACCTGCATCGCGGCCAGCTTATCGATCAGCCGGCCCACGTTGCGATCCACGCCCGAGATGGCGCCGTAATACCCGGACAGCAACTCGCGCCGGCGTTCCCCGGTGCCGAAGGAACAACTGCTCACCTGCCAGGGGTGCGGGCGGGGATATTCCGGGCACGTGGTAAAGGGGCAATCCCGATACAGCCCGGTCAATTCCTCCGGATGATTGTTGCCGTCCCACGGGGTGTGCGGCGCGTTGTAGTGCACGCTCAAGTAGAAGGGCTTGTCCCCCGTCTGGCCATCTAGAAAGCCCAGCGCCTTGTCGGTAATGACATCGGTCAAATACCCCGGTTCCACGCGCAACGCGCCGTCGGTGAGCATCAGCGCATCCTGATAGCCGCTGCCGCCCCAGGGGATGACGTCCCAAAAAGAAAAGCCGTGCTGGGGCACGCCGGTATTCCCCAGATGCCACTTGCCCGCCAGCCCGCAGGTATAGCCGGCATCGGCGAGATCGTCGGTGTAGCAGCGCATCCCGGCCAGATAATCGATGGCGGCGTCATCACGCTGGGCAAACCAGGATTGCTGCCGCAACGGATGCTCCGCCGGCAGCACATAATTTCCACTTTGCAGCCAATCGTGTATCCCGTGCTGCGACGGAATCCGGCCGGTCATCAGCGACGCCCGCGCCGGCGAGCAGACCGGCGACGTGCAGAAGAAGTTGTCGAACCGCACCCCACCCGCTGCCAGCGCATCCAACCGCGGAGTGCGTATCTCCGCATTGCCGGCACACCCCAACGCCCACGCCCCCTGGTCGTCGGTTAGAATGAAAACAATATTGCGCGGGCGAAACGGACGGGAATCCATTGGGGTTGCTCCTTCCGGGATGACTTCAGTGTAGCTAATCGTCGCCTACCCGAACTTCAACGCGAACAAATCCGCCTTATACAGCTCGATGCGCAGGCGCACGCTTTTACCGCGGAGGGCGGAGAGGTTGTCGCTGCCGGACCAGGTGAGCGGGGTGTCGAGGTGGTCGCCGGCGATGGGGTGGCAATCGGCCAGGGTGAAGCCGGGCAGCGTGGTACCGAAGGTGACGGCGGTGCCGGTGTCGCCGGTGCCGGCGGCAAGGAGCTCGCAGCGCAGGTAGCCGGAGTGGCGGGTGCGGGCGTTGACACGGATGGTGTCGGCGTCGAGGATGAAGGGGATGGTCCATACGCGGCCATGCCCGTCGCTGGAAAGCGACATGAAGCCGTCTTCGCGGCTCACCGCGCGCAGCAAACCGCCCTCCGGGGCGTCCTGCGGCAGTTCCGTCTCATTATGCGCGCGGTAGTGGGCGCCGAGATAGGTGGACCACTCGCCAGGACGCGTCGGCAGGATGCCCGCGCAGGCGTAGAGCGAGTGATAGGGGTGGGGATAGGCTTCTTCGCCATCGATCCAGGGTTGGCGTCCCAGCGGGCGGTGCCAGATTTTGCCGTCGCGGCTGGTCGCCAGATGGGTGTTGACGGTGTCGCGGGTGTGCTGATAGATCGACAGCCGCATCACGTGCGCATCCACTGCCCCCGGCCAGCGCGCATAGCCGCTGCTATACAGGTCCCAATCCGGCGGATCGAGCGGGGTGGATTCGTAGATCGGTTCGGTGGGGGGAAAGTGGAAGAAATCGTCGCTCTCGCTGCGATTGATGCCCCGCCGCTGCATCACCCCATCCTTCTGCCGCGTATAGAGGACATAGCGGCCGAGGATGTCATCGAACTGGACGATGTTTTGCGTGTCGGCGTTATTGCGCGGGAGGATTAAGTCGTCACAGTATTTCCAGTGCAGGCCATCCGGCGAGACCGCACCGGTGACCCCGCGGTTTTCACTCGACCAACTGCACCCCACCGCCTTGTAGCGTTCCGCCGCCGGTGCGTTCGGGTCCTTGAATACGTGATCCATGTAGACGCCGACCAGGTTGTTCGCGGTCGAGCCGTTGAACTCACTGATCCCGAGCGACGGCTTTTCCCAGGTGACGCCGTCCGTCGATTCGGCATAGGCTAATTGCGCCCCGGTCTCACGGCCATGCTCGCCCCAGGTGGTCAGATACCAGCAGCGGAAGCGCCCCTCGTCTTCCAGAAAGGTGGCATACGAGGCGAGGCGGATGTTTTCCCACGGGCGATCCGAGCAAATCACCGGTTCCCAGCTAACCGCGGGCCGATGCGCGCGCAACTCCACCCCTTCCGGCACGCAAAAGCCATCGGTAATCGCCCCACCCCACGCGGTGCCGTATCCCGGCTCGATGCCCATCCAATCGAGAAACACCCACTTGCCATGTCCGAGTTGGTAGTTGCGCATCGGTACTCCTTCAAGTATATCGCCATCGATCGAGGAAAGCGTGCTGGCGCGCGAGCGTCCTCGTCTAGTAGTTCGTCAATTTGAAACTGCGCACACCAGGATATAAAGCAAGCGTTGTATGCTGTCAGAGCGCGCTTCAGCGTGCTTGTCCCAGTTTGCCACGTCCTTCAGGGCGTGGCCACCGGCAAGGCATGCCAGAGAAAAGGAGTTGGGAAAACGCGGAAGCGCTCTTACCCCCATACTCCCACACTCCCGCAACGCCGCCCCTACGACTTCTCCAACGACACAGCGCGGATCATCTCTTCCAGGCTGGTGACGCCGGCACGGACTTTGGCCATGCCGTCGTCATACATGGTCGGCAAGCCGGCTTCGCGGATGATGCCGCGAATCTCGACCGCCGGGGCTTTGCGGATGATCGCCTGTTGAATCGGCTCGATCATCGGCACTACTTCGTAGACGCTGACCCGGCCGGAATAGCCGGTGCCGCGGCAGTTCTGACAGCCGACTCCCTGGTAGTAGACGGCGCCATCATCCGCTAAATTCAGTTTTCGCTTGGCCTCTTCGGTGAGCGTGGCCTGGGCTTTGCACTGTGGGCAGATCTTGCGCACCAAACGCTGGGCGATAATGCCATTGATCGCGGAGGAGACCAGGAAGGGCTCCGCGCCCATGTCCACCATGCGCGCGGCGCCGGCGGCGGCGTCGTTGCAGTGCAGCGTGGAAATGACCATGTGGCCGGTCAGCGCCGCCTGAATGGCGATCTCCAGCGTTTCCAGGTCGCGAATTTCACCGACCATTACCACGTCCGGATCCTGGCGCAGAATGGAGCGCAAGCCGGCGGCGAAGGTCAGTCCGATTTTGGGATGAACTTGTATCTGCGTCATGCGGGGGAATTGGTATTCGACCGGGTCCTCGACGGTGATGACATTTTTGCCGATGCAATCGATTTTCGACAGGCAGGAATACAGGGTGGTGGTTTTGCCCGAACCGGTGGGGCCGGTGGCCAGCAACATGCCGTAATGTCTGCCGAGTAACTCCGTCAGGCATTCCAGGTTGCGTCCTTCCATCCCCAACTGTTTGAAATCCATCGCCAGCGGACTTTTCGGCAGCATACGCAGCACCGCTTTTTCGCCGTAAATCGACGGCACCAGCGACACGCGCACGTCAAACGCCTTCAGCGGAAAACGTCCGTCCTGCGGCAGGCGATTCTGCGCGATATCCAACTTCGACATGATTTTGATGCGGGAAATGATTTGCGTGTGGGTGGGCAGATCGTAGTTCAGTTCGTCATACAGCATGCCGTCGATACGGAACCGCACCAGGATGCCGTCGGCATGCGGTTCGATATGAATATCGCTGGCGCGCTCGCTGATCGCCTTGTGCAAGATCTCTTCGACTTTACCGCTGGCCCCGCTGGTGCCGCCCGCTTCGCTGCCGGTCGGGCTGACCACCGTTTCCAACGGTGCTTCGGTCGTCGCGCCCGGATCGATCTGGTCGAGCAGATCCATCGGCGCCGCGGTATAATTTCCCGTGGAATAATGCTTTTCGAGCCCGCGCTGGATGTCCGCTTCCAATGCCGGAATCGGCGAGATGCGGCAACCGGTGAGTTGCTGCAATTGATCCAACACCAGCAGATTCTTCGGATCGGCAATGGCGATCGCCAACTTTTTGGCGCCGCTGGCCGACTCCTGCACCGCGAGCGGGCAAACATGGAAGCGTTGCGCGGTGGCGATGGGCACCAGGGCGATCACCTCTTTGGGTATCTGAATATCCTGGGGACGTACGGTAGAAGACCCGTCTTTCATAGCTTTCTCCTTCAAGCAAACGAGTTATACTTCGATATTGCAGTTTTCGACGTCCGATATTCGATTACCTTCGACTTGACGCGAAAATAATAAGGAAAAAGCGACGGCGGGACGAGGGTAGGATTCCCCCCCGGATCAATCTGGGGACTGGCACTGGCCGGCGAAACGCCAATGACCATTAACGCCAGTAATAATCAGCCGCATGTTGGACGCTTGGCACTGTTTGGAAGCCGACACCCGTCGACCCCCGTTACCAGTTCACGCGGGAAGGGTGGCGATGCCGCACCGTTATTTTGATAGGATGCCAGACTTCACCAGTGATGCTATCAGCGGTCACGGAGCGCGACTGGCGTCGGCTTCCAAACAGTGCCAAGCGTCCAACATGCGGCTGAGTATTATTGGCGTTCATGGTTAACTGAACCGTATTGAAGACTGTCACCGCCACGGTGGGGGGAACCTTACTGCTGCTTAGCCGCCCGCTGCGATTCACGCGCGGTCAGGTCGGCCAGCCACTCGCGCACCAGCGTCTGCCAGCTCAAATGGCGCTCGATATAGGCGCGGCCATTGGCGCCCATTTCCCGGGCTTCCGCGGGGTGTTCCCAGAGGCGGCGAATCGCCGCCGCCAGCGCCGCGCCGTCTTCCGGCGGGGTGACCAGCCCGGCTTTCGCATCGGTGATGATGCGGGCACCTTCCCCGGCGCCGGAGTAGATCACCGGCTTGCCGGCCGCCATGGCCACCAGCGCTTTCACCGGGCGCGTCCCTTCGAAGAGCGGATTGTTGCTCAGGGTCGATAATCCCGCGAAGGCCAGCGTATGCAAGCGCGCGACGAATGCCAGCGGTTCCGGCTCGAGAAAGCGCACATTCGGCAAGCGCCGTGCTTGCGCCAGTTCGATCAGCGCCTGGCGTTTCGGCCCATTCCCGATGAAGATGAACTGGATCGGGGTATCGGTGAGCAGCGCGGCGGCGGCCAGCGCTACGTCCATCCCATGCGCGTGCCCGTGCGTGCCGGCATACAGCAGCACCGGCGTATCGACCAATCCCAGTTCACGCGCCAGCGCGTCATCGCGCGGCGCGGGTTTGAAGGTTTCGATATCGACGCCGTTCGGCAGATGCAGCACTTTTTCCGCCGGCACGCCTTTTTTCTCGATCAACGTGGTGTAGATGCCGTCGGTCACCGCGTCGAGATAGCTGGCGTTGGTATAGGTCCACGCTTCCAGCCGTTCGGCCGCGCGTAAGATCGCGCCGTCGCGCAGCACGCCCAGGTCGCGGACGGAATCCGGCCAGAGGTCGGAGACGTTGACGATGAGCGGGACACCCCAGCGACGGGCGGCCAGTACAGCGGGGATGCTGTTCGTCAACGGCGGAGAATCCAGGAAGAGGTAGTCGGGTTTTTGCGCGCGCCGCAACGCGAACGGCGCGGTGCACGCGAACGACAGGTAATTCACCATGCGTTTGAGGGTGGAATCATTGGCGGCGCACAGCCAGATGCGATGGACCGGCACGCCTTCCCATTCCTCCCGCACATACCATTTTCCCCGATAGGCGGGAAAAATCGCACCGGTAGGATGGTTCGGCATGGCCGTCACCAATTCCACGTCATGTCCTTGGCGAATCAGCTCATGAATGATCGACGCCATCACTACCTGCGATGCGCCGACCTCAGGATAAAAATATTGGGTAAAGCACAAAAACCGCATTACGACCCTTTAGCGGCCTTCATCTTATACCAGTCGGCGATAGTTATGCAACCAATCGGCTGACGCGCGCATGAATTAGTAGGATTTTACGGAGACCAATGGCGATATCCGCGCCGATTCCCGGCACTGAAGCTGCTGAAGCCAATTATCGACCACCGCCGGCCAACTCAGATATTGCTCGATATAGTGCCGGCCATTCGCGCCCAACCGGGCCGCTTCCGCGGGGTGTTGCCAGAGGTGGCGAATCGCCGCGGCGAGGGCCGGGGCATTTTGCGCGGGAGTCACCACGCCGGCGTGCGCGTCTTCAATGATCTGCGCGCCCTCGCCCGCGCCGGAATATATCACCGGTTTGCCCGCCGCCATCGCGATCAGGGCTTTCACAGGTCGCGTGCCGGCAAAAAACGCCGAGTCTTGCAGTGTCGAGAGGCCGGCAAAGGCCAGCGAATGCAGCCGGGCCACATATTCGAGCGGTTGCGGTTCGAGAAAGACCACGTTGGGCAACTGTCTTGCCTGCGCCAACTCGATCAGCGGTTGCCGTTGCGGGCCATTGCCGATGAAGACCAATTTGATCGGGGTATCGGTCAGGAGCGCCGCGGCGTCCAGCGCGACTTCCATGCCGTGCGCCATGCCGTGCGTGCCGGCATACAGGAGTATCGGGCTCTCCGCCAACCCCAGTTCGCGGGCCAACCGCGGGTCGGAAGGTTGCGGGTGCACTGTCGCGATATCCACGCCGTTGGGGAGAAAAAGCACTTTCTCGGCTGGAACCTGCTTCGTGTCCAGCAGCGTGTCGCGGATACCCTCGGTGACCGCGTTGAGATACGTGGCCTGTCGATATGCCCACCGCTCCAGGTGATCGGCGCAGCGCAACGCGACGCCTTCGCGCATGATGCCCAACGCGCGCACGGAATCCGGCCAGAGATCGGCGATGTTGAAAATGACCGGAATGCCCCAGCGCCTTGCCGCCAACACGGCGGGTATCGACAGAAATAACGGCGGGAAATCCGCGATGAGATAATCGGGCACGCTCGCGTTGTGCAATCCACTATGCGCGGAGAATGCGAAGCTGAAATAGTTGAGCAGTCGCTTGCACGTCGACCCATTCGCCGGGGAGAGCCACATGCGGTGAATCGTCATCCCTTCCCAGTGGTCGAGGGTGTGCCACTGTGGATGATACGCGGGAAAAATCCGTCCGGTCGGATGATTGGGCAGCGCCGTGACAATTTCCACGGCATGACCACGCCGGGTCAGTTCACGCGTGAACGCGCCCAGCCGTACTTGCGAGGCTCCGACTTCCGGGTAAAAGTATTGCGTCAGCAACAAAAAGCGCATAACTATTCCTCGCGACCCTTAACTGCAGAGCAGGATCACGAGTCAAGCTGGATAGCCATCATGCAATCTCCCCAATAATGCGGCAATGCGTGCCGTGGCCTTGCCATCGCCATAATACGGTCCGGGATCGGGCAGTGTGTGCGTCTGCCCGAGTGCTGTGTCGACGGCCGCCAGCAAGCGCGCGGTATCCGCGCCCACCAGTCGATTGGCGCCGGCGTCGATGGTTTCCACCCACTCGGTCTCCTCGCGCAGGGTAATGCAGGGAACGCGCGCGAAGAAGGCCTCTTTTTGCACCCCGCCGGAATCCGTGATAATTGCGGCGGCATGCTGCTCGAGCATGACCATATCGAGATACCCCACGGGCTCGAGCAAGCGCAGGTGGGGAGAAGGAGTCAATCCCAGCGCGGTGACGACGCCGCGCGTGCGCGGATGCAGCGGCAACGCCACCGGCATGCGCTCCGCGAGTTGGCAGAGTCCCTGCCAGATCGCGCGCAAGCGTGCCGGGTCATCGGTATTTTCCGCGCGATGCACGGTGGCCAGCAGATAGGCACGGCTGTCGAGCCGCTCACGCGCCAGCACGTCGCTCCGGTCTTCGGCCCGGGCGCGGTAGTAGCGGGCCGCGTCATACATCACATCACCGACCAGGTGGATCGTCGTGGCCGCGATGCCTTCCCGGTGCAGGTTCTCGACGGCCGGCGCGGTGGGGGCAAAGAGCAGCGTGGCGAGGTGATCGGTCATCACCCGGTTGATCTCTTCGGGCATCCGGCGATTGAACGAGCGCAGGCCCGCTTCGACGTGCGCGACGGGCAGGTGCAATTTCGCCGCGGCCAGCGCCCCGGCCAGCGTGGAATTAGTATCGCCATACACCAGCACGGCATCCGGGTGTACGTCGAGCAGCACCTGCTCGATGGCTTGCAACATCTGCCCGGTTTGCGCGCCATGCCCGCCGGACCCGATGTGTAACTGCATATCCGGATACGGGATATCCAGTTCGGTAAAGAACACCTCGGACATATTCGCATCGTAATGCTGGCCGGTATGGACGAGAATCTCTTCCATCTCCGCCCGCAACACGCGCGATACCGCCGCGGCTTTAATGAATTGCGGACGGGCACCGACCACGGTGACGATCTTCATGGGGTTTCCTATCAACGGACTTGCTGAGCGCGCGCGCGTTTACGCGAGCATCGTTTCCCATTACCTGTGCTTGCGAGGACATCCGCGCGCCAGGTTATGCCATCTTGTTATTATTTAGACAATCACTTCGCGAAATGAGTTCCCGCTTTCGTGTGGAGATTGCGTGGAATTACTCGGATAGCTCTCGATACATCTCCAGTAAGGCGCACTCTTCGCTGCTCCAGGTGAAGCGCGTCCTGGCGGCGTCCTGCCCGCGCTTACCCATCGCTTCCGCCTCCGCGGGGTGTTCCAGCAACCAGCGCAACGCGTCGGCAATCTGCCGCGGCTGCAGCGGATCGACCAGCAAACCGCACTGCGTGCCGGCGATAATCTCGCGCCAGAGCGGAAAATCGGAGGCCACCACCGGAATGCCGGCCGCCATATACTCGAATAACTTATTCGGCTGCGCGTCGATATGGTTGGGCTCGGGATAAAAGATGACCAGGCCCGCGCGCGCATGGGCCAGCAACTGCACCACCTGTTCGCGTGGTTGCTGCGCGAAATAGCGCACCGGGCCCCATGCGGGCAATTGGGCGACTTCCGCTTGCAAACTGCTCGGTTGGAAGATGCCGGCCACGGTGAAGGTCGCCGGCACGGCCTCACGCAGCAGCGCGAATGCCTCGATCATCTCCCCGATGCCGCGTTCCCGCGAGATGGCGCCGATATAGATGATTTCCGCCGGTCGTTCCTGGTATGCCGGTGCATCGACGGGGGCAAATTCCTCGCGGACCGGAAAGTTCTGCACCAGGCGGGTCTTCCGCGCGGGGAAACGGCGCGCGATCGTCGAGGTCACGCAGACAATGCGATCGAAGATGCGTGCGCCCACCCATTCGATACCTTCGGCAGCCAGGCTGGTCGCCGTGCGCACGGAAGGCGCGATCCACCATTTGCTGAGAATTTGGCGCGGCAGGTCCTCATGGACATCATACACCACGCGTTTCCCGTGCAGCTTCAGCAGCACACCGGTCAGGATCAGTTCCGGATCGTGGAAGTGGTAAATATCCGCATCGACTTCCCGCGCCCGGCGATAGACTTGCCGGGCGGTGCGGAGCATGCGTTCTCGCCGACCGGCAGCCACCGGCACGGCGCGGACGGCGATGCCATCGAGGGTCTCATCGCGGTCATGGGGGGCGATGAGTGTCACCGCATAGCCCGCCTGCGCCAATGAGCGACACTCTTTATAAAAGATGCGCGTATCGCGGACGGGATGCGCGGATGTTAAATGGCAGATCGTCTTAACTGCTGACATGATTGGTTACCGTGGGGGCGGTGACAAAGGTCCGGGTTAGCTCGATCTTATTGACCAGGGCGGCGAGGACCGCGAGAAACGCCCAGATCATCGGGTGATCGATGGCGGAACTGCTCTCATTTGTCACCACCACAAACCCGACGATCGAAATAATGGCGACGTCATACAGCAATAAGGACTCGGCATTGGCCAGACCGCGCCGGCGTTTGCGCAGATACCCGAGAATGGAAATGAGCCAGCCGACGAGTAAGATAACGGGGATGACCCCATATTGCGAAAGCATTTCGATCCAGAGCGAGTGCGGGTTGACCATTTTGGTCCAGTTCAACGTCTCGCCGCGCGACGCCAGGATCTCATAACCGCCGGCCCCGATGCCGAGACCGAAGGATTTATAGCAGAACCAGAGCCCGTTGGTATAGAGATTCAGGCGATCACGGGCCGAACCTTTCGTGCGCAATTCGTTGCCGATCGAATTGAACTTCCCGACATACTGATCGTTCCACTGCGTGCCCAGGATGAAGACCAGGCCGACGCCAAGGAACAGGCCGGAATACGCCAGTCGCACGCGCGGATTTTTTTGCAGCAACAACAGGCACACGAGTTGGAGCACGAACGCCGCGATCGACAGTCGCGCCATGGTGAAGATCAGCAGTACCGGCAGGGCGAGAATACTGCACAGCGCCAGCGCCTTGCGCGCGCCGCGATCGTGCAGCAACGACCAGTAGAGAATGGGGAACGACAGCACCAGATAAGCGCCGAAGTCATTGGGATTGCCGAAGGTACAAAACGCGACGCGGATGCCGAGAATACTCGGGACGCTGGTCGGGAAGGGATGTTGATTGGTCAGTAATTCATAAAAACCGATACAGGCGCAAAAGAGGAAGCCGATGATCCAACCGGTGCGCAACCAGTCCAGTTGATAATCATATTGACAGGCATGAATCATGATCAGGGCGCAGATCACGCCCAGGATAATAGAGAGGATCTCCTTGATGCCCGCCATTAAGTCCGGCGCCCACAAGCAGGTGATGACGCCATAGGTGATCCAGACGAAGCCGAAGACTAAGAATTTTTTTGAAAGGCGCTCGCCGACATACAGGCGCGAGGTAAAGGCCAGCACAATCGCGCTGAGAATGACCAGATAGCGAAACCCATACAGGGTGATGCCGGCAAAATCCAACGGCAGGCAAAACGCACCGATCGGGGCCACGATGGGAATCAACGCGGCGATGAGAAATCGCGACAGCAAGACGCCGGAATTGCCGACGTGTAAGCGTGCGCCGATATTCGATGTCTGCTGAGATTGCAGCATTGCGGAGGTGATCCCTCTTATGAGGCAATTGCAAATTTCAAATTGCAAAATGCAAATTGCAAAATTGATCCGGTTCGTCAGCGCTGAACGATTACCTAGGAGCCTACCCCCGGCGGTCCTGCGACAGCCAATAGTCGGCAGCCAACAGCTTATAACGCGCTATCATACCATAAATCATTCCGCCGTATCGACGGGAGCGCCGCAGATTTCTTCGATCAGCGCCACTTCTCGGGCGACGCGCGCGTCCCAGGTGACGAAATGTTCGCGGATCGTCGCGAGCGCGCCCCGGCGAATATGCGCCGCCAGGCCGGGGGTGGACAGCAGGCGTTGCACCACCGCCGCCGCCGCGGACATATCCGCCACCAGAAACCCGGACTCCTCGGAAGTGACGATATCGTCCAGGCTGCCGTCGCACAGACTGATCAGCACATTACCACCGGCCAACGTCTCGATGGCGACGTTGCCGAGATTGGAGACATCGGCAAACGACAGCACGGCAATGCACTGCGGCGACGCATAGAGCGCCCGCAATTCGGCGAGGGGGAGCGCGCCCAGATAGCTGATGCGCGCGTCGAGTTGCTGCTCATGCGCGGTACGCAGCAGCGCTTGATGATAGGCCTGATCCTGCGGCGCGATCTGACCGGCAAACAGCAGATCGACCTCGATCCCCTGTTCCGCGCGCAATCGCGCCAGCAGTTCGATGCCGCGATGCTGGCATTTGCCATTGGTGACGCGCGCCGGGTAAATGAGAAAAGGACGTCCCGGATGCAGCGGATTGCCGCCGGCATCTTCCGGCGCCACCGGCGGCAGCGGATCGAAACCGTTGCGCCAGCAGAAGAAACGATAGCGATCGGTACCGATCCACTGCTGAATCATGTCGCCGTGCGACCCGTCGTTGGTGACGAGCAGAAAGGCTTTCGGCAACCGGAAGGCCGCAATTTGCAGATGATGCCGGTACCAGAGCGCCAGCCACTGGTACAGGTGATTCCCAATCCCCGGTCGTTCGAGCGCCTGGAAGTGTTCCAGCAGGGAAATCACCCCGTAGAGCCGCACGCCCAGCGGAATCGGGTGGCGTCGCGCCCAGAAGTTGGCCACCCCGGCCATGCCCTCTTCGTGCCAGGAGACGAGATGGATCGGCACCTGCCGCAGCAGCGTCTCGCCGGGAGCGATCGCGCGCCGGCTGTCCGGCACGCCGATGAGCAACTCGACCTCATGCCCCCGCGCCAGCAACGCCTCCAGCGGTTTGATAAACCCCGGCATCCCCAGCGACGGACGCCCCTCATAGAGCATATCCGCCAAGGCGGTCCAGAGATATGTGACGTACAGTATTTTAGCCATAAGCCCTTTTGAGTGTTCGGGTGTCAGGTTTCGGGTGTCAGGTATAGGTTTCCTGTTTGGCCGCCACCGGCCGGGATACCCACTGCCGTTAATATAAGCTTGCACCGTGCTTTCACCATCGTAGCAGCCGAAAATTTAAACGCCAATAATTATCAGCATCATGTTGAACGCCTAGCACTGTATGGAAGCCGACGCCAGTCGCGCTCCGTGACCAGTTCACGCGGGAAGGTTGCCTATGCCTCACCGTTCTTCGGACAGGATGCCGGATTTCGCCGGTGATACTATCAGCGGTCACGAGGCGCGACTGGCGTCGGCTTCCATACAGTGCTAAGCTTACTCCGTGACCCGATAGCAGCAGCAGTTGAATTTCTGCTGTGAACCATAAAGGAACTGTCCCCGCCGCGGCACAGCTCCCACTCCCCCCGAAACCTCATTCCCCCGTCACGCCATCGGCGAGATGTTTATAGACCAGGTAATACATCAGGTACAGCAACGCGTTGCCGATCGAATAGATGGCGATCACGGTGGTGCCGGTGAGCTGCAAACAATGCGGGATGTAGAACAGCAAGAAGACGACCACCGCGCAAATTGCGTCTAATAGCAGTTGCAGGTCCTGGCGTTTCAACAAGGTGGCAATCGTCGAGACCGGCGACACGACCAGTTGGATGGCGCAAAAGATCGTTAGAAACATGGCATATTGACCGGCCAGTGCCCAACGGGCGCCGAAGATCAGCGGCATCAGCCACTGCGCCGCGGCGCCCGCGACGAGGATCAGCAGGCTCACTTTCAGCATGCGTTTTGTCACGCGGGCAAAGAAGACCGGCACTTCCCGCGGTTGCTCGCGCAGCGCGTGCGCGACTTCCCCTAAAAAGACCTGGGAGACGGAGCCGCCGACCAGTTGCACGGGGATGGAAATCAACCGCTGCGCAAGACCGAAATGACCGGTGACTTCCACCCCATACCAAGCGGTGAGCAGAAACACCGGCAGAATGTTGCTCATGCTGTTGAGCAACGACGCGCCGCAGGAAAAAAGGGGGAATTTGCGATAATTGACCAGCGCGGTGCGCAAGCGGGCGGCGCTGGGATGGCGCAGCGCGGCGCGATGCGGGCGCAGAACGCGGGCCAGCGTGCCAATGCCGGCGGATTGCGCCAGGATATTGCTCAGTAAGAGCCCGAGCGGGCCGGCATAGAGCATCCCCACCCCCACGTTCACGCCGGCGCTGGTGATGCTCTGGTTCAATTTCGTGCGCGCCAGGCAGGAATAAGCCTTTTTGCGCAGCGCCCAATAATTCAGCAATTGATAGCAACCGGCGCCCAACACGCCGATAGGGAGAATCCACAGGTAGGGTGCGAGCGCGGCCGCGTGCAAAAGACCGGCAATCTGGCCGCCCCACACCAGTAGCGCCAGTGCACTCACCACCGTGGTCGCCAGCAGCGTGATGCCGCCGAGGAGCAGCACGTCAACGGCGGATTCATCATCTTCCGGCAACGGCAGCGCCAATTCGAAACGGCCCGACGCCACGATGGCGACGACGGCCAGCACGGTATTGAAGACCGTCGCCATGCCGTAATCCGCCGGGCTGTAGATGCGGGTGGAGATTGGGGCGATGAGAATGGTTATCGCTTGCGCCGCCACGCTGCTGCCCGCCAGCATGGTGACATTGCGCAACCGCGACTGGGGAGGAATCACGCGCTCTATCCGGCTGGCAAGTTGGGACAACATCAAGATAGCCTTCAGCGCTTATGGGGTATTTACCTTCTCATCCGGCTCGCGGTCACGCGAGCGTTTGAGCGGCGCGGCAGGCACGCCGGCGATCACGCTATCGCTCGGGAATGATTTCGTCACCACGCTTCCGGCGCCGACGATGACGCGATCACCTAACTGCACGCCGGGTAAAATGACCGCGTTGGCGCCGATCCAACAATTTTTGCCGAGACGAATCGGTTCGGCAGGCAGGTGCTGTGACAGGTCGCGCGGGTCGTGGTTGGACGAAATGAGCTTCACCCCCGGCGCGAAGAGGGTTCCTTCGTCGATTTCGATCCCATTGCCCGCCTGGATATAGCAACCGCCGCTATACGTAAAGCTCGGATACACAGAGGGGTGCACGTGCAGGCGCTCCGGAATCTGCACCGATGAGGTGAAGTGGACGGAAAAACGGCACTCACGATTGAGGCCGATTATCCGCTGAAACAGGAAATTCGCGACGCGAATGGGCAGGTACGCTTTCCAGCGCAGAAACGCCAGCATCGGCTCCAATAACCCCAGCGTGCGCAATAGATTTTTCAGCCGTGTATGCATAAGTGTTACGTGTAAAGTCTTACCGAACCCAGGACGACCGTAGCGTATGATGGCAGGCTGTCGTCCCGATCTGGGCTAGATTTTCTAATCGAATCATACCACGGGTTCCGCTTCGCTACACCCGTGGCTAAGGATAAGGGGATCGCCAGGCAAACAGAAGGGAACTGTCCCCGCCGCAGCCGTCATCCCTGCTTGCGCGCTCTCTTCAGTGTGAGCTTCGCCACCGCTTTCAGTGTTTGCGCGGTGACATCAGACATGCGCTGTACCATCGGTGGCTCTTCCGGTTCTCTGCCGTCCCAGCTACGCCGGTAGCCGCCCCAGCTTTCATAGTAGAGAAAGCCATCCTCTTCGGCGTCCCGGACGCGGTCCAGGAACACGCGGTAACGATTGACGCCTTTCTTCGTGGGGGCGTCGTCGGCATAGGGGTTCTGATAGAGCGGCATGCCGTGCCGGCGGGTGAGCACGCGCAGCGCCTCGCTCAGCCAGGTGCCCGGGTAGACGTTTTTTAACTCGATGGCATCAGCCAATCCCAGTATGATCCAGCGCTCCCACTGCAATTTTACCGGCAACTCGCACATAAACCCTTGCGTTTCGGGAACCTGCAACTCCAGCATCACACCTGCCAGATCGGTCAGTTCGCGCGTTTTGCGATAAAAATCGGTGTAATAGTCGCCGTGGATTTCCTCGAACAACTTCGGGTCCGGCAGTGTTTTCGTGATATCCACGCCATAACGGTGCGCATAGGCCGCGATCACTGACCGGCTGTAGCCATACCGGTACGGTTCCATATAGGTGTGGTGGTGTTGCAAACGGAACTTGATGCCGTCGACGCCGGCTTTGATGGACCGGCGGACGCGACCCAGCAGGAACTCCACCCCTTGCGGCTCGGAAGGATCAGGCACCAGTAGTTGCCGATCGGTGCCGCGACCGATGGCGAGCGCGAAATCGCGTTCCGGATAATCGAGCATGATGAAGGTGTCATCGACGTGCTGCCCGGCGATCACTCCCCAACCGAACTCGTTAAAGCGCGCCTGGGCGGGGGTGTGGCCGTCCGCCGCCATATGCGCAAACACCGCCGTGGAAATATCGATGGCGTTGCCATGCAGATCGAGCGCTTCTGCGTAATCCCGCACGCGGTTCACGAAGGTGCCGTCCTCTTTCGTGCAGGTGAAGGCGATGTATTCATAGGTGAGCGCGAGACCTTTGAAGGCGATATAGCGGCACGCGCGCCCGCGCCACGTGCGCACGCCCTCTTCCGTTTCATACGTGCCGTCGAACCGCGCGAACTGCGCGTTGTCGTTGGACACCCAGAGGGTGAGATCAGCGGCGGTTACCTCGACCGGATGGTCGTCAACATGGTAAAGGCGGATCTCCGTAATCGGCCCCAGGTAGGGTGGCTTCCAATTCCGTCGTTTGAAGAACATATCGGGGTATTGGTGCAGTTCGTCACAGGGAGACACCTCGGCGCCGCCCACGCGGTCGGGCAGCATGAAATATCCCTGCGTCTCGACGGACTGCGCCGCATCCAGCGCGGGGGTCAGCTTCCAGCCGATGCCCGTCTCGAACGGCTTGATGGTCGTAAAGAATTCCATACCTTGCTGTTTCACGGCGATCAACGCGGCGTAGAGGAAATCTCCCACCTTGGCAAAGGTCTGTTGCGCGTGTGCGGACAGATATAAATAGCAGTCGCGCGGCGAACCATACTCCATCCAATACACGCGCTCCATGCCCAGGTTCCGGTAAAAGTCGTAATATTCTACGAAGTGCGGCCAATCCCAGTAATTGGCGCACATGTCGTCGGGGAAGTCGGTCTGCGTGGTCAGTAAGAACGTCTCGCGCTCCTTCAGCGCGGGGGGCTGAAGGGCGGTTTTGTTGAAGAAGCACTCGGGCCGCAGCGAACCACCGGTCCCGCGCAACACATAGGCGCCGATCGTCAACTCTGCCAGGTCCAGCGTGACGGCAGCTTGTTTTTCGACATCGATCACCGCGACCGGCACTTCCCGGTCGCCTTCCAGCCGTGCCAGTGCGACGGTGGTGATCTCTGCCAACGGGTGATGGCGCGTGAGGGTAGCCGTCAGTTGCGTATCGGTCGGCCCGTAGCGGTTTCCGCGTTTGTTCAGCGTCAGATCCAACATGGGTGGGGTGTTGAACCGGTAGCAGCCGAGTTCCGCTTTCCGTCCGTTCGCCACCCGGTAGACCCACAACTCGGACATCACGCGGTCGGCGATCCCATGAACGAGCGTACACTCCACCGTTGGCGACGGCATGACACGCTGCATGGTCGCTTCGCCCCAGCAGGGATGCACCGCGACCTCGATCTCCGACAGTGTTTCCGGCTGGTCGAGCTCAAGCTGCACGCGCAACAGGCCGGGGGTCGATTGATCGATCGCCGTGCGCTGCAGTGGCGATTCCTGCCCGAAGCGCAAACGGCAGAACTCCTCGGGGAATTTGAAGCCGTCGAAAAGGGGCGCCAGACTGATACCACCGAAATATTCCTGTCCCGGTCCTCCGTCACGCCGCATGATATTCAGGCCCCACACGTCGCCATCCACGGCGGACAGTCCGAGGTCATCGAATGTAAACCAGCACATCGCCGCCCAGTAGGTGGGAGTCACATAGGTGCGGTTTTGCCAGCGGTACGGATAACAGGGGGTGCCGGGGGCGAAGGCCTTTTGCGCGTGACCACCGGCCGGGTTCACTGAAAGGATCGCCACCCCGGTTTCACTCCGCCCCGGGTCGAGGTAGATATCCACGCCGACATGCGCGTCGGCATCCCAGGTGAAGCCGGGTTTGCCCGCTTTGAAGGTGGTGGCATCATACTCGCGGCAGATCACCCCGATCCCCAGGTGGGTGTCGGTGAAGAGGCAATATACTTCCGTCGGCTCGTCCGCCGGTATGTCGGTATTGTGCAGGAACATCCCGGTCGCCGGTGCGCCAAAGCGCACTCGCCACTCCTCCGGGGGCACGGATAACGGATTACACCCTGCATCAACGGGACGAGCAATGATTTCGCGGGGAAAGATTTCGAGCTGCTCATATGGACTGTGCACGGTGGTCTCCTGTGAATGATGGCGGTTTATCTGTCGTGAACTATTATTTCTCGTCTAACTCGGTGTGTTCCTCTGCCGGTGGCTCATCCCCAACCTATTCCAGCCGCACCTTTTACGCCTGCCGGTGAAACCGTGCGGCGCTTTCCGCATAAATCTCCAGTAATTTCCGCGCATTGGCCTCCACGTCATATTCGTGTCGGACGAACGTCTGGAGCGCGCGGGTGCGGGTCAGTGCGGCGGGATAATCGGCGCGCACGGCGCGGATCGCCGCGACGAGGGCGTCCACGGAATGGTCCGGAATGAGCACGCCGCGCTCGCCGGCCAGCAGATCCGCACTGCCGCCAACCTGGCTAGCGATCACCGGCAGGCCGGCCATGCCCGCCTCGATCAGCACCGTCGGCATCCCTTCGCCATAGGAGGGTAACACCAGCACATCACCCGCGGCCAGGTACTGCGGGATGAGCTCGTTCGGCTGCGCGCCGACGGCGATCGCGCGCGGGGCGGCGTCGATTTCCCGCCGCAACGGCCCATCGCCAATGAAGACGGCGCGGTAGGACTCCACCGCCAGCCGTTCGAGCGCCGAAAGCAGCTCTCGAATCCCCTTCGCCGCCAATAAATTCCCGACGAAGACAATGAGAAACGCGTCAGCCGGCAGGTGCAGCGCGCGGCGCGCCGCTTCCTTTTCCGGCAGTCGGGCATAGCGGCGAGTATCGATACCGAGCGGCAGCACCACCGGCAAGCGGCCGGTCAGACACTCCGCGCGTTCCGCCAGCGGGCGGCTGACGGCGATCACCTGATCTGCTTCGCTGGTGGCGGCCGCAAAATAATGGCGCGTCAGCGCATTGACGGTGGGATTGACATTCACGTCGGAGCCATGCAGCGTGAGCACTGCCGGGATTTGCCAGCGGCGGCGCAACTGCCCGGCCACCAGACCGCAGGGATAGGCATAGTGCGCGTGGATCAACTGCGGCGGTGTCAATCCCAATTGTGCGATTGCCTGCGTCATGAACCAGTGTGGCGCGCCGCACAGCACTTCGTTGGGCAGGGCCGGATAGCGCGGGCGATAGATCTGCACGCCGCCATGTTCGTAGCGTTCCGCGATGCGGCGATAGGCGGCCCACCGGCGCGAACAGCGCGCCAACGGCCACGGCACCCAGGGGGTCGGCGCCACCACCTCGACCTGCACGCCCAAGCGGACTAACGCCTCCGCTTGCGTTTGATAAAAGATCCCGGGTACCGGATTACCCTCGCTCGGATAGGCCATGGTAACCCAGAGAACGCGGTCGATCCCCATGCTATTTACCGGGCGACCCGCGCGCCGCAGGTGGGACAGAGGACGCCGGCGCAGAGGTCGAGACTGAGGTCGCCGAGTTTGCGTCCGCAGCGGCACACGATGCCGACGGGACGCGCGGGGTTGCCGCGCACCAGCGTGTAGGGGGCGATGTCTTTTGTCACCACTGACCCCGCCGCGACCATGGCATAGCGTCCGATGGTCACGCCGCAAACGATGGTGGCATTGGCCCCGATGGAGGCGCCCTGGCAGATGCGCGTGGGCACGATCTTCCAGTGCCGTCCATCGGCGCGCGGGTAGAGGTCGTTGGTGAAGATCATATTCGGCCCGAGAAAGACCTCGTCTTCGACCGTCACGCCATTATAGATCAACACCCCGTTCTGGATGCGCACGCCCCGGCCAATCGTCACCCCGCTATCGACGAAACAGCACCCGCCGACCATGCTGTTCTCGCCGATGATCGCACCGCCGCGCACGTGGGCGAAACGCCAGACTTTCACGCCGGCGCCCAGTTGCGCGCCTGCTTCCACCTCCGCGAGGGCGTGGATGAACGGCGCATCATCCGCCGAAGCTTCGCTCAGCACTTCCGGGATATCGATCTCTATAGACATGCATTACTCCTTATAGGACAACGAATGCGAGTACGGTCATCTGCTGCAGAAGACGGCAAATATGAGCGTAGCATCTCGAATATCACTTCACGATGGATACCAGGCATAAGCAGGGGGCATTGGTCATAACCAACCGTATTGCCCGAAGGGCAATGCTATATCAGCCCAGGGCAATGCCCTGTCCTTTATACACATCTCGCGACCCTCGGCAGCAAGTCGTAAAGTCTGACGGCTTCTTGGATACGCTGCCAGCCACGCCAGAGCACTTCCGCCCCGGGGGTCCCGTCCTGTTTCCG
>Ga0118677_10003926_pt1 | contig 27500 bp, 16 predicted proteins | sample AliMusrvi5mmetaG_FD_86154 | JGI IMG/M metagenome (GOLD analysis project Ga0118677, IMG submission 86154) | reverse complement strand
TCCGGGAATGAGCCTCAAAACGTTGCTTCGGCTCGGACTGATAGAGCTGTCTGGGGGCTGCAAGTAAGCGAAAATAGACCGGTTTGCCCTAAATTCGCCGCTTTCAGGTCAACCAAACCGGTGTTTTCGGAGGTTCCCGGCGACCTTGGCCAAACACAAAACGCATAAGAGAGGTTCCCGGCCCCGACCGGGCTTGTTCGGTATTTCTGTGAGGTTGACATACGCTGACGCTTTGCTGTCTTGAGAAGTCCGTTCAAGAAACGGGAGAATAGTTGAAAGCAAGGTCCTGTCCACAAAATAGATCGATGTGGTGAAGCGTTCTGGCGCGTCAGGAATCCAGATCCAAATCTCTCTTGATGAAAGCGGTCCAAGTGTGAACTTAAAATCGGCGGTACACCAGGAATTCTTATGCACGCGGTCACCAGCAGTGTCTGGATAGACATTCTCATACCCAACCATAGATTCCGATACTGCCAAGTAGGGGGCCGGGGTTATGCGAGGATTGCGAATCCGGCATATTAGACGGGGATAGTAAGGTTTGGATGCGTCCGCATACTCCACCCGCAGGGGAATGAGTTCGGTTGGGCGTTGCCTATTGTAGTGTAAGACGGCGGTCTCGGAGAAGACGATGAGGAATGTCGCACCTGCAACAATCTTGCATACCGCTCGTCTTGTAATCTTCATATATTTACCGAACAGTTTTATTAAACGACCGGTGGGTTAACTGGATACACGATCGGTCGTGTAACAGGGGGCAAAACCTACCCGGTTGGGCACTCCTCTGCGATTTTGCGTTCATCGGGGACGATTTAGGGCCGTCGAAGAGGTGCTGACAAGGAAAATGTACCGGGGAAAGACGCAAGCTCGGAACCCGGGGCGTGTATGGAGTGGGCAGTAACTTGAACTTTGACGAGGTCGAGCCTCAAACTAGGCGAGAGGTGAAGAGGACTTCGGCGTGAGCTCACGCCGAAGTCGACAATCAATCCGGTTCTGGAAAACTCGACTCCTTCAAACGGACGCTGGGCACGGCAGGGGGGAAATAGCTGCCTTTTTAACTCTCTGAAAATGAACATATTAATTCAAGTTACTCAGGAGCACCGAGAGGAGAGAGGAGAGACGCCATAGATCGGTCCAAGGTCAATCCAAAATTCAAGATTCAAAATCCAAAATCCTGGGCGATTCGGTGAATGGCCTCGATGATACCCATGTTTATGGGTATTGCGAGGCAGGTGTCAGGCCCTATGCTGCGTGTTAAGCCTCCTTTTGGCCATCTGCACTCATGCACTTGGTCTAAAAGGGTGGCCTTCGGGTCAAATCCCTGCCACTCAACTGGTTTCAATCCGCACTTCCGTGAAATACACCACCACTGCCATCGGCCTGTTGTTAACCGCGTTGCTCCGCAGCGCCGCAGACATTTTTTTTGAAGAATGGCGAATTGCTGATGCTGGTGGCCTTTTTCTCGGGATCTGTTCTGAGACCGGAGGCGTTGATCCGCCTCAACGGTGATCTATCAACAAGAAATATATAGAAATCACACGAACAGGATGTATATATGAAAATTGCAATTGTTGTTCTCACTGTCCTCGGTTTTGGCTGGAACCATATGCTGCTAGGCGCCCAGACAGCGACCATTGATGTGGCAGCCGCAGACGGGGTCTTCCTCGCCAACACAATAGCCGGGGGCGACGGGTCCCTGGCAAACGCAAAATCTGGAACCCCAGATACCAATAGTTCGCCACGACTGAAACTTGTCGTTGTTAACACTTTGCCCTATCCAGTCATCAACAGCAAGACACCAGGCGCGGAGGATATTCCCGGCGGTTTCGAGGGTGGAAACACGGTGAAGGTTACGGTCCGGGGCAAATCGGAATACCACCTCTTCGCCCATTCTTACCAAACGCTCGACTGGAGCCACTGCCAGTTGGATCACTGGGTTTCCTCGGACGGCCTGCAGTGGCGTCACGACCAAGTGCTGGTGCCGCCCTATACCGACAAGGCAACGGGGCTCTGGACGCTGTCCTGCTCACCCATGCCGTTTTTCGGCATGGCCAATGGCCGGTTTTACGGCACAGAGGGAGTTGCCTGTTGTGAAGGAACCTGCACCCACGTCTTGCAATATGAGCAGGCGATGGGTCGACTGTTTCCCGAACTCGACATCGTGTTGCGGGAACGCGCCGACTTTGACCCGGACCCAAACCAACCGCATCGAAGTGAAATCCGACGGCCTGCGGGTCAAATCCTTGGCGCTCGAACTGCCACCCGGTGCCATCCTGAAAACATCCACCGTGGCAACCAGCACCCAGCCACTCACCGTCAAGGCCACCCAAACCGGCCAACGAGTCGAATTGACCCTCGGCAAGGAAGTGGCCTTGAATGCCAATGACTCCATCACCACAAAACTTGAATTCGCGTGAGAGCTTGGCTGAATATTCACATCACAGCCACTGTGCCTTGGCTTGACAGTTCCTCGCATACAAAGACATCATCTATCATCCACATGAATTATCACCTCACCTGCCGCCTTGCGGCATGCCTGCTAGCCGCCACAGTCACGCTCTTCTACCTTCCGTCAGCGCGCTCCGCCGAGGTCACCAGCCTGCGCTGCGAATACCGCGACAACCCGCTCGGCATCGATGCCGCCAAGCCGCGTTTGTCGTGGAAGATCGAGGCCGGAGATCAACGGTCGGAGGCGAGAGGTCAGAAACAATGCGCCTATCAGGTATTGGTTGCGACGTCATCCGAGTTGTTAGCCAAAAACGAGGGCGACTTATGGGACTGCGGCAAGGTGGCGTCCGACCAAAGCATCCAAGTGGAATATGCTGGAAAACCGTTAGGTTCGGGGCGCCTTTGTTATTGGAAAGTTCGGGTTTGGAATAGCGAAGGAAAACCGGGAAATGGACAACCGACAACGGACAACTCTTCCATCGGCAAGCCGTCGGCTTGGAGTGCCCCGGCCAGTTGGTCGATGGGCCTGCTAGATGCCGTGGACTGGCAGGCGAAGTGGGTCAAGCCCGACCCTTGGATGTTCGGGATGCGTGGCCTCGATCACTGCGCGTGGATCTGGTTTCCGCATGCCGGGACCACTGCCGAGATGCCGACGACATCTGCCTATTTCCGTTCCCATTTTAAACTTCCGGCGGATAGTGCCCTGCGCCGCGCCTCGGTGACGATGTCCGCCGACAACGACTTTGTGTTGTTCCTCAATGGCAAGGAAGTGCTCAAAGGCGGCAGTTGGAGCGCTCCCGAAAAGGCCGATCTCACGGCACTCTTGAAGCCCGGTGACAATGTCTTTGCGGTGGTGGCGGGCAATGGCGGTGACAAGCCGAACCCTGCGGGTTTGCTCGGCTGCGTGACGGCCGAACTCGCCGATGGCCGCCAACTCACCCTGCAAACGGGGCCTGCCTGGAAGTCCCAATCGAGCGAGCAGGCCGGCTGGCGCGAGGTCGGCTTCAATGACGCGTCCTGGCCTGTGGCGCGGGAGATGGCGAAGTTTGGCGGTGCCCCCTGGGAGCAGATCAAGGCACAGGTCGCGACGATGGAGAACTCGCCCGCAGTCTGGATGCGCAAGGAGTTTAATCTAACATCAGCACCCGCGCAGGCTCTGGCCTATGTGAATGTGAATGGCTATTACGAATTGTATCTGAACGGGATAAAGGTGAGCGAGGACGTTCTCGCCCCTGCGGTGTCCCAGGACAAGAAGCGCTCGCTCTATACCACTTATGATATCAGCAAGTTGCTGCGTACAGGTCCTAACTGCGTGGGCCTGTGGCTCGGACGCGGCTGGGCCAAGGACGGCGCTAGTGGCCGCGTCCTGCTCAACATATCAGTTGCCGGGCAGCGGGTGGTGGTGGGTACCGACCGCACCTGGACCAGCATGGTGAGTAGCCATGCCCTGCGCGGCCCATGGGAGTGGAACAACATGGGCGGCGAAACCATTGATGCCCGCAAACAGATCGCCGGCTGGAATGAAGTCGGCTGCACAACAGGCAACTGGCTGCCGGTCGTGGAGGTCGCAGCTCCCGAGGGCGTGGTCACCGCTCAGTCGTGCCCCCCGAGCCGTATCAACAAAATCATCCCTCTGGTGGCCTGCACCAGCAAGGGGACTAACAATTGGGAGATGGATTTTGGCATCAACCTGACTGGTTGGCTACGGCTTCGCCTGCCGCAGCTGGCGGCCGGTCAGCGCCTGACGTTTTCCTATGCCGATAAACCGGGCCAGACGTTTCAGCAGTTAGACGAATACATCTCGGCCGGCAAACCCGGTGAGGTGTTCTCTTCCAAGTTCAACTATCACGGCTTCCGCTATGTCACCGTTGACGGCCTGGCCGTAAAGCCCGCAGCGGGTGATGCCGAGGCGTTGTTAATCGAATCTGACCTCAAGCCAGTTGGCACGTTCGAGTGCTCTAACGAATTATTCAACCGCATTCATCAGCTCAACCTGTGGACGATTCGGTGCCTAAGCCTGGGTGGCTACATGGTGGATTGCCCGCACCGCGAGCGCCTCGGCTACGGTGATGGTCAGACTTCGCTCGACACCCAAATCATGAACCGCGACGCCCCGGCATTTTATGCCAAGTGGGCGGTTGACTGGCTCGACGCGCAGGATCCGGCCACCGGCCGCTTCCCCTTCACCGCGCCCTTCGTGATCCCCTCCTGGGGCGGCCCGGGCTGGGGTGGCATCGGCACCGTGCTGCCGTGGAAAAATTACCTATATTACGGCGATCAACGTTTGCTAGAAGGCGCATTCGTGGCGATGGGTCGGTACTCCGCGTTTCTGGACGGCCAGGCAACAGACGGCTTGCTGCGTGGAACCGGCGATCCAGGTGGGTTTCTTGGCGACTGGGTGCCGCCCGAGCGCGGCATGGACACCCAGAACTGGCCGGGCAAGACGGCCTGTGAGATTTTCAACAACGGCTATCGGGTTTACCTGTGGCAAATCCTCGAACGCAGCGCCCGGGTCTTGGGCAAGACCCAAGAGGCTGAGGAATACAAGGCCAAGATCGACAAGACCCGGAAGCTCATTCACACGACGTTTTATGATGCCCAGAAACAATTCTATGGTCTGGATGAACAGGCCTATCAAGTGCTGCCGCTGATGACCGGCAGCGTCCCGGAAGATATGGTTGGATTGGTACAGAAGAAACTCGAGGAAATCATCCTCGTGAAGAACAAGGGCCACCTCGACACCGGCATGCTCGGCACCTATTTCCTGATTCAATACCTGCAGGATGCCGACCGCAACGATTTGCTCAACACCATCTTCAGCCAGAAGACCTATCCGGGATGGGGCTATATGCTCGAACAGGGAGCCACCACGATGTGGGAACAGTGGAACGGCCATGCCTCACAAATCCACTCGTGCTTTGCCAGCCCCGGCAGTTGGTTCTATCAGGGATTGGCCGGCATCCGCCCCGATGAGTCCGGCCCCGGCTTCAAAAAATTCCTCATCAAGCCCGCCATTGTTGGCGACCTGACCTGGGTCAAGTGCGGCTATGACTCGATCCACGGCCGCATCGTGAGCGACTGGAAGCGCGATGCCGGCAAACTGACCATGGACGTCACAATCCCGATCAACACCAGCGCCACCGTTCATGTCCCTGCCAAGGACGCCGCCGGAGTCACCGAGTCTGGCAAGCCAGCGGCCAAGGTCGATGGTGTCGTGTTCCTGCGAATGGAAAACGGTGCCGCCGTCTATGCGATTGGCTCCGGTTCCTATCACTTCCAATCCACACTCCCATGATACATGCGATTTTTCCCTTGCAAATCACCACGATGCTTCGCCAACCTCAGCTTGACGCCGCAGGAGGTTAAAACATCTAACCTGTTTTGTAAATGAGCAACAAATGAATCCAAATCTCAACATCCCAAACCATCCCTGCATGAAACTCCCACTGTCTCTCCCTGCCACAATCGCGGCAATATCACTGACACTTCTGTTAGCCATATTCTCCCCGCTCCACGCTGCCGCGCCAAAGGCTGCAGCGCCGGACCTAACCGTTCCTGGCGCTGCCGCCACGATTGACAAGGAGTCCCTGAAATGGACTTACAACCTGGGCCCCACCGGGATGCGCGGATGGATCTATCATGCCTGGTCGGTGACTGCGGAGCAAGATGCGACCACGGGCTTTGCTCCCTATCAGATTTTGGTGACCACCGTGGCCGACAAGACGCCGGCCGCCGGGCTGCTAGCCGCCGACGATGTGATTCTTGGCGCGAGTACCGGGGGGGGGGCCGTGCCACTCTTCACCAGTGATGCCCGAAAAAGCCTGGGCCGGGCGATCGGCGCTGCCGAGGCTGACAAAGGCATTCTCAAGCTCAAGCGCTGGCGTGCGGGTGTCACCTCAGATGTGTCCATCACCCTGCCCGTCATGGGTGCCTACTCCGACACAGCGCCCTACAATTGTCCGAAGAGCGCGAAGATCATGGCCAACGCCGCCAAAAACCTCCAACAAAAGATCCTGAAAAGCGGTTGGGGCGGTGGCGATGGATCGGCGTCCATCAGCGCGCTGGCCTTGCTGGCAACCGGCAATCCCGAGTACCTGCCGATGTTGCAAACCTATGCCCGCTCGCTTGCACCCAAGGATCTTAACCTGGAGCGCAAAGGGATTGACGCCTGGAATTGCTATAACAGCATCTTTCTAGCAGAATACTACATGTTGACCAACGACTCCGATGTGTTTCACGGGCTGAGCGAATATGTCATCTACGCGGCCAAGCACACCAGCATGTTCGGCACGGCAGGCCACGGGTTTTCTACCGTCGCGCCGCCCGGCGGTTGGCAGACCGGCGGCACCCATGGCTCAATCAGTTGGTACGGGCCGGTGAATCAGGCAGGCCTGGCCGCCCAGCTCACGATTGTGCTCGGCAAGAGGGCGGGCGTGAAAGATCCGGAGATTGATCCGGCCATCGCGAGGGCCGCGAATTTCTTTGGCTACTATGTAAATCGTGGGTCCATTCCCTACGGCGAACACCAGCCGTACTACGGTGAGCACCAACTCCAGGGAGAGAGCCGGACGTATTATGATCACTGCAGCAACGGCAAGGACGGGCTGGCTGCAGTCATGTTCTCGTGCATGGGCGACAAGCCACTGCAGGCGGAGTATTTCACGCGAATGTCCGTGGCCGGATTCAAGGGCGAGCAATACGGGCACACCGGCCAGGGGTTCAGCTACCTGTGGACCACGCTCGGTGCCGCCATGGGTGGTCCGCAGGCGGCGGCGGAATACCTCAAACAAGTGCGATGGGACCGGGATATGAGACGCCGCAGTGATGGCTCGTTTGTGTATGAAGGTGGCGAGCAATGGGCCCCCGGTATGGGCAAGGACTACTGGGATGACAGTTATACTTACTGGGGCAACCCGACTGCCTATTATCTCCTCCACGCCGCCCTGCCCCTGAAAAAACTTTGCATCACAGGAAAACTTGTGACCCCAGCCAACCAACTGTCCCCCAAGGCCGTGACCCATGCCGTCTGGGCAGCGGAATTCACCGGACATTGCGCAAGTTATACCAAAGAGCAACTGGTTGCCGCCCTGGGCGACTGGGATCCGATTGTGCGCTTCAATGCCGCCACCGAGTTGAGTCTGCGTACCGCCGACCTGTCAAGTCTGATCCCGATGCTCATCACCATGGCGGAAAATCCTGCTGATGCCAATCAGCGCGAGGCGGCCTGCACGGCCCTGGGCTGCATGAAAGCCGCCAGCGCAGTACCCGCGCTGACCCGCCGACTCTCGGACACCGACATCTGGGTGCGCGCCAAGGCCGCCAAAGCTCTGGGTCAGATCAACGCGGCTGCGGCCCCCTCAGTGCCCGACATGCTGGGTGCCTTTGTCAAGAATGTGGCACCAACCTATCCGTTCGAGACGGGTTTCAATTGGAGCGATCCCTTGCAAATCGCTAACGGCTACCTCGCCGAGACGCTGTTTCGGCAGTTGGGTGGCGACACCATCAAAGCCGACAAAAAACTTCTCTATCCGGCGGTACGGGCCGGCATCAAACAACCCGCCGGCATGTGGCGCGATATCCTCAGCGGCTTTGTGCAGGACCGGTTGGAACTGGCTGACGTGGTGGCTCTGGCTCCAGAACTCTTCGCCGACGCTCAAACCGAGGGACCATGCGACCGGATGTTCACCTCCGGGCCGGTCGGAGCGGCCATGATGGCCCTGTCGAAAAATAAGATTGATGAGGGCATCGACATTAGCCTCGGTAATGTCACTTATTGGGGGCAGTTAGGCAAGAGCGCCCTTGGCAGCCTGCCCGCTTATGGCGAGGCGGCCAGGCGGGCGCTGCCGGTTTTACATACCTATCTCGCCGCTTGGCCGCCAGGTGATAACAATGCCCCCATCATCATCAACACCATCGCCGCGATCGATGCCGCCACCACTGCGCCAACCCTGCTCAACGCGCTACCGGTGGCAAACCCGCAAATCCTGCTCCTTGCGCCCAACACCGCCAAGGCCGTCGTTCTATCAGGCTCCTCATGCCGGTCGGACAAGATCACCTGCAAGGTCGCGGCAAAACCCGCACATGGTGTCCTAACAGGCACTGCGCCCAACCTGACCTATACTCCCGAGAAGGGCTTTCAGGGGATGGATCGGTTCACGTTCACGGTCACCGACAGCCTAACCACTTCGCCGCCCGCGACGGTGAACCTGCTGGTGGGCACCGGCGGCACCGGGCTGAAGGGGAATTATTTCGACAACAAGGAGTTCACCGCGTTGAAGGCCACTCAGTTGGACCCGGCTGTGAACTTCGACTGGGGTTCGGCACCGGCCGCCAAAACGCTCGGCGCGGGCACCTTCTGCGTGCGTTGGAGCGGCCAGGTGCTGGCACCGGAGGGCGGGACCTATCGGTTTTCCACCCGCACCGGCGACGGTGTCCGCCTATGGGTCAACGGCGTGCAGGTCATCGACGACTGGAACGACCACACGACCAAAATGTGGAACGACAGCCCGGAGATCACCCTGACCGCTGGCCAGCGATACAGCCTGAAGATGGAGGTTTATCACCATACCAGTCCCGCCACCGCTCGACTCTATTGGTATATGCCGTCCCGCAAGGCCTGCTCGATCATCCCGCAGGAGTTGCTCTATCCGGTGACGGGTGTGATCCTGACCTCGCCAGCCAACGGCACCAGCTTCGGTCCGCCGGCGACTATCACGCTAACCGCCGATGTCTCGGACGTACCCGGCAAGGTGACGAAAGTGGCCTTCTATAACGGCGACGCACTGATCGGGACCTCCTCGACGCCACCCTATTCCATCGAATGGAAGAACGTGCCGGCGGGCTCCCATTGTCTAACGACAAAGGCCGCAGCTGGCAACGGTCAGGTCAGCGCATCCACAGCGGTGATGATCACGGTGGATGGTGACACGGTTCCAGTGACTTCGGGCTTGGTCTGCTGGCTGGATCCGTCCTGCGGCATCTATAAGGACTCCGACCAGCAGGTCCTGATCTGGAATGACCGCTCCGGCAATGGACATCACGCGGTCCATAAGGAACACAACAGCCCGACATTATTACAGAACGAGCTTGCCTCGAAGCCGGTGGTTCAGTTCACCGGTGACTGCCGCACCCTGGTCAGCGGCAAGTTCTTTATCAAAGAGCAATATCTCGTTGTGCGTTCCCCGTCGCCTACCTGGAGCAATGAGGGCTCGTTCATAGGCCGCGAAGCCGGGCGGGCCTCTAGCTACTTGCTGGATGGCACCGGAACCAGCGGCTTCAATGAGAACCCATTCCCGGCGGCGGTTTCCAAGAATGGATCACCCATTGGGTTTGAGAAATCGACCAAGGGCGGCTTCAGCCTCGGAACCATCACCGACTTCATGGTCCTCAAGATCACCGTCAATGACCAGGACACAAAGCCGACCAGCTACTTGCTCAGCGGCACTGATGGAGACCATTGGTTGTGCAAATTCGACCTCGCCGAGATTCTCTGCTACTCGAGAGCTCTAACGGCCCCGGAGGAAGCCTCGGTCGGCGGCTATCTGGCAGCCAAGTACGGCATCAAAACGACGTATCCCCAGCCCCTCAAGGTTCAGCCTGCGGGCGACAAAGCTCATTGAGAACAAAATGAGGCGAACACACACCATAAGAGAAGCTAACGCGTTTACCCTCGTTGCGCTGTTATCAGAAAAGGAACACGGAATGAAGATCATGAATAAAATATACACAATAATGTTAGGACTATTGACGGCGTTCTCAAACGCTGTTGCCGCAGAGGCTGATGTTGCGGCCAAGGTCAGGGAGGCAGTGAAGGATCATGTGCTTCGAATTGATGTGAACAACAGCAATTTCGTCAGTGGCCCGCAGATACCGGGTGTTAAGGAACTCATTGTTGAGTTTAAACTTGGCAATGAGATCGGCAAGAAGACGGTACGTGAGGGCGGAACTCTTGAAATTAAGGGCTCTGCTGACATGCCGTTGGCAATCATCAAGGCAACCTATAGATCTGAAGGCATCAATGACTATGGGTTGAAGGAGTATGTCTATACGTCCAAGGATTTGCCTCATTCGGATGCAAATCCATGGAAGCTCGTCTGCCAGTTGCCTTACAACGCCCAATATACCATGTGGATACGGGTAAAAGCCGACGCTCCCGGCAAGGTGATCGAATTTGATTCGTCCAACCCATTGATGCGTTGCACGACCCCGGTCCAGAAATATACAACCGTTGAAGGGGAACAAACCTACGAAATGCCGGACTGGACGGCCGGCGAGGGTGCCATCTATACCATCCCAGCCGGGGTGAGCGTCCTAGCGGTGAAATTCCGGGAGACAGGATATGATACCAAGATTGCAGGCACGTTTTCATGCAGTGACAATGACTATAATTCCCTTTGGCGAAAGGCGACCAGGACGTTGTATCTCTGCTTACGCAACAATTGTTATATGGGCTGCCCAGACAGAGAGCGGGGCGAATGGCAAGGGGATGCGGTCCTGGAAATGGAGGAGTGCTTCTATGCATTGGACCTGTCATCTCACAAGTTAGCCAAAAATTTCATGCTTACACAGCAAGTCGGCCAGCTTGCCGGGCAGAATCTAATTGCCCACGGTGAGTATGGCGACTGGACCTATTATCTTTATACCGGCGATCTCGAAACACTCAAGCAGATCTATCCCGGTACCAAGAAATATCTCGATCTCTACAACATCGGGGCCAACGGATTGCCAGATTATCGGTTCATGACGAGCGCCTTGGTCGATATTTATGATTGGTATGACTGGGGGACTGGTAAACAGGACTTCAAGGTGATCCAGGCGGCTGAGTATTTCGGTGCGTTATCCGCCCTCAAGAAGATGGCACAGGTGACCGGGCATGCCGAGGACATTCCCGCGATTGACGCCAAGCTCAACAGCATGAAGAAGAACTTCGACCGGGTGTTCTGGAATGAGGACGGGTACAGGTCGGGGACAATTCTTGACGAGCGAGCCAATGCAATGGCGGTATGCTCAGGGCTGGCGGATAGTTCGAAGTATGACGTGATCACCAAACTGATCGGAGGGTTAGAAGGCAACAGCGGCCCCTATTTCGAACGCTGGATCATGGAGGCACTTTGTGTGATGGGCAAGCCAGAGAACGCCTTGCTCCGGATGGCCAACCGGTACAGAGGGCAGATTGACGCCTCTTTCACGACATTATGGGAGTATATGGAGAGGGGTTTTGACATGAAGACAGGCACGGATTGCGCCAATTACCTTACACTGAATCACGCCTGGAACACACCCAATACCATTCTCTCGAAATTCATTACTGGAGTGGCACCGGAAAGTCCGGGCTGGAATCTCTATCATGTGCTGCCGCAAGAGGCGTTCCTTACCTCTATCGATACCACGGTCCCGACCGTGCAGGGGCAGGTCGAGGTTTCAATCAAGAAAAGCGCATCACAATACAATCTGTCCCTGACGTCTCCCTCAAATACGACGGCTATCGTTGGTATTCCAAAGAGTTCATTTACAAGACTGGATTCAATCATGGTCAATGGCTCGGCAATCTGGAAGGGTTCATACGTGGGGAATGTTGAGGGGATATCATTCAACGGTGAGGATGCAAAGTATGTGACATTCAAAGTGAAGCCTGGCACATGGAAGTTTGTCGCTGCGGGAAGCGTCAACATGTCAACGCCGAAACAGCCTCCAGTTTCCGCGAAGGCCGGGGTTAAACTCAATAAAAAGCAATGGACCGCTTCGGCTTGCATCGATCATCAGACGTATGAGGCTGGTCCATGGAATGGTGGCAAAGGAAACGTAAATCTGACCGCCGATGGAAGTGCGGCAAATGCGCTTGACGAAGATCACTGGACAGGCTGGCGGACGATGACGGATCAAGTGCCGGGACAATGGTTCGCGATTGATATGAAGCAGCGCCAGAGTTTCAACAAGATCGTCATGGATAACGTCTGGGCAATCTATGACAGCCCGGCCGGCTATGCCATCTACGTGTCCGATGATAATACCAACTGGGGAACCGCTGTCGCAACCGGTACCGGCGCCAGGTGGGGAATCACCACAGCCACGTTCCCGACAAAATCCGGCAGGTATATCAAGATTGAGCAGACCGGGACGAAAAAACAAGTGTGGTCCATCTTTGAACTCGATGTCTGGCGGATGTAATATATTGAAACAATAATACCTCATAACACAATGAAAAATAGGAACAGTATGAAGACAGTTTTCGGCTTGGCGGCATCCTTGCTCGCCGCGGTGTCCGCCAGCGCGGATGTGACGCTCAGCAAGATTTTCGACGATCACATGGTTCTCCAGAGGGACATTCCGGTGGCAGTCTATGGCAAGGCGGCTCCCGGCGAGAAAGTGACGGTTGCCTTCGCGGGGCAGACCCAGGCGGCGAGTGCCGACAAAGAAGGTGCTTGGTGCGTCAAGCTCGATGCAATGAAGGTCTGCACAGATTCCGCAGCTATGACTGTGACCGGCAAGAATACGCTCACACTCAAGGACGTGGTGGTGGGCGATGTCTGGATTTGCAGCGGTCAGTCTAACATGGATTTCACGCCCGGTGCCTACCAAAGCCCCCTTGATCCCAAACCCTACGATGAGAAGGATTTCGATGTTCCGCTGTTGCGGCAGTTCCATCTCGTCAATGAGCCATCGATGCGCCCGGAATCTGATGTTATTGTGAATCGCGGGAACGGAACGTCGGAAGAAAGCGCCGCCTGGCTTCCCTGCAAGCCAACCACGGGAAACCGTTTCACGGCAGTGGGGCTATATTTCGGCAGGAAGCTGCAACTGGAAACCGGAGTTCCGATCGGTTTGATCAAGACGGCCTGGAATGGCACCCGCATTGAACCGTGGATCTCTCCTGCCGGGTTGGCTAGTGTGAAGGAATTGCCCCCCGTGGCCGGTCTGCCCGCCGAATACAAATCCGACGGCGGATATCCTTCAACATGGCATTGCTTGTATAACGGCAAGATCCAACCGATCACCCGTTACGGGATCAAAGGTGCCATCTGGTATCAGGGCGAGTCCAATGGCGACGAGGGAGAGACATACTATCAGAAACTTCGCGCTTTGATCGGTGGCTGGCGCGCGGCGTGGGGTGAGGGTGATTTCCCGTTCTACATTGTCCAGTTAGCCGGAAGGTTCAGTTCCACCTACACTCCGGCGGGCCAGGATCCCGCAGGCGGCGATGGTTGGGCCAAGATCCGCATGGCACAGTTCAAGGCCCTGAACATCCCACACACGGGCATGGCAGTGACCATGGACCTAGCGGACGTTAGGGATCCCGGAGACATCCATCCCAAGAACAAGCGCGATGCGGGCGAGCGGCTTGCTCTTTGGGCTCTTGCAAAGGATTATGGCAAAGAGAACTTTGTTTACAGCGGCCCGTTGTACAAGGAAATGAAGATAGAGGGCGACAAAATCCGAATTGCCTTCGACAGTGCTGGCTCTAGCCTAACTGTTGCTACCAAGAAAGGTTTCGCACCCGTGGTCAAGGAGCCACAAGGCAAACTGAAGCACTTCGCCATCGCCGGTGATGATAAGAAGTGGGTATGGGCCAATGCTGACATCGTCGGCAGGACCGTGGTTGTCTCAAGCCCCGAGGTGCCCAAGCCGGTCGCTGTCCGTTATGCCTATACCATGTCCGGCGATGACTGCAATCTCTACAACAGCGAAGGCCTCCCGGCCTCGCCTTTCCGCACGGACGATTGGTGATCCCATAGCGTGGGTGGGGCGGTGACGGCACACCACCAGCGGGAAGCTGAGCGGATCATCCGCGTGATGGCGGCAAGATTGGATCTGCCGATCGGGACGGCGGAACTGGCGAAGTTGCGCAAGGGGCATCTGGACAAGGTGCGGTCCGCTGCCTTGGCGCGGATGCGCACCGGTGACAGGAGAACAAGTGGATTGCGGCTTGACTAGCTAGAACCTACCTCAGATACCTCGTGACCCTAGAAACAATGAATCTGGAAATGATATACCGCCTTTTAACCGCGAATATTAGGGTTTAACGTGCATCACATACACAAGCCGCTCCTGATCTGTCTATTTTCTATTGGCGGCCCCCCCCTCAAACACCCTTGAAGTACTCGAGAGTGGCGGCAAGGGCATCTTCAAGGGAATATCGTGGGGTCCAACCCGCAGCGCGAAGCTTGTCGGCGCTGGCCCGTGAGTGCTTGACGTCACCTGAACGAGTGGGGCCGTGGAGAATCCGAGAGGTGGAGCCAGCAGCGTCTATCAACTGCTGGGCGAGCCCGTTGATGGTCAACTGGCCGCCATAGCCAGCATTGAAAACACCGTTGACGCTTGGATTACCGGCGGCAAAGGTCAGGGCACCAACGATATCCTTGACGTAGATGAAATCGCGCGTCTGCTCACCATCGCCGAAGACCGTGATGTCTTGGTGGCGCAAGGCCTGCTCGATGAAAATGGGCACCGCTGCTGCGTAGGCTCCCTCGGGATCTTGGCGCGGACCAAACACATTGAAAAAACGCAGCGCCGCAGTCTGAAGGCGACCTTCGCGTTGATAAATATCGAGGTAGTATTCGCCATCGAGTTTGGTGATGGCGTATGGGCTGCGGGGCTCCGGCAACATCGTCTCCACTTTGGGAACCGTCGGATTATCCCCATAGACCGCTGCCGAAGATGCAAGCACTAGCTTCTTTACCCCCGCGTTGGCCGCCGCTTCCAGCACCGTGAGCAGGCCACTGACGTTGATCTCAACGCACTCGGCAGGCTTGGCCATCGATTCGGGCACACTCACCAGGGCAGCGAGGTGAAACACATAATCGACGCCATGCATGGCTTGTTCGACCAACCCCCGATCAGTGACCGACCCCTCAATGAATGTATGCTTGAGGCCGTTGAGGTTGTGCCGATAGCCACTTCGCAAATTATCCAGCACACGGATTTCGTCCGCAAGCTCCTGATAGTGCTCGACCAGATGGGAACCAATGAAGCCACTGCCGCCAGTGATTAGAACGTTCATGAATTTACTACTAAATGTGTTAGGTTATAAGTGGAAGACAAAGGAAAAAGCGCTCGTCGCAGCCAAACGGCACTGGATTCTCTTGTCCCGCAGCGCGGCAATCTTCTGCCTATGTTCAACCTAGCATTTCCGGGTACTCCCCGGCGGCGATGAGCTGTTGGATGGAAGCCACCACGTGCGGCTTGTCGTCTGGGTAGGTTACACCGAACCAATGGCTGCTAGTCGGAATGACCGTGCAATCCGCCTGATCGGAACGGATTAGGCAATCAACGATGGTCGGAATATAGTACTCGGATTTCTCTGCCTGGCCATGCGCCTCTAGGAACTGACTGAAACCGGCCTCAAGCTGATCAAAAAAAACGCGACCGAAAGCCCAGAAATTCATCGAGACCGGGCCGCTTTCTGCGATTGGCTTGCGCTTGCCGTCAAGGGCAGTGCCGCGCACAACCCCATCGGCTTCGCGCAGAATACTGACGTATTCCTCAACACCGGTGAGCAGCCCATCAGAGTTCGTGCTGCAAATGCCCCGATTGACATCCCCATGGTCGGAGAGCGTGTTGACTAATGGGTAGCCAATCATGGCATAATGGGCTTTGCCATCTGCGGCGGGTGCCTGGGCAAGAAAGGTAGCGGCTCGCTGATAGGCGTCGCGCCCATAAAAGTCGTCGGCATTGATAACAGCAAAGGGTTCATTGACCAGTGCACGGGCAGCCCGGACAGCGTGGGTAGTACCCCACGGCTTGCTGCGCCCAGCCGGCACACTGAAAGGGGCTGGCAAGTCATCAAGGCGTTGGAACGCGTAGTCCACTGCGATACGGCCCGCAAAGCGCGAACCGATGCCATCTCGGAATGCCTCGGCGAAATCCTCGCGGATGATGAAAATCACCCGCCCGAAGCCGGCACGGATGGCGTCGAACACCGAATAGTCGAGCACTGTCTCGCCGTTAGGGCCCATTGGATCAATTTGTTTGAGGCCGCCGTAGCGCGAGCCCATGCCAGCGGCGAGAACAAGAAGGGTTGGTTGCATCTGATATTGGGTGGTTGGGATGTGCGGCTTCGTCACAAAAGCCACGCGCCTTATGAGCGTGCATAGCGATTTGCGCAATCCATTTTTGAACCACTCAGCGACGATTCTGCGTGGCGGCGGGGGGGCTAGGCGGTGTCAAGGATCCAGCGGCGGGATGAGCATCTTTTCGCGTGAATTCGCTGGAGTCGCTCAAATACCACAGAAACCCAGCACCGACGATGATGGTGAACAAGACTAAAACCACGAATGCCAAGCCAAAGAAGGATTTCACCAGGCAATTATACCCCGCGGGGTCTGCGCGTCAAGCCAATGCAAATCCGTCCGAAAATCACCGCACTGCGCCAGCACGCCGCTGCTGGCATCGGTGCCTCAGTCCCCCGCCTCCAATCCCATCACCAAAAACTCTGTTTCACATAGACAACGTCGAATGCCCTCACATAAAACGGAATGCTCTCTGAACCACCAAGGGTTTCATTCATGTCCAGCACGTAGCGCCGACTCTTGCCCTCCTGGTTCCTTAAAATGAGCACTTGCTTCGGATTCGCAAGTTTGGTGAATCCGCCCGCCTCCATCACCGCTTCAAGTGCCGTCATGGGCCGGTCCAGCGGAATCTTGCCAGGCCGAAGCACTTCGCCAGATACGTACACGCCGGCTGCGGCACCGGCTAGGGACACCACCACTGTCGAGTCCTGCAAATGGGGTTGGTACAGAGTGCTCAATTGCTGCTGCAGTCCGGTAATGGTCTTGCCGGCAGCACTCACGTCGCCGACCGTCGGCAGGCTGACCCTGCCGTTAGGCTGGATTTTTTGCTTGGTGCTCAACTCGGGAGCGCCCGAAAATATCACATTGATCACGTCGCCGGGCGCAAGATTACCACTTGGCATTGAGACTGATGCCTCGGCCGGAACTGGCCCGGCTGACTGCATATCACCGCATCCCACCATTGCGGATCCCGCGATTAAGACGATAATCCACCACAAACAGGTCGTCAACCACCGTCGAAACTCAACCGTCAAAAAATCCTGGTTTATCATGTGTTCCATCCATGTTTCCACTCCGTCGGCCATGCCATTCATACGTTTGCCTTCATCTGCCATGTCATGCTTCATTTTTGTTATCATAATTGCATTAGGTGAATTTTCTCCTGAACATCAGCAACAGTAGGGAATTTATGCGAGGATTGCCAGCAAATCTTTTCCTTCTGGGAATAAATGCAAGCGAGGCAACTCCTCAAACCCATGCCAAAAAAATGAAGGCAAACAATATTTATTGGTTCAACTGGCCAAGAAAGTTCTTGGATTAGCATTCAAACCCTGTAACTTGGCAATTGACTTAGCCTTCTACAAACCATGAAAATTAGATATTCCGTATTGTCCTCCCTGCTCTCAATGATGACCTCCGTCAGCCATGCAGGAACCGTAACCACCACCAACGACAGCGGCACGGGCTCCCTGCGGGATGTCTTGGGTACCGCAATCGACAACGATGCTATCGAATTCTCGCCGCTTCTGAACGGCGCGACTATCACTCTGAGTTCCGGCTCACTCAATATCACGGCCCTCAAGCTTACGCTCGATGCCTCCGCGCTTCCCTCCGGCATCACCCTGAGTGCCAACAACAGTTCCCGCATCTTCACCATCACAGCCAACGCCGACGTTACGCTACGCTCGCTGCATCTTCACAATGGACGCGCTGTCGGTGGCAATGGCGGAGGACTCTTTGCATTGTCAAGCCATCTGGTGCTTGAAGCCTGTTCAATCAAGGATTGTGTTAGTGATTTCGATGGCGGCGGCCTCTGGGGCAATGGTATCACAGGCAGCATCCAGCGTTGCATAATCTCAGGAAATCAAGCAAGCGGCTTTGGGGGGGGGGTCTTCCTCATAGGCATTAACGGAACCAAATCCTTGGACATCTCGAGTTCGCAGATCTCGGGCAATCTGGCTCCGTTCGGTGGTGGGATCTACAATCTAATGGCTAACCCAACACTGTCCAACTGTAGCATCCAAGGGAATTCCGGCAGCGGAATGCGAAGTGAAATCGCCTCCCATCCGATTCTGCGAAACTGCATCATTTGGGGCAACACGATGAGCGGAGGATCCATCGCCGCCAGCCAACTCAACAACACCGGAGATTCTCACCCGGATGTAACCTACTCCCTCATCGAAGGTGCCTCCGACTCTGGCAGTTTCAGGGATGGCAATCTAGTGACCTGGGGAGTAGGAAATCTCGACGGAGGCTTGACTGCCAATGATCCTGGATTTGTCCATGCATTGGGCGGGTCGAATGCCCCGAACCCTACAGCCGATCTGCGGGTTTTCACAGGTTCGCCCTGTTTGAATATAGGCAACAGTGACTTTTGCACCACGGCCAAAGATCTCGCAGGGTCCCAACGAACTCAGGGCCTCACCACCACCCTTGGGGCATTTGAAGGTGCCTATGAGTCGTTCTCCCACCTTTACCCGGCCCTAGATCCCGAAGCAGATCAAAATGGTAACGGACTGAAGAATTTCACCGAGTACGCCCTCGGCATCGACCCAATCAGTCCAGTCGCCACAGTAGATCTGCCCATATTGGCAATCAAGGATGGTACATTCTATCTTACCACCACCCGGCGTAGCAATGGGATTGATATCGTGCCGTTGCTGGAAACCTCCACCAGTCTGGATCCGTCGTCTTGGGTGCCCATGATCCAAGATGTTGACTACCAGGCCGACTCAATCACAACGATCTCCCCTGACCGACAACAGGTTGTTATCAAACTACTTGCTAGTGATCCAGCCCGCTTCTTCCGTCAGGGATTCACAGATGGAAGTTAAAACCGGCGAGCATCAAGCATCCGCGTGCAGACTTCGTGAGAGTCTGAGACTAATCAGATAAAAAAAACCGGGCAGGAATCTAAATCCCTGTCCGGCTTGAAAGTTACGGCAAAAAGTTGCTTTACGCGCAATTCAATGTTTGCCGAGCTTGCGACGAACACCGTAAAGACTCAGCAGCGAGAACCCGAACAAGGCCATCGTGGTGCCACCATCGGGGACCGCCTCAGTGCTGGAAGAGAAGCGAAACGCAGTGCCGGATCCAGTCTGAGTGGAAAAGTCCCATGTACCGACGGTGGGCTCAAAGCCATTACCACTAACCGTCCCAGTGCCGCTTACCCAAAGCGCTTTGGACGTTTGGAATTGTATAGCCGAGGACGTAAGATCGAATGTGAATCCACCACACGTCCATAACGGCGTTACCGACCCCGAGGTAAAAGCCCAACCATCCGTGAAGGCCGCTGGAGCATGATTACTCACAAACGCAGCGAAATCTCCGGTAATCGGAGGACCAGCCTCAACACCGCTCCAAGTTATGACCTTCGTCGCCAAGGCCAAATTTGAGTTGTCAAGATTTGCTTGTCCATCGAAGGAAATCAAGCCACTGATGAACGCGGCATTTGCCGTAGACCCGAGCGCCAATGCAATCAGCAGAGACGCGCTAAACTTTGAACAGTAACGAATTTTCACTGGAATAGTTTGTTGTTTGGATTGAGCTAGGGATTCTCCCGAAAGTGGGTGACTTGCCCTCGATAGATTTCAAGCAAAAGCCGTGCCAGAAGATTCATACATACTTGTATACCTCTGATTGTTAATGATTTAGGGCTATCTAATATATTCCAATTGATATCGGATGCATGCCGTATGGAAAGATTCTCATCAAAATGTGTAAACATATCCGACACAAATGCAGTTGGAACGAACTAAAGATTTATCACATCCCATATATGTCAGGATGACGGCTTCCGCCGCCATCCTGTATGTAATTCCTTGGTTGAATGAAAACACACTGCCACCGTGGGCAGCTTCAGGCCGATTTCGGCTTGCGGTTAAGCCCAGCCAGAACAAGCATGGTCAATGCCAAAAGGGAGACCGTGGTCCCGGAATCGGGCACTGAGGGATTGGTTCCGGGGTTACCACTGCCGGCGTGAAGATTAGAAATAAATATCCCGCTATCCAGGATATGGTCATTCACGTCTGCAAGCTCAAAAATGAGCGTATGAGCTCCAGCTGAGAGATTTGTTGCAGTAAACGTCGTCAAAGCCAAAAGGCCGTGCGGATCGGCGAACGCCGTATTGGTATCGTCGGTGGTCAACGCACTCGCGAAGGTGTTACCCACCTGAACCGCGTTATTGCTGGAGTCGAAGACAATCTGATCGATAGTCGAAGTTCCGTCCAAGAATGCCACGAAAGCGTCTGTGAAATTGCTTGTGTACTCTGGAAATTCGACTGAGCCGAAAATGAATTGGAAACCGATCTGGCTGGCGGCAGCCAAGGTAAAACAAACTTGAAGAGCGGCCACGTCATTGGAGTTGCTGAAGTTTGTGATGTGTCCGGGACCGTAGGCATTGAATTCGGTCGTCCCACCAACTCCCGTGTTGGTGCTCGGCGTGGTATAGGCCGCCTGCAAGCCGTTATTAGACATTGGTGTGACCTGCAAGGCTTGACCGGTCGACATGACAATACCATCCCCGATAGTGACAGGGAAGGAAGCAAACCCCGAATAGCTCCCAAACTGACTATCTGCCCCATTGATCACGTTTGCCGAAGTGATTGACAGTCCACCACCTCCTCCTAGCGAGGTCGAGAGTACAGCAGAACTTGTGGTTTGGACAATTGTCAGACCCGAGGCCATATTTACGGCAATGATCGGACAGATTACAGATGTTAATGCCTCAATGATTTTCATAGTCGTTGGGTGAGTCGGGCTCTACATCGCATCTACCGACCGATCATATTGGAAGAACCACTTATACCGAAAATTCGAAATGAATGTATGCGAGAGAATCGGATTCAAACATTATTCGAGTATTGCACGTGACTTATAGACTCGATAAGAGCTATAAGTTGGCATTTCGACACATGGCGGAAGATTCCCAATCAATGGGTAAACATACCTGAAATCTATTTACCGTCATTTTCAGATAACTTTCCAAGCTTCTCGAAAGTTGCTTTGGCTATGGCGGAATCAGTTTGAGAGAGTTTTGTCTGGAGTGCCAGAGTGAGCGTCTGACGGGCATCATAGGGGCGATTAGTGGCAGCCTGTGACATACCAAGAGCGAAGAGTTCCTTGCCTTTCAGCGGGCGTTTGGCGGAGATTTCTGTGAGGATTTGGGCTGCGTAATCGAACTGGCCTTTGCTGTAGCTTATGATGGCAAGAATACCGCCCAAATCGGAATCATCCTTTAGCCGTTCGCGTGCAGCGAGGGCGAGTCTTTCCGCTGCATCAAGCTGTGTTGGATCATCGAGATAGACCCAGGCAAGGGCCTTTCGAGCGGGGTCGAACTGAGGGTATACCTCAAGTACCTTGGTATAGAATGGAAGCGGGCTGCCCCCTGCCAACTCTAGCAACTCTGCACGAACCATTAGGGCAGGAACATAGGCTGGACTGGCCACCAGCTTATTCTCAATCAAAGCAGTCATGCAAGGGTCCGCTGCGGCTCTCGGGTCGGTCAGGGCGAGAAATTCCTTCGCATCTGCCATCCGGGCGGGATAACATAGGGCAAGTTTCCCTGCGATGGCGCGGGCGTCGGAAACTCGGCCAGTACTGTATGCAGCCCATGCGTAATCATATTGGACTCCGGAGTCCTCTGGGAGGGCACGGGCGGCTTCCGCCAGCAGGTTGTAGGCTGCATCATGCTTACCCATTCGGAAAAGTGATTTGCCGAGAGAAGCTGCTGAGTGCGGGCTTTGCGGTGCGAGTTTTCGGGCTTGGTTAGATGCGGCAAGTGCCTTTTCAGGTTGGTTGAGAGCGGATGCATACACATCGGCCTGTTCGAGATAAGCCTCTACGAGGTCAGGGTTGATGGCAATGGCTTTTTGATAGGCACCGAGGGCCTCTTGCGGGCGGCCTGCAGTAGCGAGTTTCTTAGCCAAGAGCATCATTAGAACGACATCCTTGGGGGCTTCTTTGATCCGCTCTTCAAGGGTGGCTAGGTCCAAGTGATCGCCATCACGAAGAACGGCAAGGTGCCTCGCAGCCTGATCCCTTTCAGGAAACGCGCAGGAGATCGTTAGCGCTGTTTCGAAGGCGGCAATGGCTTCCGGCGTTTGATGCATCATGTAGTATGCCATCGCTAGATGGTACTGCACCGAAGCCACTCCTGGCAGATGGCTCACAGCCTCCCGCAAGAGTGGAAGTGCCTGGTGATAGTCGCTTCGGAGCCAGAGTATCCAGCCATAGGTATCGCAGATCGATGGGTCGTCAGGGGCGATCAGTCGGGCTTTTCGGGCGTTTTCCACTGCCTTGTCGAGATTCCCCGGAGTCGTCAAATCAATATAGGCCATATTGTTGTATGCAGGCGCAAAGTTAGGCGACAACTTCGTCATTTTTTCGAAGCATGTTCTCGCCTCATCGAGGCACCCGAGTTTCATAAGAAGCGTGCCATGGCTCATCTGAACAGACAGGTTGTTAGGATATACTTCTATAAGTTTCTCAATTCTCTCAAGCGCCTGTTTCGATCGTCCGTCATTGCTCTGAATTGTCACTAATATGCCATAAGCCTGGACATCGTCCGGTTTAAGTCGGATGGTATATTCAGCTTCAATCTCGGCTTCTTTGAACTCTTTCCTGATATAGCAGAGCTGGGCTTTGAAGAAGTGGGCCTGCGCAGAGTCTGGATGGGTGGCTAGATAAGTATCAAGGCGTTCCAAAGCCTCTGCGCTCTTACCTTCCTGCTCGTCGAGCGTGACCAACTGAAGCACCGCTCTGATCGGGTCAGACGTATGTTCTAGGAGCTGCTCAAAGATGGCTCGAGCCTCGGCAGCTTTTCCTTGGGCACGTAGCAGTTGACCGAGTCGCAACTGCAGGTCTTCGTCCTTGGGCAATAATGTGGTTTGCTGCTCAACAATTGCGACAGCCTCATCGAGGCGGTTGGCGGCGGTGTAGGCTGCCACCAGCAGATCCTGAGCAGAGCGGTTTAGGGGATCAATGACGAGTAGCGGTTCGACGAGGCGGATTGCCTCTCCGGGGCGGCCGTCTTTTAGATAAAGACTGGAGCGCAGCAGGGTTGCTTCAGACTGCCCAGGCACGAGGGTGAGCACATGGTCTAGGGTGGATGTGGCTTTGAGGAGATTTTCAGCTGAGAGATAAGCGTCGGCGAGGGCGAGTTCAACCTTCGGACGTGACGGGAATGTGGTGGTGAGTTTCTCGAGCAACGCCGCTGCCTTCGCTGGTTCCTTGCTCCGCTGCCAAAGCGCGGCTTGAACGAGAACTGCTTCGATATCCAGCGGACTTTTTGCTAGCACCTTGGATACATTTTCCGACGCCTCGGCATCTCTACCGCCCTTATACGCGATTTGTGCTAGAAGCCTCCAGTTCGGCAGGTAGTCTGGAGCCGAACAGGTTGCATCCTTGAGCACCACGACTGCGTCGGCCCCGCGCCCAAGTTCAATGAGAAGCTTGGCATAGGTGCCACGCTCGCTGGAACGCGGACCTGCGAGATCTGAGGCTTTCTTCATTGGTACGAGAGCTCTTTCAGGCTGTTGGTTCACCCTGTGGAGCGCAGCTTTCAAGGCTAAGCCACGGACAAGATTTGGGGCGATTTCAAGAACCCGCTCCACTGTACGGGTGCCGGCTTCAAGGTTGCCCCGGCGCAATTCGATAAGGGCGGATGCCAGCATGACCGGGGCCTTGTTGCCGTCCTTTGCACGTGTAATCCGAACCTCGCACTCGGTCATAGCCTCGGGAGTGAGCGAGTTTTCAGCGAGCAACATCAAGGCCTCGCCATGGGTCGGGCTACGGTCGAGAACCTCAAAAATCTCCTTCCTACCGTCTGCAGTGAAACCGAGTTCTATATATGCGAACGCTAGGTTGACTCCGATCTGGTCATCAGTGGAAAGTTGACTCTTTGCAGCCGATAGAATCCGCCCTCCTTCAAGCAATGCCCCCTGCCGTATCCAAATCAAACCGAGCCCCTTAAGCGCCTGCGGATGTCCGGGTTCCAGCTTCAGTACATTCTTGAATTCAATTTCGGCAGACGCGTCATCGCCTTTCGCGAAATATTCCTTGGCTGCGTCAAGCTTGCCTGCTGCCTTGGCTTTCTTGGTGCATCCGCACGGAAGGGTTGCAAGCAACAGTGCGACTGCCGTGCCAATTAGGAAATGTTTTACAATCTTCATGTGTCGTAGAATATATTGATCAGTGGACATAGTCATGTTAGAGTTGTTATTTTCAGAGATCATCTAAACGAGCGTCGAGGTTTCGGTTCCTGGAGATGCCGAGTTTGTTCAGGAGTTCGTAGAAGGTCGGGCGGCTGATGCCCAGTGCCTTGGCGGCGGAGGAAACATTTCCGCCATGCTGTTCGATGGCCACAGCGACCATGTCTCTCTCAAGATGTTCTCGGGCCTGCTTGAGGCTCTGGGAAATATGGGCACCATTCCTGTGGCGCGGGCCATCGGATTCAGCTAGGCAAGAGGCAGGGTAAACTGACGTTACGAGTTCAAGATCCATCTCGGTGATTTCGCGCTCATCGGCCATGACCACGGCGCGTTGGATTCTATTTTGAAGTTCCCGAACGTTGCCCGCCCAATAATGTCTCATGATCGCCTGTAACGCGCTGGAACTGAACTCCAATGCGTCCCGCCCGTGCTGCACACCAAAACGCTTGAGAAAGTCTCTTGCCACAAGGAGGATATCTTCGCCCCGATCGCGCAATGGTGGCAGTTTGCACGCAACCACCGCCAGACGAAAATACAGGTCCTCGCGAAATCGCCCTGCCGCAAGCGCCTTGGCAAGGTCAACATGGGTCGCCGCAAGCACTCGCGCCTCCACTTCGATTTCCAACCGCCCACCCACTCGTTGAATGCGTTTCTCCTGAAGATAACGCAACAGTTTCACCTGGATCGGCGGCGGAAGGTCACCAATCTCGTCAAGGAACAATGTTCCTCCGGCAGCGGTTTCAACCAGTCCGACTCTCTGGCTGTTAGCTCCTGTAAAGGAACCCTTTTCATAGCCAAACAGCTCGCTTTCGATGAGGTTCTCAGGGATTGCGTTGCAGTTGATCGCCACGAAAGGCCCGGCCTTGAACGAGCTTCTGCGATGGATCGCGTTAGCGACCATTTCCTTGCCGGTGCCGCTTTCACCGAGAATGAGGACAGGAACATTGGACTTCGCGACCTTGATTACGGTTTTAAAGACCTCCTGCATTACCTCACTCCCGCCGAGCATGCCCTCAAATATGTCCGGCCGCTCCCCATCCTGCATGCGTCGATAGTCCCGCTCTAGTTTGCTCACATAAACGCACCGCTCTAGCAATACCGTGAGTTGCCTGAGGTCCAGCGGCTTGTAGAGGAAATCATAAGCACCAGCGCCGATGGCCCTGATCGCGTTCACTCGTTCGCTCTGGCCTGAGATGATAATGATCTTCGCCAGACGATCAAGCGTAAGCATCCCTGCTAGAGTGGCCATTCCTTCGTTTGTGTCGTTGGGGCTCGGCGGCAGTCCCAAGTCGAGCAGCACCACCTCGGGCCGCTGTTTGCGAAAGGCCACAAGGGCGGTCTTGCGGTCGGCCGCCATGGCTACTTCGTAGCCGTCCGCCACCGCCCACTTCATTTGGGTTCGGATTTCCTCGTCATCGTCGATGATTAGGAGTTTAGGTTTCATGGCAGCAGTTTATTTGCTTGGGAATGGTGGCGAAGTGGAAACCAGATTGCAAAACGAGTGCCCATTCCCGGCTCGCTTTTCACAGCGATGGTTCCGCCATGTGCCTCGACAATTTTCCGGCATTGAAACATGCCGATGCCCAGACCGTTTGTTTTTGTGCTATGGAACGGGCGGAACAGCAAGTTTTTGATAAATTTCGGGCTCATCCCGCAACCGCTGTCGGCCACCGCAAACTCCACGCCTTTGGCCTCCAGGCACGTGGCGACTTTCACTTCGCCGCTGCCATTAAGTGCTTCGCGGGCATTGACAACGAGATTCGTCACTACGCTTCGCATTGCCTCTGCGTCAAGGGCCAGCAATGGAACCGGCCGCAAGTCCCGCTCTAAATGTCTCTTTCCGTCCATAGTGGTTTCCAATCCGTCGAGCACCTCGGCACACAGCAGATCCAGTCTGCAAGGGACCTTGATCAATTGAACTTCGCGGCGCAAGCTGCTCAGTTTCAAGATCAATTGGTTAATCCGCTCAACGGTACGTCCAACCCCTTGAATCGCATCTGAACGAAATTTGGGATCATCAAAGTGAATCGGCATGTTTTGCAGCATCAGGCTCAATCCGGTGGCTGCGTTCTTGAGATCATGAACAAAAAAGGTCGATAGAGTTTGAAATGACTCCAACTCCTTAGCCTGCAAAACCTCGTCACTCAGCGCGCAATTCAACAGACCACCCGCCAACTGATCTCCGATACATTTGAGCAAATCCAACTCCTCGTGGCTGTACGGCACCCCGTTGACCCGATCAACCAACACCATCAAACCGACCAAGCGCTCCGCCGCTACCAGCGGAACCGCCAAGCTGTCTCCGCCGTGCTGAAATTTCTTGGGACAAGACTTCCGGAAGACATCCGCCCATGCATCAGGCTCAAGTTCTAGAACAATAGGCCGTCCGCGCCTGGCAAGCCGCCGCAAGCTCTCGACATCGATTTGCAAGGCAACATGCTCCAATCTTATCTCTGTCGAGTGTAGCCACTCCCAGCTCAATGCCTCTGAGTCCACCCCGAACACAGTGATGTAACGCTCCGCGCTAATCACGGGAAATCGGGGGCGTTGGATTTCGCAATAATCTCGTGGTTGTCGTAACGGGGACCGTTGGTAAGGCGGTGGTATCCCGCATGGCAGGCCGCCGGAGCGTAGGGCTTTGAGCCGGGAGGCGAAAAGCCCGGAGCGGAGGCGGCCTGCCATGCGGCGCGGCCGGGGGGCAGGGTTGCCCGGGGAGGGACACGCTTGCGACTTGGCAGCGGTGGATGTGCGGTTAGAATCCGGCCCATGCAAATCCACGAAGAAGCATTGGCTGGAACATCGCGCCCCTGCGCGCCGGGGGACTGCGCCAGATGCGGCG
>Ga0118677_10003925_pt1 | contig 27505 bp, 27 predicted proteins | sample AliMusrvi5mmetaG_FD_86154 | JGI IMG/M metagenome (GOLD analysis project Ga0118677, IMG submission 86154) | reverse complement strand
GCGGTGTGGCTGACCCGAGCGAGCTTCGGCGCGTCGCCGAGCGCGGCAGAGGTCGAGTTGGCCCGCTCGCAGACTCAGTCGATGGCGCCGGCGACGACCGCCGAGATCTTGGGGCCGCTGCTCTCGTTCGACGGCCGTGACCTGCTCGCCGTGATCGACACGCCGACGACCGTGGTGGTCGGCAGCCGCGACCTGCTCACGCCACCCCGCCAGGCACGCCGCCTGGCCGAGGGAATCCCTGACGCCGGACTCGTGGTGGCCAAGGGGGCTGGTCACATGGTGATGCTCGAGGCCACCGAGCTGTTGGCCGACGTGGTGGCTGCCCGGTGAACCGGACCCTCGACGATCTCGAGACGGCCTGTCGCTCATGTGAGCGTTGCGCACTGAGTGCCACGAGGACCCAGGTGGTCGCCGGCGAGGGCCCGTTCGATGCGCCGCTCGTGCTCGTCGGGGAGGCGCCGGGCCGACTCGAGGACGAGAGCGGCCACCCCTTCGTGGGCCGCTCAGGCCAGCTGCTGCTCGAGTTGCTCGAGGAGACCACTCGTCTGACTCGCTCGGACGTGTTCATCACCAACACGGTCCGCTGCCGCCCACCGGACAATCGGACGCCGACGACGATCGAGCGGTCCTCGTGTGCCCATTGGCTCGATGGGGAGCTCCAAATGCTCAGCGCTCCGGTGATCGTGGCGGTCGGCGCCACTGCGACGAGGGCGCTGCTTGGTCACGCGACCGTCATGCGTGACGTGCATGGCACCGAGCAGGTAAGCGATCGCACGACGGCAGTGGTGGTCCCCGCCTTTCATCCCGCCGCAGCACTTCGGGGTGGTGCCGCCATCGTCGATGCCCTGCGTGGCGACCTGGCGTTCGCGGGGTCGCTGGCCACGAGGACACAGCGATGATCACGGCGTCTACGAGCTCGGTCGACGAGACGAGGTCCCTCGGTGAGCGCCTGAGCGCTGCGCTGATGCCGGGTGTCGTCCTCGTGCTCATCGGCGGGCTCGGCGCAGGCAAGACGGCGCTGGCACAGGGCATCGGCCGAGGCCTTGGGGCGCGAGATCGGATCACGAGCCCGACCTTCACCATGGTGGCTACCTATCCGACGAGCGGTCGTGGCGGCATCGAGGTCATGCTCCACGCCGACCTCTACCGGGTCGACTCTGGGGTCGAGGCCGACGATCTCTCGATCGCCGAGCTGGTCGAGGAGGCCGCAGTCGCCGTCGTCGAGTGGGGTGACGTCGCGCCCGACGTCCTCGGCGACGATCGGCTCGTGATCAGGATCGATCTTGGTCAAGGGACCGATGACCGGCGCTTCAGCTTCGACTGCTCGGCATCTCGCTCGCTCGATGATGCAGCACTCTTGGCGGTGCTCGCCCAGTGATCACCGTGGCCCTGGAGACAGCGACCGCAGCGGCTTCGGTGGCGGTGGTCATCGACGACCAGCCTGCTGTCGAGCGCGTGGCGTCGACCGATCGACACCACACCGAAGCGCTCCTGCCAGCCCTCGCCGAACTCCTGGCGTCGACCGGGCACGGGCCTCAGGACATCGATGTGATCGTGGTCGACGTCGGGCCTGGGCTCTTCACCGGCCTGCGGGTTGGCGTGGCGACCGCTCGATCGCTCGCCAGCGCGCTCGGACTCGGCCTCCTCAGCATCTCGAGCCTGGAGTTGCTCGCAGCCAGCGTCCTCGATGCGCCGACGTGCACGGCGGTCGTCGATGCCCGACGTGCCGAGGTGTTCGTCCAGAGCTTCGAGCTCGGTTCGCCGAGACCTCGTGCGGTGGGGGAGCCCTTGGTGCTCTCTCCCGCAGCGCTCGCCGACGAGCTCAGAGCCGGCACCCGAGCGCCCCTCGTTGTCGGCGACGGGGCGCAGCGCTACGCCTCGGAGCTCGAGGCAGCGGGGGCGACTCTCGAGTCCTCCCTCGAGATCCCATCGGCTGGCGCCGCTGCCACCATGGCCGCGGCGGGGCTGCTCGGCACCCCGTTGGCGCCGGCAGCGGTCGTGCCGCATTACCTGCGGGACCCCGACGCGGTGGCGAACTTCCAGGTTGCACAGGCGCTCCGGCCGAGATCATGAGCGCCCTCGAGATCCGGCTGGCCACGAAGCGGGACTTGAAGGCGCTACTGGCCATCGAGGAGGCGTCCTTCGACGAGCCCTGGTCCGCCGGGCTGCTCAGGAGCGAGCTCGAGCTCACCGCCACGAGGCGCTACAGCATCGCCACCAATGGTGGCTCGGTACTCGGGTACCTCGGCCTGATGCGGATCGACGAGGACGTCCACGTCAACACCATCGCCACCGCCATCGACGCTCGTGGACAGGGGATCGCCACCCGACTGCTCCTCGAGGGCATCGAGGCGGTGCTGGCTGAAGGGGGGCGCCACCTCACCCTCGAGGTAGCGGCGACCAACCTCAGCGCCCAGTCGCTCTATCGCCGCTTCGGTCTTGCACCGGTGGGGGTGCGCCGGGGGTATTACGCAGGCGGCGTCGATGCGATCGTGATGTGGTGCCGGGATATGGACTCGGGTGAGGAGATGGCGCGTCGAGCAATGATCGCCGCCTCCCTAGGATCCGAGCCATGACCGCTCGTCGACTTCTAGCCATCGAGTCGAGCTGCGACGAGACCGCGGCAGCGGTGGTCGATGAGGACCTCACTGTCGTCTCGTCGGTGGTCTCGAGCCAGATCGACCTCCACGCGGCGTTCGGTGGCGTGGTCCCTGAGGTCGCTGGCCGTGCGCACGTCGAGCTTCTCGAGCCGGTGGTGGCCCAGGCGATCGAGATGGCAGGTGGCACCATGACCGAGCCGGGCATCGTCGGCGTGGCGGTCACCAGGGGACCAGGCCTGATTGGATCCCTGCTCGTCGGACTCTCTGGCGCCAAGGCGATGGCATGGGCATGGGGCGTGCCGCTCATCGGGATCAACCACATGGAGGGCCACCTGTTCGCCGCTCAGCTCGAGGCACCCCAGGTGCCACATCCGCACGTGACGCTGTTGGTGTCGGGCGGGCACACGATGTTGCTGCTGGTGAAGGGACCCGGTGACTACGAGCTCCTCGGTGGCACCATCGACGATGCCGCAGGCGAGGCCTACGACAAGGTCGCTCGCTACCTCGGTCTCGGGTACCCCGGCGGGCCGGCCATCGATCGGCTGGCTGGCACCGGTGATCCCGCCGCGTATCGCTTCCCGAGGTCGATGGCCAAGGATGGTCTCGATCTCTCCTTCTCGGGACTCAAGACCTCGGTGGTCAGGGCGGTCGATCAGGCAGGTGGTGACGTGGTGGTGGCGGACGTGGCCGCCAGCTTCCAGGCAGCGGTGACCGACGTCCTCGTGGCCAAATCGATGGCTGCTGTCGACCAGACCGGTGCCAGGGCGCTCGTCCTCGGAGGCGGTGTAGCTGCCAACTCAGCCCTGAGGGCTGCCGCTGGAGCAGCCTGCGAGGAGGCCGGCATCGAGTGCTTCCTTCCCTCGCTGGCGATGTGCACCGACAACGCGGCGATGATCGCCGCTGCCGGGTGGCACCACCTCGACCACGTCGGCGACGGCTTGGAGCTGGCCGCCGATCCGTCACTCCACCTTGAGCTCGAGGGAGCGCAGCCATGACCCTGCCCCGATGGATTCCGCTCGATGAGGCGTCGCTCGACGCCGACCCCTTCGTCCAGTTCGAGCGATGGTGGGAGGAGGCCGTCGAGGTCGTCCGCGAACCAGAGGCGATCTGCGTGGCCACCGCCGATGCCAACGGTCAGCCGAGGGCCCGCATGGTCCTGCTCCGCAGCCGAGACGAGCGCGGCTTCTGCTTCTTCACCAACTACGACAGCCGCAAAGGCCATGATCTCGAGGAGAACCCGAGAGCCTCGATCCTCTGGTACGTCGAGCCGCTGGGGCGCCAAGTCCGCATCGAAGGCGCCGTCGAGCAGGTGAGCGAGTCAGAGTCGGACGCCTACTTCGCCAGCCGACCACGAGGCCACCAGCTCGGCGCACATGCGTCTCGACAGAGCCAGCCGATCGGCGACCGGACAGCCCTCGAGGAGGCGGTCGCCGAAGAGGAGCGCCGGTTCGCCGGGGCAGCAGTGCCTCGACCAACCCACTGGGGCGGCTACCGGTTGGTCCCGACGCTCTTCGAGTTCTGGCAGCACCGCGAAGACCGAATCCACGATCGGGTCCTCTACACGCCAGTTGACGGTGGCGGCTGGGAGCGTCGGCGCCACCAGCCCTGAGCGATCCCCTGCACCGAGGTGTGCTCGGTCCTAGGCTTGGGCCATCGGACCGAGGAGGAGCGATGGCGGACGACATCACAGATGGCGGCGACAAGGGCGGAGAGATCGAACCGATCCCGTTGACCCCAGAGGAGTCGGCAGCCAAGGCGGTCCAACACCCGGTGGCACCGCCGCCCCCTCCGCCCCCTCCGACCAACCTGCCCAAGGCCCCGCCGCTCAACGAGGCGGCGCCAGCGCAGATCGCCCCTGACGGGAGCGTGCTGGCAGGGTACTGGATCCGAGTGCTCGGCTACATCATCGACGGCATCCTGGTCGCCATCGTGGTCGGGGTCTTGGCACTCGGCCTCTTCCGACACTCTGGCTCCTTGCCCATCTACCTCGGCCTCTTGGTCGAGCTCATCTACGCCACCGTCTTGATCGCCAAGTGGGAGGGACAGACCATCGGCATGAAGGTGGTCAAGGTCCGTTGCATCGACGCCACGAACGGTGAGGCGGTCGAATGGGGCAAGTCGTTCGGTCGAGCAGCGATCCAGGCCGTGCTCGGGATCATCCCGATCATCGGCCTCGTCGACCTGTTGTGGCCTGCCTGGGACAAGAAGAACCAGACCCTCCACGACAAGGTTGCCAGCACCGTGGTGGTGAAGGTCTCCGCCTGAGCCCACCTAGGCTCATGTTCTGAGCCGACAGGAGGCCGATGGCAGACGATCACGACGACGAGCAGCGACCGGACAGCCTTCCGGCACCGGTCGAGCCTGCCGCGGACGAGCACGAGCAGCACGCCTATCTCCCGCCATCCTGGGCAGATCCGACAGCCTCGACAGCTCAGCCCGCCCCGATCCCGGCACTTGCCCCCTTCGGCTGGCGAGCGCTGGGGTTCTTGATCGATGCAGTGTTGCTCGCCGTCGTGCTGAGCATCGTGCTGCGGCCCTTCGGTTCGAGCGCGCTGCTGGTCTACGCCGTCTCCGTGGCAGTTCGAGTGGTCTACGCCGGGCTCCTCTTGACCTATTGGAATGGGGCCACGCTCGGTATGCGCGCAGTCAAGCTCACCTGCGTCGATGCCACCACCCTGGCCCCGGTCACCATGCGCCAGGCGTTCATCAGGGCGCTCACCGCTGAGATCATCGCTGCGGCCAGCCTGCTCGCAGGCATCTTGACGGTGCTCGAGATCCTCGACCTTGCGTGGCCGATCTGGGACAAGCGGAACCAGACCATCCACGACAAGGCGGGCGGCACTGTCGTGCTGCGCGCTGCAGCGGCCGAGAGCCGTGTCGACTGACTACTCCGTCGGCTGACGCTCCGCTCGACAGGCGGGGTGGACCGCTGAGTCAGATCCCGCTGATGGCGGTGAGGCCGCCGTCGATCACCAGCTGGGTGCCGGTCACGAAGCGCGCCTCATCGGAGAGCAGGAATCGGATCACCCTGGCGATGTCCTCAGGCTGGGCCAGTCGAAGCAGCGGCGTCCTCGCCTCGAGTTCCGCTCGCACCCCCTCGATGTCGAGCAGCGGCTGGAGCATCGGGGTCTCGACAGCCCCAGGGCACACCGAGTTGACCCTGATCCCTGCCGGTCCAAGCGTGTGGCAGGCAGAACGGGTCAGGCCGAGGAGGCCAGCCTTGGAAGCGGCGTAGGCCGGCAGGAAGTCGTGGCCGAAGAAGGCCTCGATCGAGGAGAGGTAGACGATGGCGGAGCCGGGTCCCGCTTCGGTGAGCGACTCGGTCAGCTCCTTGGTCAAGACAGCTGCGGCGCGGAGGTTGACCTGCATCACGCCGTCCCACGCCGCGTCGTCCATGGCCGTGATCTGGGTCGCGCCCGAGACGCCGGCCGCGTGCACGAGGCCACCGATCGGTCCGACGTCGTGGCGAGCCCGAGTGATGGCGTCGGGGAGCTTGGCCGAGTTGGTGACGTCGATCCCGAGCGACGTGGTCTTGACCCGCCAGAGCTTCTTGGCCTCGCGCGCGGTGGCCTTGGCGCCCTTCTCGTCGAGGTCCCAGACGGCTACCGGTCGACCGGCCTCTGCGAGGGCGAGCGCGGTCGCCCGCCCGATGCCACTGGCACCGCCCGTGACGATGACAGCGGAGGAAGGGTGGCCGAGGTGCTCCCACGGCGTGCGCCTTGAGGTCTGGCGACGGGTTCGCTTGGGTGCGACGGCGGTGTTGGCCTTCTTCTTCACCGCCGCCCGAGGACGGCCGGGACGGGTAGATGTCTTGGCGGGCTTGACCGTGGCCATGGGAACCTCCTGGTGTGGTGCGCGAGCCTAGAGGGCGAGGCGGCGACCAGCCGGGGGTTGTTGGCACTCTCCAATCGAGTCTGCTAGTCTTGGCAGTCGCAAGGTTAGAGTGCCAACAACACCCAAGGAGCAGGTTCCATGAAGCTCAGCCCCCTCGATGACCGGATCGTCGTCCGTCCCGGCGAGAGCGAGGAGACCACCGCGTCTGGCCTCGTCATCCCCGACACCGCCAAGGAGAAGCCCCAGCAGGGCGAGGTCCTTGCAGTCGGCCCCGGCCGCCGTGCCGAGGCCTCAGGCGAGGTCATCCCGATGGACGTCCAGGTCGGCGATACCGTCGTCTACTCGAAGTACGGCGGCACCGAGATCACCGTCGACGGTGAGGATCTCTTGATCCTCACGAGCCGCGACGTCCTCGCCAAGCTCGGCAAGTAGTACCACGGCCCCGTCGCCTGGCCCCCGCCCCCCGGGGTCGGGCTGACGAGCCATCCCAGAGAGAGAACGAGAAGAGGAAGACACACATGCCAAAGATCCTGAAGTTCGATGATGCTGCGAGGCGAGGCCTCGAGGCTGGCGTCGACAAGCTCGCCGACACCGTCAAGGTGACCCTCGGCCCAAAGGGCCGCAACGTGGTGATCGGGAAGGCGTTCGGCGCTCCCACCATCACCAATGACGGCGTGTCGATCGCCCGAGAGATCGAGCTCGACGACCCGTTCGAGAACATGGGCGCCCAGCTCGTCAAGGAAGTCGCCACCAAGACCAATGACGTCGCTGGTGACGGCACCACGACGGCGACCGTGCTCGCCCAGGCGCTCATCAAGGAGGGCCTGCGCAACGTGGCCGCTGGCGCCAGCCCGACGGGCTTGAAGCGCGGCATCGACAAGGCCGTGGCCGCTGCAGTGGCTGACATCGCCAAGCAGGCCAAGGACGTCGGTGGCAAGGAGGAGATCGCACAGGTCGCCTCCATCTCCGCCGCTGACACCTCGATCGGCGAGACCCTCGCCGACGCCATCGACAAGGTGGGCAAGGACGGCACCGTGACCGTCGAGGAGTCCAACACCTTCGGCTTGGAGCTCGAGCTCACCGAGGGCATGCAGTTCGACAAGGGCTACCTCTCGCCGTACTTCGTCTCCGACCAGGAGCGCCAGGAGGCTGTGCTCGAGGACCCGTTCATCGTGTTCTTGAACTCGAAGATCTCTGCGGTGTCCGAGCTCGTCCCGCTGCTCGAGAAGGTCATGCAGTCGGGTCGCCCGCTGCTGATCATCGCCGAAGACGTCGAGGGAGAGGCACTTGCCACCCTCGTGGTCAACAAGATCCGTGGCACCTTCAACTCGGTCGCGGTCAAGGCACCGGGCTTCGGCGAGCGCCGCAAGGCGATGCTCCAGGACATGGCGGTCCTCACCGGCGGCCAGGTCATCGCGGAGGAGGTCGGGCTGAAGCTCGACACCGCCACGCTCGACCTGCTCGGCTCGGCTCGCCGCGTCGTGGTGACCAAGGACGCCACCACCATCATCGATGGTGCCGGTGAGACCTCCGAGGTCGCTGGCCGCGTCTCGCAGATCAAGCGTGAGATCGAGGAGACCGACTCTGACTGGGACCGCGAGAAGCTCCAAGAGCGTCTTGCGAAGCTGGCCGGCGGCGTTGCCGTCGTCAAGGTCGGCGCTGCCACCGAGGTGGAGCTCAAGGAGAAGAAGCATCGGATCGAGGACGCGCTCAGCGCCACTCGGGCCGCCATCGACGAGGGCATCGTCGCCGGCGGAGGCACCGCCCTCGTGCGGAGCCGGACCAGCGTGCTCAAGCTCGTCGACACCCTCGAGGGTGACGAGGCCACCGGTGCTCGCATCGTGGCCCACGCGCTCGAGGCCCCGCTCAAGCAGATCGCGCAGAATGCCGGCCTCGAGGGTGCAGTCATGGTCCAGGCGGTCGAGAAGGCCAAGGGCGGCAACGGGCTCAACGCCGCCACCGGCGAGATCGTCGACCTCATCAAGGCTGGCGTCATCGACCCGGCCAAGGTGACCCGCTCGGCGCTGCAGAACGCAGCCTCGATCGCCTCGCTCCTGCTGACCACCGAGGCACTCGTGGCTGACAAGCCCGAGGAGCCGGGCGCAGCCCCAATGGGCGGCGACCCGATGGGTGGCATGGGCGGCATGGGCGGCATGATGTAGCACCCAGCTGCTCACGTTGAGCAGTCGATCCTCTGGCCGATCCACACCTCTTCACATGAGGTGAGGGTCGGCCAGAGGCGCGTCTGGGCTCACCTCGACGATTGGTGGGAACAGACCACGTCCCGACTAGCCTCCGGCATCAATGGCGACGCACCCGCAGATCATCCCTCGACCTGCCGACTGGCGGATGGGCGGACCGGCCCCCTGGGCGCATCTTTCTGCCGAACAGCGCAGTGACCTCAGCCTCGATCGAGTCATCGATGCACTCGCCGCCGCCGGTCTCGACCGAGCACCGTCATTGGCCGCGACACCTCGTGACAACGACCTCGAGATCCTCGATGGGCTGCTCGACGCACCCGAGCTCCGCAGCTCTGCGGTGCTGCTGGCCCTCTTCGAGGAGGCGGGGGAGGCTCGGATCGTCCTGACCAGGCGGAGCGGCCGACTGTCGTCGCATCGTGGCGAGGTCTCCTTCCCCGGTGGCCGGCTCGACGAGGGCGAGGGGCCGGTCGACGGGGCGCTCAGGGAGGCCTTTGAGGAGGTCGCGCTCGATCCGGCGTCTGCCACGGTCGTCGGGCACCTCCACCCGATCGTGACGTTGGCGTCACGCTCGCTCATCAACCCGGTGATCGCTTCGCTCGAAGCTCGACCATTGCTCGTGGCCGCGCCCGATGAGGTCGAGCGGGTCTTCGACGTGGCACTTAGGGATCTCCTGGTCGAGGGGGTCTTCCACGAGGAGCGCTGGCGACGGCCTGAGCGTCCGAGCCCGCGCTCGAATGACGGGTCGTTCCCGCTCTGGTTCTTCGAGGTGGCCGACGAGATGATCTGGGGTGCAACAGGACGCCTGCTCGTCGACCTGCTCTGCCTCACTCTGGGCGTCGACCTCCCGGCTGAGTCGGCATCCTGACCCATCTCGACCGTGCCCTGAGCCGGTTAGGATAGGCAGACGTCGGAGGGTCGGACCGGCGAGGATCGTTGGCGAACGAGGCGCGGAGGCACCCCCATGGCAGAGGTCGAGATCGGTATTTACAAGTCAGGTCGACAGGCCTATGGGTTCGATGACATCGCCATCGTCCCGAGCCGACGCACCCGCGATCCAGAGGACGTCGAGATCTCCTGGGAGATCGATGCCTTCCGCTTCGAGCTCCCCGTCCTCGGTTCCGCCATGGACGGTGTTGTCAGCCCGCAGACCGCCATCGAGCTCGGCCGCTTGGGCGGCGCCGGCGTGCTCAACCTCGAGGGCCTCTGGACCCGTTATGAGGACCCGATCCCTCTGTTCGATGAGATTCGTACCCTCGACGACGACAAGGCGACCTCGAGGATGCAGGAGATGTACAACGAGCCGATCAAGCTTGAGCTCGTCACCCAACGCATCAAGGAGATCAAGGCCGCTGGCGTGACCTCAGTCGCCTCAGTCACCCCGCAGCGCACCGACTCCATGTCCAAGGCCATCGCTGACGCCGAGCTCGACCTGCTCGTGATCCAGGGCACCGTCGTCTCTGCTGAGCATGTCTCGAAGACCGCAGAGCCCCTCAACCTGAAGCGCTTCATCCGTGAGTTCGACATCCCGACCATCGTCGGTGGCTGCGCCTCGTACCAGGCTGGACTCCACCTGATGCGCACCGGCGCTGTGGGCGTGCTCGTCGGCGTCGGTCCGGGCAATGCCTGCACCACGCGTGGCGTGCTCGGCCTCGGCGTGCCCCAGGCCACCGCCATCGCAGATGTCGCCGGCGCTCGGATGCGGCACCTCGATGAGACCGGCGTCTACGTCCACGTGATCGCAGACGGCGGCATGTCCAAGGGCGGCGACGTGGCCAAGGCCATCGCCTGTGGCGCCGACGCAGTGATGCTGGGCTCGCCCCTGTCCTCGGCTACCGAGGCTCCTTGCCCAGGCTTCCACTGGGGGATGGCGACCTTCCACCCGACCCTGCCCCGAGGCACCCGGGTGCGAACGCAGATCCGTGGCTCGCTCGAGGAGATCCTGCTCGGCCCGGCGCACCAGAACGACGGCCGGATGAACCTGTTCGGAGCGCTTCGCACCTCGATGGCCACCTGCGGCTTCGAGACCTTGAAGGAGTTCCAGAAGGCTGAGGTCATGGTCGCTCCGTCGCTCCAGACCGAGGGCAAGGACCTGCAGCGCTCGCAGGGCGTCGGCATGGGCCGGTGACAGAGGCCGATCACCCCGTCCTCGTCGTCGACCTCGGCGCTCAGTACGCGCAGCTCATCGCTCGACGTGTCCGAGAGGCGCACGTCTACTCGGAGATCGTCCAGCACTCCATCTCGGCTGCAGAGGTCGCAGCCAAGCAGCCTGGAGCGATCATCCTCTCGGGTGGCCCGAAGTCGGTCTACGAGGAGGGCTCGCCGTCGATCGATCCGGGCATCTACGAGCTCGGGATCCCGATCCTCGGGATCTGCTACGGCGCCCAGCTCCTGGCCCGGGACCTCGGCGGCACCGTGACCGCCACCGGTCGTGGTGAGTACGGCCGGACCGAGCTCGAGGTCAGCCGCTCGACAGGCCTGCTCGAGTCCTGGGGCTCTGGCACCGTCGTGTGGATGAGCCATGGCGACCAGATCACCGCGGGGCCAGCTGGCTCTGTGTCGATGGCGTCGACGCCTGAGGCGCCGGTGGCGGCGTTCGGCGACGACGACCGTCGCATCTATGGGGTGCAGTTCCACCCAGAGGTCGCGCACACCGAGCGAGGACAGGAGCTCATCGCGATGTTCCTCCACGACCTCGCTGGCCTGGCGCCGACCTGGACCAATGTCTCGATCATCGAGGCTGAGGTGGCCAAGGTCCAGGCACAGGTCGGTGACGAGAAGGTGCTGTGCGCGCTCAGCGGCGGTGTCGACTCCGCCGTCGCCGCTGCGCTCGTGCACAAGGCCGTCGGTGACCAGCTCACCTGCGTCTTCGTCGACACCGGGCTGATGCGCTCGAACGAGGGCGACCAGGTCGAGGAGACCTTCAAGAACCAGTTCCACGTCGAGCTGATCCACGTGAAGGCCGCCGATCGCTTCTTCGCCGCGCTCGCGGGTGTCACCGATCCCGAGGCCAAGCGCAAGATCATCGGCGAGCTGTTCATCCGGATCTTCGAGGAGGTAGCCCGCGAGCTCGGTGCTGGCAGTGGCGGCGACGGCCCTCGCTATCTGGTCCAAGGGACGCTCTACCCCGACGTCATCGAGTCGGGCTCGGGCCACGCGGCGAACATCAAGAGCCACCACAACGTGGGAGGTCTTCCTGAAGACCTCGACTTCGAGCTGTGCGAACCCCTCCGGGCGCTCTTCAAAGACGAGGTCAGAGCTGTCGGCGAAGAGCTCGGCCTGCCTGAGCACATCGTCTGGCGCCAGCCATTCCCTGGCCCCGGCCTGGCGGTGCGCATCGTCGGCGAGGTGACTCCTGAGCGGGCTGAGATCCTGCGCAACGCCGATGCGGTCGTGGTCGAGGAGGTCAAGCGAGCCGGCCTCTACCGCGAGCTGTGGCAGTCCTTCGCCGTCCTGCCAGCGGTGCGGACGGTCGGCGTGATGGGCGACGGTCGGACCTACGCCTACCCGATCATCATCCGGGCGGTGACCTCCGATGACGCCATGACAGCCGACTGGGCTCGGCTTCCCTACGACGTGGTCGAGACCATCGCCAACCGGCTGATCAACGAGGTCGACGGGGTCAACCGGGTTGCACTCGATGTGACGAGCAAGCCACCCGGCACCATCGAGTGGGAGTGACCGACACTTCTCGCCCTGCCATCGACGTTGCCTCCCCCGCAGAGCTGCTCGAGGGACTGACCCCGCCGCAGGCTGCTGCCGTGGCGCATCGTGGCTCGCCGCTCCTGGTCGTGGCCGGGGCTGGCTCTGGCAAGACGAGGGTGCTCACGCGCCGCATCGCGCACCTGCTCGCCACCGGCGACGCCCGTCCGCACGAGATCCTCGCCATCACGTTCACCAACAAAGCCGCCGGCGAGATGCGAGAGCGCGTCGCCGAGCTCGTCGGTCCCGGCGCGAGCCGGATGGTCGTGGCCACCTTCCACTCCGCATGCCTGCGGATGTTGCGAGCCAACGCCTCCCGGATCGGCTTCGATCCGAACTTCACCGTCTACGACGCCCTCGACTCGAGGCGCCTCATCGAGCTGGTCATGGCCGATGCGGGGATCGACACCAAGAAGGTCGCGCCACGAGCGGTGGCGTCGATGATCTCCGAGGCCAAGGCAAAGCTCCAGAGCCCGCAGGACTTCGCCTCGGTGGGCTTAGGCGAGCGAGACCCCTATCGCCGCCAGGTGGCAGAGGTCTACGTGGGCTACCAGTCACGGCTCGCCCAGGCCAACGCCATGGACTTCGACGACCTCCTCATGCGCACGGTCCAGATGCTCCAAGACCACGAGGACATCCTCTTCGGCTACCAGGACCGGTTCCGCCACATCCTGATCGACGAGTTCCAGGACACCAACGCGGTGCAGAACCGCCTCGTGGCCTTGTTGGGCGCGGCGTACCGCAACGTCTGCGTGGTCGGTGACTCGGATCAGTCGATCTATCGCTTCCGTGCGGCGGACATCACCAACATCTTGGAGTTCGAGCGCACCTTCCCTGATGCCACCACCATCGTCCTCGAGCAGAACTTCCGCTCCACCCAGAACATCCTGGACGCCGCCAACGCAGTGATCGCCAACAACCCGGGGCGTCCCGAGAAGCGGCTCTTCACGACCGATGGGCCAGGGCCACTGCTCAAGCGCTACCGAGCAGCCGACGAGCGCGACGAGGGGATGTGGATCGCCAACGAGATCTCTCGGCTGACCAGAGACGAGGGGCTCGATCCCGAAGAGATCGCCATCCTCTATCGGACCAACGCCCAGAGCCGAGCGATCGAGGAAGAGCTGGTCAGGGCCGGCATCCCCTACAAGATGATCGGTGGGATCAGGTTCTACGAGCGCCGCGAGATCAAGGACGTCCTGGCCTACCTCCGCTTCCTTGTGAACCCCACCGACGAGGTCGCAGCCAAGCGGATCATCAACACGCCCAAGCGCGGGATCGGCGCCACCTCGGTGGCTGCCCTCGACCACGCAGCTCGAGCGGCCGGCGTGCCGTTCGGTGAGGCCATGATCGACCCAACGGTCAGGGAGGCGATTGGTGGCCGAGCCAAGAAGGGCCTCGCCGAGCTCGCCGAGTTGGTCGACGACCTGCGGTCGAAGCTGCGTCCGACGCCGACCCTCGACGTGGCGGTCGACGACCTGCTCGATCTGCGCTGGAGCGAGCTCGAGGAGGCCGAGGACCGGGCGGCCGGCATCGAGCCCGGCGACGGGGCGTCGTACCTGCTCCCCGGTGAGCTCGTCGACGCCATCATCGAGGCTTCTGGCTATCGCCGGGAGCTCGAGGTGGAGGGGACCCATGAGTCCGAGGGCCGCCTCGAGAACTTGGAGCAGCTCGTCTCTGATGCTGCCTCCTATGAGACCGTCGAGGACTTCTTGTCGATGGTGGCCCTGGTTGCCGACTCAGATCAGCTCGGTGAGGTCACCGCTCGCGTCTCGCTCATGACGCTCCACATCGCCAAGGGTCTCGAGTACCAGGCGGTCTTCTTGATCGGCATGGAGGAAGGGGTCTTCCCGCACAGCCGCTCGTTCGACTCTGGTGATCCAGCTGACCTCGAGGAGGAGCGCCGCCTCGCCTATGTGGGCATCACGAGGGCACGCCGTCACCTGACCGTGAGCCATGCATGGAGCCGCACCCAGTGGGGCCAGGTCAACGACAGCCTGCCGAGCCGGTTTCTCGCCGAGATCCCTGACCAGCTGATCGAGGAGCTGGGGACAACCAGGACCAGGAGAGCGAGCCGCGACTCGTGGTCCACCTCGACGAGCGACAGCTCGTGGGAGCTGCCGAAGCGACACCGCGACGACGACGAGGGTGGCACCGTCTTCGGAGGAGGACGTGGTGCTCGCCCTGAGCCGCCGGCCTCCACCGGCGCCCATCTGCTTGGACTCGAGGCAGGCGAGACCGTCGTCCACGACCGATGGGGTGAGGGACGGATCTTGAAGGTCTCGGGCGCCGGCGATCGGGCGACGGCGGTCGTCCGCTTCCCAGGCGTGGGCGACAAGACCCTCATGTTGGCGATGGCGCCGCTGAAGAGGCCCTGAGGGCAGAGAACCGCCGCGTCCCCAGCGGCAAGGCGGGAGGTGGAAGAATGGTGTCCCGATGTCTGAGCCACGGCCCCCTGCCCATGCGCGCTCTCGCGGCTCCGCGAGCAGACGCGTCGCCTCCTCCCGCTCAGGCAGCGGTGGCGGCGGTGGCGCACGACCCTCGGGCAAGCCCCCGGCACGGGTCTATCGCCGTCGGCGCATCATCGTCGGCCTGCTGGCCGCCCTGCTCGCGTTCTTGATCTGGCTGACCTTCTCGCTGGGCACAGCCTTGACCGACCCCTCGCTCGGAAGCTCGCTGATGCCACGATTCGCCGAGTGGGGCCGAAGCCACGGCATCGGCTTCGCGGTGAACTGGTTCGAGAAGGAGTGGTACGCCCTCAACCCTCCGAAGAAGGGTGGCAAGCCGCCTGCCGGATCGTTCACCGCCAAGGGTTCGAAGGACAAGGCCAGCACCTCGACCTGCCCTGACGCGCTGCCGGCACCCAAGCCGATGTCCACCCCGGCACAGCCGTCACAGCCCAACGAGGGCGTGTGGCAGCCAGTCGCTCGTCTCGTGGCCAACTGCGCCGCGGTCTACGTGACCTATGTGCGGCCAAACTCGGTCAACACGAGCTTCGTGGTGGGCCTGGCGTGGATGGACCCCAAGCTGGTCTCTGCCACCCTCTACTCAGGCAGCCAGATCCCAGGTGGTGGCCCGTTCAAGTTCACCGCACCGATCAACAGCACTGAGTCCCAGACCCTGGTGGCGGCGTTCAACGCCGGCTTCAGGATGGGCGACTCGCTCGGTGGGTACTACACCCAGGGCAAGACGGTGGTGCCGCTCGTCGACGGACGGGCCTCGGCGGTCGTCTACAAGGACGGCACCATGAACGTCGCCGCTTGGAACCGCGGCGTCTCGATGACTCCTGATGTCGTCTCGGTGCGACAGAACCTGAGCCTGCTCGTCCAGCACGGCCAGCCGGTGGCTGGTCTCAACGCCAACGACACCTCGCAGTGGGGCGCGACGCTCGGTGGGACCGCGCTCGTGTGGCGCTCTGGCCTCGGGGTCACTGCCAACGGGGCGATCGTCTACGTCGGTGGCCCCGCGATGTCGATCACCGACCTCGCCGATCTGCTCGCACGAGCTGGCTGCGTCCGGGGCATGGAGCTCGACATCAACACCGACTGGGTGAACTACGCGTACTTCAGCCCGGCACCTGGTCAACCGGCGACACCGGCCAACGGGACGCTCCTGCTCAGCGGGATGACCGGTGGCACGAGCCGCTATTTCCAGACCTGGTGGGCCAGGGACTTCTACACGATGTCAGCTCGATATCCGGCCAACTCGAGCGAGACCACAACCTCGACGACTGGCCCGACCACGACCACGACCCGTCGAAACTGAGGCTCACCGCACGACGCCATGGCCGGCCCTCCACGGATGGACCGGGGAGTCGGCAGGGCACCAGGCTGGGGGAGCGAGGAGCCGGGAGGCCATCGTCCATGAGCCGCGCCACCATCCGGCGGGTGGCTTCGGCAGGCCGCTGAGGGTGGCGACGTCGCTGTCGAGCGCGGCGGCATAGCGGACCTGGCCCGCCGGGCAGAGCCCGATGTTGTTGGTCATCTGGACCCTCACCCAGCTCGAGCGAGGGGCGCTCGGGTCGTTGGTGGGCGGCAGCCAGGTGGGGAATGAACCATCTGCGCCATTGAGTGATGTCTCGACTGGGGCTGATCTGATGCGACCGTCGAGCTGGGTCGCCTGCGACACCGCTTGTTGCCAGAGCGTCTCGGCGGTCCCGCCACCCGGGGCGGGGGCGAGCCATCCGGGATAGCCGGCGAGGACGACGCCCACGACCGAGGGCTGCTTGGCCAGCTGGGCGAAGGCCTTGGCCTCCTCGTTCACCGCCGTGGCGGGATTGGCGAGGAGGAACGACGCATCGAGCTCGGACGGCATGATGACGAGGACCTGGGGGCGGACGTGTGCGACAGCGTCGAGCTGCTGGAGGAGCAGGAAGTAGCGGCTGACCTCTGGGCTGGCGGCGATGAGGTCGGACGGCTGCCACGCCGCCACCGTCATCGCCACCCCTGGTGTCGCTCCGAGCGACGCAGCCAGCCCTGGCTCGAGGTCGTAGCTCGGCGTGCCGCCGAGGACCAGGATGCGCGTCGGCCCCGCCGCTCGTGGCGGGAGATCGAAGGGGACACTCGAGGAGAGCTGCCCAGACCCACGGGGCGCACCGTCGACACGAGCGGGCGGCGCCACGTGCTGGTTGGCGATGGTGCCGAGCGCCACCGAGGGCGAGGTGGCGAAGAAGAGCGCCACCGCTGCAGTGGCTGAGGCAGCAAGCGAGACGCCGAGGCCTGGGAGCCGAGGAAGGCGTCTCGAGAGCACCGGGCGCTCGAGGAGGAACCAGCTCGTGACCGCGACGACCAGGGTCATCCCGACCCGAGCCACATTCAGGCCTGCACCGCTCAGGTGCCAGAAGGCCGGGAGCAGAAGGAAGATCGGCCAGTGGTAGAGGTAGACGCCGTACGAGATCCTCCCCAGGCCACGCAGCGGCGGGATGCTGAGGACTCGGGCGGTGGGAGAGGGGCGTGCCTGCGCGACGTCGGCGATCAGCACCGCTGCGAGCAGGCAGTAGACGAGGAACCCCCAGCGATAGCCCCAGGTGGCCGTGGTGCTCGCTGCCCACCAGAACCATGCGAGGCCGAGCAGGCAGAGCGGTGAGGCGATGCCGAGCGCCCGGCGCAATCGAGGGCCTGGCTGCGGCCGGCACGCCGTGAGGTAGGCGAGTCCAGCGCCGATGAGCAGCTCCCACGCTCTCGACGTGGTGGCGAAGTAGCCCCACACCCACACGACGATCGAGGGAGTACTCAGCGCCATCGCCAGGAGCGACGCTGTCCCGAGGAGGCCGCACACGATGAGGCCGGCTCCTCGCCACCGTCGACCGGCGGCGATGCCGATGGCCACCGTCACCAGGGGCCAGACAAGGTAGAACTGCTCCTCGATCGAGAGGCTCCAGCAGTGGGAGAAGGGCGACTCGCCCAAGAAGCTGCGAGCTGGGCTGGCGTTCTGCAGCATGTCGTACCAGTTGGCGACATAGACCAGCGCAGCGACCCCGCTTCGGCGCAGCTGGATCGTCGAGAGGTTGTCGGTGCCGAGCGTGCCAGCAACCCGCATGGCGAGAGGGGCGGCCACCATGACGCCGATGATCATGGCGGCGAGCGCCGGCAGGAGCCGGCGAGCTCGCCGGATCCAGAAAGCGCCCAAGGCGATCGCTCCTGTGACGGCGCGCTCCTCGAGCAGGAGCGAGGTGATCAGGAAGCCAGAGAGGACGAAGAAGAGGTCGACGCCGAGGAAGCCACCGGTGAGCAGGAGGCCTCTGGGCGCGTCGGTGCTGAGGATGCCGAGGTGGAAGGCCAGCACCGCAGCGATGGCGAGGGCGCGAACGCCATCGAGGCCCGGGAGGTGTCGACCCCGCACTGCGAGGTCACTCTGTGCCGTCGTGTCCGTCGACGACGGCATCGTCATCTCAGCCAGGCATCCGGCGCCATGCGAACGCAGGCAGGTGGCGAAGGACCAGGAAGACGGCCTTCAGGATCGGCGGGGTCCAGATGACCTCTGCTGAGGAGCCCAGCCCCTTGACGATGTTGTCGGCGGCCACCTCGGCGGTGGTCGTGAAGGGGATCTCCTTCATGCCTTCGGTCATCTTGGTGTGGACGAAGCCGGGCCTGATCACCTGCACCTTGATCCCCGACGAGCGGACCGAGTCGGCGAAGCCGATGGTGAACGCGTCGAGGCCGGCCTTGGTGGAGCCATAGGAGAAGTTGGCTCGACGCACACGGACGCCGGCCACCGATGAGAACACGGCGACGTGGCCGGACCCCTGGGCGATCAGGCGGGTGCGAAGCGCGGCGAGAGCGGCTGCCGGCCAGGTGAGGTTCACATCGAAGAGCTCGATGGTGGCTGACGGGTCGTCCTCGGTCGTCGACTGCTCGCCCAAGAGCCCCACAGCGATGAGCACCAGGTCCACGCTGCCGCCGGCCGCGGCGATGCCGGCGTCGACCGTGGCGGCGGCGCTCGAGGGGTCGGACGCCTCCATCGCGACGAGCTCGACGGTGGTGGCACCTGCCGCCTTCAAGGTGGCAGCAGCTGCGGCGAGGCGCTCCTCGTTGCGACCGGCGAGGACCACCGTCTTGGTCCGATCAGCGGCGAGCTTGGCCACAACGGCCAGGGCAATGTCAGAGGTCCCGCCGAGGACGAGGACCGACTGGGGTTGGCCGAACGCGTTCTGCATTGCTGCTGCTCCTTAGGTGTGGTGGTGCCCTAGGCGGGCGGGGTCAGTCCGATGCGCCTGGTCAGGTCCGACGACAAGATGCCGTCAGGATCGACCCGCTGGCGCACAGCGTCGAGCTCACTGGCTCGTGGGTACATGGTGGCGAACATCTCCGGCGAGAGCCGAGAGTCCTTGGCCAGGTAGAGGCGGCCGCCGGCCTCAGCGACCATCTCGTCGAGACGGTCGAGGACGCTCGGCAGCTGGGGCGGACCGATCGGCACGTCGAGCGCCAAGGTCCAACCCTCCAGCGGGAACGACAGCGGGCCCGGGTTGCCAGGGCCGAAGCGCTTGAGCACAGCCAAGAACGATGGGACTCGTTCTGAGGAGAGGACCTCAATCGCTTGACGGACGACGTCGCCATGCGCGTCGTCGACAGCGAACTGGTACTGGAGGAACCCTCGGTGGCCGTGGAGCCGGTTCCACCAGGCGACGCCGTCGAGCGGGTGGAAGAAGGCGCCGATCGAATGGAGCTCGCCGTCGGCCTTCTTCGGGGCACGACGGAACCAGGCCTCGTTGAAGGCGCTCATCGAGAGGCGGTTGAGCAGGCCAGAGGGTGGCGTGATCGGCACTGTGAGCAGCGTGCCGCCTGGCGGGGCGAGCGGCGAGCGAGCGGCCTTGCCTTGGAGCATGTCGGCGGTGGCGTGCTCGCCTCTCGTCAGGACGCCGCGACCGAGGCGTGGCCCGCTCGTCATGCAATCCACCCATGCGACCGAGTAGCGGTAGCGGTGATCGCCGGTCGCCATGGCGTCCATGACGCCGTCGAGGTTCTCGAATCGCTCGGTGTCGACGCTGACCCAGCTCGTCTCGATCGGTAGGAGTCTGATGGTCGCCTCGGTGACGATCCCGGTGAGCCCCATGGCGCCCGCAGTGCCCCAGAACAGTGCCGGGTCGCTCTCAGGGGTGACCTCGAGGTCACCTGAGGGCGTGGCCAGGCGGAGCCTGGTCACATGGTTCATGAAGGAGCCCTCGACGTGGTGGTTCTTGCCGTGGATGTCGGCGGCGATGGCACCACCGATGGTGACCTGCCGGGTGCCGGGGGTGACCGGGACGAAGAAGCCGGCTGGGATTGAGACCGCCAGCAGCTCGTCGAGCGAGACCCCGGCGCCGGCGGTGATCAGGCCGGTGTCCGGATCGATGGGAGAGAGGTGCCAGAGCCCGCGGTTCGAAACGACGGTGCCACCCGCGCACTGTGCTGGATCGCCGTAGCTGCGACCGAGACCTCGTGCGATCACGCGATCGTGCTGGAGCGCGCTCGTGACCTCGCTGTCGCTGCGTGGACGTTCGACGACAGCCAGCGAGGGTGCCGTGTTGCCCCATCCGGTCAAGAGCTCGCGTGGGCTGCTCATGCGTAGAGGCCGATCAGCATCAAGATGACCCATGCCGCGCCGAGGCCCTGCAGGACGCGGTCGTGGAAGGCGAGGTCCTCAGGTGTGCCACCGTCGCCTCGGTCGAGGAGCCGGAGGACGTGGAGAGCGGCGATGACGACGGGGACCACCGTCAGCTGGATGTAGATCTCACGGCCGTGCGCCCGGTTGAGCAGTCCCGTCGACTCGAAGGCCCACAGGCAGTACCCGGTGATGGAGATGGTGGCGCACAAGATAAGAGTGCTCTCGAGGAAGCTGTGCGTGTACTCCTTGAGCACCGCACGTCGCTCGCCCTCAGAGGTCGCCGAGGGCATCTCGGCCAGTCGCTTGCCGGTGACGATGAAGAGCGCGCCGAAGGAGATCACGACTACGAACCAGACTGAGAGCTTGGTGTTCGTCGCAGCCCCACCACCGGTCGCACGGAGCACGAAGCCTGATGCCACGCAGGCCAGCTCGATGACCGGCACGGTCTTGAGCCCCATCGAGTACGCCGTCGTGATCGCTGCGTAGGCGACGAGGGTCACCGCAAGCTGCCAAGTGGCAGCGAAGCCACCGAGGGCGAGGCCAGCGGCCAGCAAGACGAAGGAGGCGGGCCATGCGACAGAGATCGGCAGAGCTCCCGACGCGATCGGTCGGCGGGACTTCTTGGGGTGCAAGCGGTCTGCCTCGACGTCGCGGATGTCGTTGAACAGATAGAGGCTCGAGGCCACCAGGCTGAATGCGAAGAACGCGACGACGGTCTTGAGCAGGACGGTGCCGTGGAGCAGGGTGCCGGCGGCCGCCGGAGCGACGGCGACGAGCACGTTCTTGACCCACTGCTTGGGTCGCATGGCGGCGACGAGCGCCAAGGCCAGGGCGACGACAGACCGCGACCCTGTCCCGGCCGCCGGGGCGGGCAGCCGCTCGGGGCGCGGCTCGAGAGGTGGGGTTTGGTCGCTGATGCATCAAATCTACCAGCCACCTCGATCGCGATTGGATGCCACCCTCCCCGGAACGCCTATCATCGGAGCCGTGAACAGGCCGTATCGAGTCGTTGTCGCGAAGCCCGGTCTTGATGGGCATGACCGCGGCGCCAAGGTGATCGCACGTGCGCTGCGAGATGAGGGCTTCGAGGTCGTCTACACCGGCCTCCACCAGACCCCCGAGCAGGTCGTCCAGGCGGTCATCCAGGAGGACGCCGACGCCGTCGGTCTCTCGCTCCTCTCCGGTGCCCACCTCACCCTCGTGCCCCGAGTCATCGAGGAGCTCGCTGCTGCCGGTCGCGCCGACGTGCTGGTGATCGTCGGCGGGATCATCCCCGATGACGACATCCCTGCGCTCGAGGCAGCTGGCGTCGCAAAGGTCTTCACGCCAGGTGCATCGTCGCTCCCTGCGATCGGGCAGTGGCTCGGAGCAGCGCTCGACGAGCGCGAGGAGGCCCTGGGGGTCTAGAGGGTTCTGTCGGGCCACCAGGCCTGCACGCGGTTTGCGCTCAGCTGGCTGGTCGTCGACGTGGTGTCGAGTTCGAGGAAGTAGAAGGGAAGCACAGAGTGGATCTGTTCGAGTATCAGGGCAAGCAGTACTTCGCCCGGTTCGGCATCCCGGTCTCACCGGGCGGCGAGGCCGACACGGTGGACGAGGCGGTCGCGCAGGCGGAGGCGATCGGGTACCCGGTCGTTGTCAAGGCGCAGGTACGCGTCGGCGGTCGAGGCAAGGCTGGCGGCATCAAGTTGGCCGACAACGCCGATGAGGTCCGGACCCACGCCGGGAACATCCTGGGCATGGACATCAAGGGCCACGTGGTTCGTCGCCTCTGGATCGAGTCCTCGAGCGACATCGCCAAGGAGTACTACGCCAGCTTCACGCTGGACCGACCGAACAAGGTGTACCTGGGCATGCTCTCCGCCGAGGGCGGCGTCGAGATCGAGGAGGTGGCTGCCACCAACCCAGGCGCCATCGCCAAGCTCTCGATCGACCCGACCGTCGGCCTCGACCTGGCGACGGCGACCAAGTGGGTGGCGGACGCCAACCTGGACGAAGAGGCTCGTGAGCAGACCGCAGAGCTCTTGGTCAAGCTCTTCACCTGTTACGTCGACGGTGACTGTGACCTCGCAGAGATCAACCCGCTGATCCTGACCACCGACGGCATCGTCCGCGCACTCGACGCAAAGGTCACGCTCGACTCGAACGCGGAGTACCGCCACCCTGAGTGGGAGGTGTGGTCAGCCACCGACACCGAGGACCCTCGAGAAGCGATGGCCAAGGAGAAGGGGCTCAACTACATCGGCCTGAGCGGTTCCGTCGGCATCATCGCCAACGGCGCCGGCCTGGCGATGTCAACGCTCGATGTGGTCAACCAGGTGGGCGGCTCTGCCGCCAACTTCCTCGACATCGGCGGTGGCGCCAATGCTGACGTCATGACCGCGGCTCTCGAGGTCATCAACGCCGACCCTGCGGTCAAGTCGATCTTCGTCAACATCTTCGGTGGGATCACCCGAGTCGACGAGGTCGCCAAGGGCGTCATCGAGGCGCTCAAGCGAGTGGACCTCAAGAGCCCGATCGTGCTGCGACTCGACGGCACCAACGCGGAGGAGGGCCGAGCCCTCCTCGCCGAACACCTGAACGATCGACTGGTGGCGGAGCCCACCATGCTCGATGCAGCACGCACCGCTGTGGCCATGGCCGCCGCCAATGAGGGAGGGTCGAAGTGAGCATCTTCGTCGACGAGAACACAAAGGTCATCGTCCAAGGCCTGACCGGTGGTCAGGGACGCTTCCACGGCGTGCGCAACCGTGACTACGGCACCAAGGTCGTCGGTGGCGTCAGCCCGAAGAAGGCGGGCGAGGACGTCGAGGGCATCCCAGTCTTCGCATCAGTGAAGGACGCAGTCGCCGAGACCGGCGCCACCGCTTCCTTCGTCGTGGTCCCACCTGCGGGCGCGACGGCAGCGATCCTCGAGGCGGCAGAGGCTGGCATCGAGTTCATCGTCTGCATCACTGAGGGCATCCCTGCGCACGATGAGGCCAAGTGCTTCAACACCCTCAAGGAGCAGTTCCCTGGGACCCGGCTGCTCGGGCCGAACTGTCCCGGCATCATCAGCCCAGGGAAGTGCAACATCGGCATCACCTCGGGCGACATCGCCCTGGCCGGCGGCCCCGTGGGAATCGTCTCGCGCTCGGGCACGCTGACCTACCAGGCGCTCCACGAGCTCACCCAGGCTGGCGTCGGCCAGACCACCTGCGTAGGGATCGGCGGCGACCCTGTGCCCGGCACCAACTTCATCGACTGCCTCCAGGCCTTCGAGGCCGACCCCGACACCAAGGCGGTCATGATGATCGGCGAGATCGGTGGCTCCGAGGAGGAGCGCGCGGCCGAGTACATCAAGACGCACATGACCAAGCCGGTCGTCTCCTACGTGGCTGGTGTCACGGCGCCTCCAGGCAAGAAGATGGGCCACGCTGGTGCCATCATCTCTGGTTCACAGGGCACCGCCCAGGCCAAGATGGAGGCACTCGAGGAGGCTGGCGTCTCGGTGGCGGTCAACCCGACCGAGGCAGGCGAGAAGATGGTCGCCATCGTCAGGGGCCTCTGAGGACCCTGTGGGGCCTTGGTAGCCTGAGCACCGTGAAGCTCGCGGTGCTCGTCTCAGGAAGCGGCACCATCTTGGAGTCGATCGTCGATGCTGGCCTTAGCGTCAGCATCGTGATCGCCGATCGGCCGTGTCGAGGTCTCGAGGTCGGCGCGCAGGCAGGTGCCACCTCGATCTTGGTCGACCGCGCCGAGCATGGCGGCTTCTCTCCGAACTTCGATCGTGACGGCTACACCAGGGCTGTTACCGAGGTGCTGCTGGAGCACGAGATCGGCCTGGTGGCAATGGCGGGCTTCGGTACCGTCCTCGAGGCTCCTATCCACGACGCCTTCGCCGGACGGATCCTCAATACGCACCCGGCCTTGCTGCCCAACTTCCCCGGGTGGCACGGGGTCGCTGACGCGCTCAATGCTGGCGCGGAGGTGACCGGCTGCACCGTCCACCTGGCCACGCTTGAGATGGACGCGGGGCCGATCCTGGCCCAGGGTGAGGTGCCGGTGATGGCAGACGACACGGTCGACTCGCTTCACGAGCGCATCAAGGCGGTCGAGCGGGTCCTCTATCCCGCAACCATCAAGGCGGCGCTCGACGCGCTCGACCACGGGCGCACACTCGACGACATGGCAACCACAACCAAGGAGACGACCCCGTGAGGGCACTGCTCAGCGTGTACGACAAGACAGGTCTCATTCCCTTCGCTCGGGGCCTCGAGGAGCTCGGTGTCGAGCTCATCGCCAGCGGACAGACGTCGGCAGCGCTCGTCGAGGCGAGCATCGCCCACGTCGACGTGGCGTCCATCACCTCGAGCCCTGAGATGCTCGGCGGACGGGTCAAGACCTTGCATCCGAAGATCCACGGCGGCATCCTGGCCGACCGCTCCAAGCCCGAGCACCTCGCTGACCTGACAGCCAACGACATCGAGCCGATCGATCTCGTGGTCTGCAACCTCTATCCCTTCTCCTCAGACCCATCGATCGAGCTCATCGATGTCGGCGGGCCAACCATGGTCAGAGCAGCCGCGAAGAACTTCGCCCACGTGGGTATCGTGGTGAGTCCCGACGACTACGACCCGGTGCTCCAAGAGCTCAAGGAGGCAGGTGCCCTCTCTCCGGCCACCCGCGGCCAGCTCGCCACCAAGGCCTTCGCCCACACCGCCGCCTACGACGCTGCGATCGTGGCGTGGCTCCAGGACGGTGGCCCTGACGGTTCGACCGAGGTCGCCGACACGCTCCTGCCCCCGACGCTGCCACTCGTGCTCGAGCGAGCCCAGGACGTCAAGTACGGCGAGAACCCGCACCAGCGCGGCGCCCGCTACCGCATCGTGGGGGAGCGGACGTGGTGGGACGACGTCGAACAGCTCTCGGGCACGGCGCTCAGCTACCTCAACCTGTTCGACGCTGATGCTGCCTGGCGACTGGTCCACGAGCTGTCCTCAGACGGCGGCGGGCTCCCAGCAGCGGCCATCATCAAGCACGCCAACGCCTGTGGCGCAGCGGTGGCCGAGAGCATGGAGCGAGCGTTCTCCTCTGCCCTCGAGGCCGATCCGTTGAGCGCCTTCGGCGGCATCGTGGCGGTGTCATCGCCGATCGACGCTGCCTTGGCCAGCCTGATCGCGGAGGGTCCCCAGGCCGATGTGATCATCGCCCCAGGCATCGACGACACTGCGGTCGAGATCTTGAAGGCACGACGGAAGGCCACTCGCCTCTTGGCCGCGCCCCTGCCAGAGACCCCTCGGCGCCAGCTGCGCACCATCGGTACCAGCGTCCTCGTCCAGGGTGCTGATCAGATCGAGAACCCGCCGTCGAGCTGGACGGTGGTAACCAGCCGGCAGCCCACCACCCAGGAGTGGGAGGACATGACCATCGCATGGCGGGTCTGCGCGAGGACCACGTCGAACGCGATCGCGCTCGCAAGGGGCGGGAAGGCTGTCGGCATCGGCGCCGGCCAGCAGTCGAGGGTGGTCGCCGCTGAGCTGGCAGTGACCAAGGCGGGCGAGGAGGCTGCCGGCTCTGCCGGTGCCTCTGATGCCTTCTTCCCGTTCCCCGACGGCATGGAGGTCCTGATCAACGCGGGAGTGACCGCGGTGGTCCAGCCAGGAGGATCGGTCAAGGACGACGTGGTCACCAAGGTGGCTGACGAGGCGGGGATCACGATGGTCCACACCGGCGAGCGCCACTTCCGGCACTAGGCGACGAGGAGAGCAACCGATGACAGCAGAGATCCTCGACGGCGAGAAGGTGGCTGGTCGCTTCAAGATGGAGGTCGGCGATCGCGTCGCACGGCTCAAGGCGATGGGTCAGACCGTGGCGCTCGGGACCATCTTGGTCGGTGATGATGGACCGAGCTCTCGGTACGTGGCCATGAAGCATGCCGACTGCGCCGAGGTCGGCATCGAGTCACGCCACGTCGAGCTCGGGACCGACGCCACGCAGGCACAGGTGCTCGAAGCGGTGGCAGCCATGAACGGGGATCCCGAGGTGGCATCGATCCTCGTGCAGCTCCCGCTGCCAGCGGGGATGGACGAGGAGCAGGTGCTGCTCGCTGTCGATCCGGCCAAGGACGTCGACGGCCTGCACCCTGTCAACCTCGGCAAGCTGGTCATGGGTGCCCCAGGTCCTCTGCCGTGCACGCCGGCTGGCATCGTCGAGCTGCTTGCGGCGCACAGCGTGCCGGTCGAGGGCAAGCACGTGGTGATCATCGGTCGAGGCCTGACGATCGGCCGCCCGCTGGCGCTGCTGATGGCGATGAAGCGCCCTGGTTGCAACGCGGCGGTTACTGTCGTCCACACAGGGGTCGATGACATGGCCTCGCTGGTCCGGCAGGGTGATGTGGTGGTCGCAGCCGCAGGCGTCGCCGGCCTGGTGACGCCTGACATGGTCAAGCCTGGTGCGGCGGTGGTCGCCGCTGGTGTCAGCTGGGAGGGGAAGAAGCTGATGAGCGATGTTGCTGACGAGGTGGCAGAGGTGGCGGGCTGGCTCTCGCCTCGGATCGGGGGCGTCGGGCCGATGACCAGAGCGATGCTCCTGCGCAACACCGTGATCGCAGCGGAGCGGCTCGCATGACCCCGACCACCGATGACAAGGGCAGGGAGCACGACGTTCGTCCTTGGGGGGAGTACCTGGTGCTCGACGATGACGCTGTCGACCACAAGGTCAAGCGCATCACGGTGGCACCCCACGGGCGGCTGAGCTACCAGAGCCACGCCAAGCGAGCAGAGCACTGGTTCGTGGTGAGCGGGGTGGCTCACGTGACGCTCGATGACCAGATCGTCGAGGTCGCACCAGGTCACGCCATCGACGTCCCCCTCGGCACCAAGCACCGGGTGGAGAACCGCGGCCAAGAGCCGCTCGTCTTCATCGAGGTCCAGTACGGCACGTACTTCGGTGAGGACGACATCGTCCGCTACCAAGACGACTACGGCCGCTCTGACGACTGAACACAGGAGCAAACCGCAATGGCACAGATCGCTTCGTTGCTGGCTGCCGGCCGTACCGTCTCCTTCGAGTTCTTCCCGCCGAAGTCGGCGACCGAGCAGGAGACTCTGGCGA
>Ga0118677_10003924_pt1 | contig 27512 bp, 19 predicted proteins | sample AliMusrvi5mmetaG_FD_86154 | JGI IMG/M metagenome (GOLD analysis project Ga0118677, IMG submission 86154) | reverse complement strand
CCTTCCAGCATCAATTTGAGCCACCAGACTTTTCCGCGTCGGTAGAGTGATCCTGTGCGCGGCCGCGTGAGTTTGGTTGTCTTGGAGTGCCGCCCCGGTTGCTTCTCTTTGTCCATCTTCAGTCCCTCGCGCTTGGCTGCGCTTGCGTGCTCAGGCCGGGTTAGTATTAGGGACAGTTTATGGACAGTCAACGTTATATCATAACGAAACAGCGAAATCCTCTGGACTCAAAATCCAGCGGTAGCAATATCGTGGGGGTTCAAGTCCCTCCTCCGGCACCAGCCCTCCAACATACGTTTCAATCAATAAAATCAATGTAAATTCAGCATTGGTTTTCCCTCCATTTGCTCTTTTATGCTCTTTTGCGCCTTTCCCAGACTGTCTCAAAATAGGGATAGATTTAGGGACAGTTTATGGACAGTCTAAGTGCGCGGTGGTGTGGACACCTGGTAATTGCCTCCGTCCCGCCGCGCGCGGACTTGGTCGCGCTGCTGGATCACCCCGCGCTCGCCGTGCGCCTCGGTGCGCTGGAAATCCTCGAGGAACTCGCCGGCGGCGACCTTTCCTACAACCCCTGGACCATCGCCGCTTCCCCCGAAAACACCGCCGCCCTCACCCGCTGGCACGCCTGGGCCGGCGAAGCCGCCAACGCCCGCCCCTCCGGCACCCTCTTCTCCGACGACCAACGCCGCAGCTACCTCCGCGACCTGCTCGCCGAGGACGGCGACAAGGCCACCCGCGCCCGCCGCATGTTAGAAGCCGAGGGCCTCTCCGCGGTCGGTTTCCTCGAGACCTTCCTCAACGACACCCCCACCCTGCCGGCCGGCAGCCGCGCCCGCATCCGCGAGGCCCAATATCAAATCACCCTCGCCCGCCAGCTCGGCGATCAGGCCGCCGACACCGCCCGCCACCTCGCCTTCGGCAGCCGCGACCAAGTCCTGTCATCCCTAACAACCATCCGCGGCGCGGGCACTCTGGCCCTGCCGATCCTCCGCGATTTCATCACCCATCCCGACCCGTTGTTGCGCGAAACCGCCATCGATGCGCTACTCGTCTGCGGCGGTGAGCAGGCGGTCCCGACCCTGGCCCCGCTCCTCGCCAAAGAACCCGACGTCAACGTCATCCACGGTGCGCTCCGCCGGCTCAAGGACATTCCCGGCCCGGAAACCGAAAAACTCGTCGGGTCGTTTCTGGATCATCCCGACGAGGACATCCTCATCTCCGCCATCCAGACCAGCCTCACCCTCAGCGGCGAAAACCGCCGCTTCTCCAGTTTCTCCAACGGCCCCAAAAAGAAATCCCCCGCCACCGACAGCGCCATCCTCAAGGCCCTAACCGACACCCGCTGGCGGGTCCGTGCCACCGCCCTGGAGTACGTCACCAAACGCAAGGTCACCCAAGCCAAGGAGGCCTGCCTTGCCCTGCTGGAGGATCCCGATGAATTCGTTCGTTTCGCCGCCATCAAGGCCATCATCGCCCTCGGCGCCAAAGAAGCCCTGCCGAAACTCAAGGCGATGTTCCTAGCCAATGACGCCATGGCCGGCCCCGTCATCGAAGGCTACGGCGCCATGAACCAGGCACTCGACGCGGAAATCCTCGCCAAACTCGACACCGCCCCTCCCGACGCCCGCCTCGCCGCGATCCGCACCATCGAATCTAACAGAGCACTCGTGCCGCTTGCCCTCCGCTTCGCCAGCGATCCGAACCTCGACGTCGCCTGCGCCGCGCTGCGCATGATCGCCTCCAACGAGGAATCGCTGAAAAGCAACAAATCCGTGAGTGTCCTGGTTGCCGCCCTCCGTTCTAACATCCCTGAGAAAGCCGGTGCCATCCTCGAGCGCCTGAACCTGCCATCGGCGGACCCCGGACGCACCGATCCAATGTTGTTAGAAGCGCTCAACGCCGCCACCGAGCGCGGGGAGCCCACCGCCCTCGATCCTCTCTACGATGCGTTCCTGCTGCCCGGCAAGGATGCCAAGACCACCCGTGTTGAGCGGGATGTCCCGACCATTCCCGCCGCCCAGGCCGAATTGCTCCGCGAACTGGCCAAACGCTGCGCTCCGGAAACCCCGCCCGGCCTGCGCTTCAATGCCGCCATCAATCTGGCCAAAGCCGGCCAGGCTGAAGGCTACACCGCCTTGATCCGCGATCTGCCCGGCCAAACCACTGCGCAGAAAATCGCGATTTGCGGCCACCTCGGCAATCCCTCCGCCCGCGAAGCCATCCCGCTGCTCACCTCGCTGCTCCGCGATCCGGTGCCGGAAGTCCGCGGAGCCGCGGCCGAATGCGCCCTCTCTAACACCAAAGCCAGGGCTCTCATCAATCTCGTCCTGGGGGAATTGGCCAAGCCCGGCAACCCGCTCCAACCCCATGAAGCCTATAACTATCATTTTGAATATGCCGCCCGCGAAAATGCCGGCGTCTTCCGCCCCTGGTGTCTAACCATTCTGCAAGCCCGCGACAGCCCGGTCCCGCTGCGCATACTCGCCGCCATCGCCAGCCGCCACTCCGGCAATGCCAAAATCATCGAGGCGCTCAAACAACACACCGCGGCGAAGGACCCGAACTTGCGCCGCGCCGCATGGCAGGCCCTCCTCACCGTGCGCCCTGCCGAACTCACACCCGGCGCCGAGGCCATCGCCAAGGATCCGGAGGCCTTTGTGCGCGCCGTGCTGCCAGATCGCGCCGCCAAAACCGAAGACGTCTGGTTCCATCGCTTTTCCGACAGTCACATCACCCGCGACAATTATTCCAACTACAGCGGGAAAAAACCGCGTTTGGATGCCCCGGTCCGCGCCATCCTAACACGCCTGGCCGAACAGGACCCCTCGCCGCTGGTGCGCTTCGAAGCCTCCTTCGCCCTCATCGCGCAGGGCGCCCCCGTCGATCTCGATGCATTCGTGGCCTTGCTGCCCCGCCTTTCCAAGGACACCAACGCCGCTTACCGCATCGCCCAATGGCTCGAGGAAAACGCCGCCCGCGCCACCCCCGCGCTGCGCCCGCTGCTAGCGGTGATCAACCCTGCCACCATCCAACCTGACAAACTCAAACTCCTCAACACCCGCATCAACCCGGTCCAGACCAAGGGCTTTGCCACCTTCGCATCCCTCGCCGAAAACGCCGCCAAACCCACCGCCAAGGACAGTCCGCTTCTAACAAAAGAGCCCGCCGCCGCGGCGCCGCCCGCCCGCACTTCGCTCGATGTCGTGTTCTTCTACAAGCCCGGCTGCCCGGAATGTGTCAAAGCCAAACAATTCATCAGCGCCCTCAAGACGGATTTTCCGCTCGTCAAACTCACCGAAACCAACATTTTGGAAGCGTCTGGCATCATCCTCAACCAGGCCCTCTGCGGCCGCTTCACCGTTCCAGCCATCAAACACTCGCTCACTCCGGCCGTCTTCACCCAGGCCGGCTTCGTCATCGGCACCGACATCTCCCCCGCCACCCTCGGCAAACTTTTCGCCCAAACCATGGCCCAGCCCGAGGATGACGCCTGGCGCAAGCTCGACGAACCCGAACAACTCGCCGCCGTCCGGGAAGTGGACCGCCGTTACAAGGCCATCACCCTGCCCGTCGTGCTCACCGGCGGTTTGTTAGACGGGATCAACCCCTGTGCGTTTGCCACCATCATCTTCTTCCTCTCCTATCTGCAAATCGCCCGCCGCTCCCCGCGCGAAATGCTGATGGTCGGCGCCGCCTTCATCAGCGCCGTCTTCATCGCCTATCTTGCCGCCGGCCTGCTCCTCTATGAAATGTTGGATCAACTCAACAACCGCTTCGCCGGCATTCAGTTCTGGCTCAATCTCGGCTTCGGCCTGCTCGCCCTGCTCGCCGCCTGGCTGTCGTTGCGCGACGCCCTGCGTGCCCGCGCCGGCCGCCTCGACGAGATGAGTCTGCAACTGCCCGGCTTCCTCAAGAACCGCATCCGCGGCGTCATCCGCAGCGGAGCGCGCGCCCGCAATTTCGTCATCGCCGCCTTCATCTCCGGCCTCGTCATCTCCATGTTGGAACTCGCCTGCACCGGCCAGGTCTATGCCCCCATCATCTATCAAATCCAGAAGGGCCGCCTCGACGCCGTGCTGTGGCTCGTCATCTACAACCTCGCCTTCATCGCCCCGCTGATTGTCATTTTCCTGTTAGCCTACGGCGGCCTCCGCAGCGAAACCCTCATCGAGTTCCAGAAGCGACACACCTTCGCCGTCAAGCTCGGCCTCGCCCTGCTGTTCCTCTTCCTCGCGCTTTTCATCTTCCTCGGCTCACGACTCGTCGCAATGTAGGCGTATTCGTTAGAATGCGTCTGGCCAATGGCACGTTCCAGAACAAGCGGGACTCTCCCCTCCGCGCCAACGGGGCAATTCATCCCAGCCCAGGGCAACGCCCCGGGTCTAACGGATTCCAACGATCCAAGCCCTGAAGGGGCGCTCCAACCGCTCGGCCACACGGGCGAGCCGCCCGTGCCCAAGGAACGACACTTGCCAAGTGTCGTGTCCCTCCAAATCCAATACTCTGCCGATAAGTCTCCCCACGTTGCGTCTTTGCTGTCGATTTTTCCTGGGCTTCAAGACTGCGGCCGGAGGCACGCAGACACGGCCTGCGGCCGGAGGCGCGCAGCCACGCGCGTCCGGCCTCTCTTGCCCCAAAACCCAATCCACCACGATTGCCCTTGCGCATCCGACACTCGCAACCTACAAGACTCCCATGGGTGATCGCTTAGATCCCAATCCGCTTCTCTGCTAGAACCCTTCGTCCACCTTCCATCACACGCCGGCTGAAGCCAGCGCTCCAATGCACACAGCGCCTCTCTTCCTCTTCTCATGTGTCTTGCGTTCCCGCGCCTGTGGGATCGTGTGTCTTCAGCCTGCTCTTCTCTTGCGTCTTGCGTCTTCAAGTCTTGCGTCTTATCTGCGCGTGATGCCGATGATGGAGGCGAGCTTGGTGCCGGCGGACATGAGCGCGGGGTCGGCGCGGATTTCCGTTAGAGTCCACGGCAGGCGGAAGCGCCAGTTGTCGCCACCGTTGGTGCCGGGGCGGTTGATGCGGTCATCAAGACCGAAAAGCTCGGTGACCATCAAAGCCACGTAACGGGCCTTGGAGGCGAAGAGCACCTTGATGAAGCGCCACTGCAGGCTCTCACTGAAGTGCGGCCACAGCCCGTTGGCAGGCACCGGGATGCCGGCGAATTCGGCCAGAGTGCGCAGCGTGCGACAGGCGCCGCTGGCGGCCACCGCCTCGTCGCTGTTAGAGTGATGGCCGTGGTGGCGGTTGGCGGCGCCCTGGCAGGCGTTCCAGACCGCCCCCAACGGATCGTGATCGTGGGTGGAGTAAGTGGCGAAGCCGCACACGGGAAAGAGGTCGCCGGACAACGGGTGGCCCTGCTCATTGCAATCCCAATGCGGAATGCGGAACCCGGCGATGCCCAGGGAGGCCAGATGAGGGCGCACGTAATCGGGCACCCAGCCGAGGTCTTCGGCGATGATCTCGTTAGAGCCGGCGGCTTCGACAATCGCGCGCAGCCGGGCATCGCCATCGCGGAGGTTGGCGGCCTTGTTCTCCTCGGTGTCGTCGGGGCGCATGAACCAGCGCGGGAGGCGGCCGTCGGTGCGGGCGGCGGCTTCCTCGTGGGAGAGCCCGGCGAATTCCTGATTGCGCTCCGGCCGCCAGGGAAAGGCGTAAATGCGATAGAACCCGAGGATGTGATCGACGCGGAAGATTTGGAAAATCTCAGTGAGACGGCGGATGCGTTGTTGCCACCAAGGGAAGCCGCGGACCTCCATTTCATCCCATCGGTAAAGCGGCACGCCCCAGTTCTGCCCCCATTGCCGGAGGAAGCGGTCGTGCTCGAACATGCTTTCGGGCGGCGATCCGCCACACCAATCGAGATGGAATGAATCGCGACCGAAAAAGACATCGCTGGAATGCCAACTGATGCCGAAGGGGACATCGCCCATCAGTTTGACCCCGCGGCTGTCGGCATGGGCACGGAGCGCACGCCATTGGCGGAAGCACAGCCATTGGACAAAGGCGAAATAACCGAGGCGGTAAGCGACGGCCGCGGCATCGCCGGCGCGTTGCCCGGCAAGGAAGGCGCGGGCATTTTCCGGGGTGCGGCAGGACACGGGCCACTGGTCCCAACTGAGTGTGTCGCCGTGCCACTCCATCAGATAGCGGAACAGGCAGTAATCCTCCAGCCATGAGGCTTCCTCGCGCTGGAAGCGGGCGAAATCCTCACCGACGCCGGGAGCCACATCCTCAAACCGCGACCATGCCAGCTCTAGCAATGTTCGCTTGGTCTGCCGCACGGCGGGGTAATCGACGAGACGGGCGGCGCGTGTCGCAGCCATGTCGAGGCGGGCGTTGGCGACATCGGAATGGGTTAGGCCGGGGATTTCGGCGGCTTCGATGGCCAGATAGATCGGATCGATGGCGATGGAGGAAATGGAGCTGTAGGGGCTTTCCTCCGCGCCGTTTTCATTGATCGGGAGGAGTTGGAGGAATCCGACCTGATGTTCAGCGGCCCAATCGACCCACTCGCGCAGGGCCAGGGTGTCGCCGATGCCGAGATCGCCCTTGCGCCGCGGTGAGAAGGCGGGAAGGAGGATGCCGGCACAACGTTTGTGGGGTGACTTCAAGGTTTACGTTGGTTCGGTTAGTGAGGATTCGGCAGGACGGACTATATGACCTTGGACGGACTGATTTTACCACTGAACCCACTGAATCCCACTGAGGACACTGATTAATGTAAATCTTTCAGTGCTTTCAGTGGTTCTCAGTGTAATCAGTGGTCCTCCTTGTCCGATAGTATAGACGCGCCACCTGTCGTCTCAACCAAAGACTGGTGAGTAAACGTTGCTTTCACACCGCCTGGGGCTGGCGGCTTTGCTCGTGGAGGCGCTCGAGGACGGTCGCGGGCATGGGCGATGGATCGGGATATTCAAACACCGCGCCCTCGTAATTGCGCAACGTGACTTTACCGGGGCTGGTACCGATTATGTATTGGGGGTTGAGCGGGATTTTGCCGCCGCCGCCCGGGCCATCGATCACGAATTGCGGAACGGCGTAGCCGGTGGTGTGGCCGCGCAGGCCTTCGATGATGGCGATGCCGTCGGCCACCGGCGTGCGGAGGTGGGAGGAACCGTTGATCAGATCGCATTGATAGAGATAGTAGGGGCGCACCCGGCACATGAGCAGCTTGTGGACCAGCGTTTGTTGGACTTCCACCGAATCGTTCACGCCGCGCAGCAACACGGATTGATTGCCGAGGGGGATGCCCGCATCCGCCAGCATGCCGAGGGCATCGCGCACCTCGAGGGTCAACTCGCGCGGATGATTGGTGTGAATTGAAATGAACAGCGGGTGATGTTTTTTCAACATCGCACACAACTCAGGCGTGATGCGCTGCGGCATGAAAATGGGAATGCGCGAGCCGATGCGGAGGAATTGGATGTGCGGAATCGCCCGCAAGCGAGTGAGAATGCGGTCCAATCGATCATCGGAAAAAACCAGCGGATCGCCGCCTGACAGCAGCACGTCGCGAATTTGCGGGGTGCGTTCGAGGTACTTGAAAGCCGCTTCCCACTGGGTTTCGAGATGTTGTTCGCCCACGCCGGACACCACCCGCGAACGCGTGCAATACCGGCAATAGGAGGCACAGCGGTCGGTCACCAAGAACAACACACGATCCGGATAGCGGTGGACCAGACCGGGCACCGGCATGTGTGAGTCCTCGCCGCAGGGGTCGCTAAACTCCTCGGGCGCGTTCCAGCCTTCCTCGATGCGCGGAATGACCTGCCGCCGGATCGGGCAATCCGGATCATTGCGGTCGATCAAATTGAAAAAATGCGGGGTGATGGACATGGCCAGCTTGTTGCCCGCCAGCAACACGCCGGCTCGCTCGACATCGGATAGATTCAAGCGCGCTTCCAGATCGGCCAGGGAATCCACCCGGTTGCGAAGCTGCCAGCGGGCTTCGCTCCAATGGCGCATGGCTTCCACCGGCCAATAACCGGGCGCATGAGAACGGAAAGTGATTGCGGGCATGAATCTTGCTAGATTGAGTTACTTCCTTGCTTCCTCGGTCTCGGCCTCGGTCTCGGCTTCGGCTTCGGCCTCGGATTCGGATTCGGCCTCCACTTCGATTTCCTTGCGCCAGGCTTGCGACAACCACGGGCGGATCAAGCCATAGACGAGGTAGCTGCTGAACACCAACACCGGCGTGATGTAGTGGAATTTGACCACCATGACCAGGATCAGGGCGGCGATAACCAGCGCACCGAGAGTGCCGCGGGTCCGCCAACCGACTTTCTTGAAACTCGGGTAGCGCACATCGCTGATCATCAGCCAGGACAAGCCGAGCATGGCGCCAGCCAGGGCGTATTTCCAAGGACCGAGTTCACGGTCGTTGTCGTAAATCTGCATGATCAGGAACGTCAGGGACGCAATGAAGCCCGCGGCCATCGGGATGGGAATGCCCCGAAACTCGCCAGCATCGCCCGCTTTCTTGGGCAGCGCGGCGAGGCAGTTGAAGCGGGCCAGGCGCATCGCGCCGCATAACAGATAGACGAAGGCGATCCCCCAGCCGATATCCCCGAGCGGAAACAGCACCGCCTTGGAAACCAGCATCGCCGGGGCCATCCCGAACGACACAATGTCCGCCAACGAATCAAACTCCCGGCCAAACGGCGACTCGTGACCGCCCAAACGGGCCAGGCGGCCATCCAGCAGGTCAAACAAACACGAGCCGAAAATCAGCAAAATCGCGTATTCGTAATATTGGCGCGAAATCTCAAAATACTCCTTGGCCGGCAGCGGCAGGCCGTACGGCATTTTCTGCGCTTCCACCTGCACCTCGATCAGGCCTTTGAAAATCATCAGCACCGCGAAAAACCCACAGGCCAGATTGCCTGCCGTCATCAGGTTGGGCAAGAAGTAGATTTTCGGTTCGTCCGGGTCGCGTTGTTTCGCCATGCGGGGGCATCATCGCACGAATCTGGCGAAAAAAACAGCCCAATTTTACCGCAATTTCACCGTTTCCGGTTCACTCGTCGTGGTAAAACCACAGCAGCACCAACAAACCCACCCCGATCCCCCACACCAGCCACAGGTTGCTGAACAAATACGGGTAGATCATCAGGATCAAGCCGATTGCGACGGGCTGCCACAGCTCGAGTTTCCTGCCATAGCGGAACGCCCCAAGCCCGATCGTGCCGAAAATCAGACCGGCCAGGAGGTTGTAGGGATCGAGATTGAAATTCACTGCGGGAAGACCGGTACACCCGGCTCGCCCCGCAAGCCAGCGGCAATTCGTTTCTTTTCGCTGCGCATCGCGGCGCGGATGCGCTAGAGTGCCGCCATGGGCGCAGTCACGGCAGCGGAAATGCGGGCGATGGAAACACGCGCGGCAGGCGAGGGATGGTCGGAGGCCCGGCTGCTCACCCTCGCCGGCCAACGCCTCGGCCACGCGCTGGCGGCGTTTTTTCCGACTCCCGGCACCGTCATCGGCTACCTCGGGAAAGGCCACAACGCCGGCGATGCACTGGTCGCCATGCGGGTGCTGCAACAGGAGTATGGTTGGAACACCGCCGCCCGCGCCGCCTATCCGATCGAAGATTGGGCACCGCTGACCCGCGAAACATGGCTGGAAATGCCGACCGTTAGGTTGTTAGACCAAGTGCCGGACTGGCGCGGGCTGCGTCGCCCGTTAGTCCTGCTGGACGGACTGCTCGGCATCGGCGCCAGCGGCCCGTTACGCGAGCCGCCGGCCACCCTCGCCCGCGAAATGGCCGGGTTGCGCCAACAGGCCGGAGCCCGGGTGGCCGCCGTGGATCTGCCCTCCGGCGTGGATCCGGATAGCGGGACCATTTCCCCGGGCGCGGTGACGGCCGATGTCACCTTCATGATTGGCGCGGCCAAACGGGGCCTTCTAACAGCCACAGCGGCGGCCGCCACCGGTGCGCTGGCGACAGTCGCGGTGGACCCGCTCAGTGCGCCGCCGGGTGGCGGGTTGCAATTGATTTCCCCGCTGACAATGGCTGCCGGAAGAGCGCCGCGGCCGTTCGATTTCCACAAGGGCATGGCCGGACGGGTCCACCTGTTGGCCGGCTCCGCAGCCTACTCCGGTGCGGCCGTGCTGGCGGCCAGCGGCGCCCTGCGTGGCGGCGCCGGCATGATCGTGCTGCACACGCCACCCGCCGCCGCGCCCGTGATCGCCGCCAAGTGCCCCTGCGAAATCATCGTGCGAGTCTGCGAGAATCCGCTGGATATGTTGGATCCGGCGCCCGACGCCCTCGTCATCGGCCCCGGCCTCGGTGAGGTAAGCGGAGCGTTCGCCGAGCGCTTGCTGGAGCTGATCCGCCTGGCCGCGATGCCCGCCGTGTTGGATGCGGATGCACTCAACCTGCTGGCGCGACGGGGAATGCTCGAGTGCCTCAAGGAAAGCCACGTCCTTACGCCGCATCCCGGCGAATTCCGGCGACTCGCGCCCGACCTCGCGGATCTGCCCCGCGAGGTAGCGGCGCGGCTTTTTGTCGCACGCCATCCGGCGACCTTGCTGTTGAAAGGCTGCCGCACGTTGGTAAGCCGACGCGGCGAACCGCTCTGGAGCAACGCCACCGGCAGTCCCGCCATGGCCACTGGCGGCCAAGGCGATCTGCTCGCCGGCGTGCTCGGCGCGCAACTCGCCGCCGGACTCCCCCCCGTGGCTGCCGCCGCCACCGCCGCCTGGCTGTGCGGCCGTGCCGCGGAAATCGCCCTAACCAATCGCACCCTCTCCGAACAATCCCTAACGCCAAGCGACCTGCTCGCCTGCCTCGGTGGCGCCTTCAACGATTGGCGGGAGAGCCGGAGATGAACACGCGGCCGCGGCGCATCGTGCCCCGGCGCACCTCATGGAATCCGGCCGCTTCCCCGCACGCTTGCGCCGCCGGACAGGCGGGGTTACCACCGACGAGGCAAAGCTATCACATGCGCGAGGGCCTCCTCGTTGCTTCTGGACAGCGCCAAATCGCTGAAGCGGCTGTCCGCCGCCTTCACATCCCAAAGGATTTCCTGCAAGATCCCCGCTGCGACGGGATTCTCCAGCATCTCCGCCCATTCGTGCAGACAGCCGAAGGATGCCATCTCATAATGTTCGACCTTCTGCGCCGTCGCGATGAGGGCGGCGTTGATGGCCGGAGTGCCGGCAAACTCCATGGCCACATCCTCGCCCTCTTCCAACAAACCGACCGTGGCTTTGCAGGTTTTGCGCGTGGCTGACTCCTCGAAGCATTCGAAGACATGCTCGACTCTCGCCGCACGCCACTGGGTTTCCTGAAGATGGAACCGAAACGCTTCTATCAGCTTCTCATCGGTGGCTTCCATGGCCATTCTTGGCAATGCCTCGGCGATCTGCAATTCGGCGTCATAGATATCGGCCAGATCGCTGATAAGGAGTTCCTTGAGTGTTTTCACGATGATATTCGATGTTGATTGAAATCCGGCCGGGTGAGGAGACGATACCGGAGACCGAGGTGTGGGACATGGGGTGGTGATTTCGATGGGTTGACTTGGTAGGACGGCACCCGACGGCGCGAGGCTCGCCCTGGGGCGTCCACAAACCATAACCGATGCGCGCTCACTTGTGAATCTGCTCATTGCCGTAGGCTTGCTAGGTGATTCCGGCTCAGGGCCTAGTGAAACCGCTTAGGACAGCCGCGTGCGTTCCGCTAGGTTGCCGCGACGTGAAAGTCGGGCCACAATCATGCAAAAATGCTTGCCCCCGCTCCCCCGGTCCTATAGGAACCCAATCGAACGCAAAACCAAGGATGATGAATGGTCGCGATATGCATGCGAGGGGTGACGCCGCTGATTCGGTTGCCCTTTCTCTCGTGATGCACCGAGCTGGAGGTCCGTTCTTGCTCCGTCCGGGAACTGTCACGGTGATCTCATGAACAAGACAACCCATTCACGCCTGTTGAGGCTGCTGGAAGCCGGTTCCGCCGGTGCCGCCATCGGCGTGGCGGTCATCGGCGTGCTGGTGCTTTTCGGCTGGATTCTGGCCATCCCCGTCTTGAAGAGCCTCCGGCCCGACTTTGTTTCCATGAAGGTGAACACCGCGCTGTGCTTCATGCTGACCGGCCTCTCACTCTGGCTGTTGCAGGCAAAGCGTTCCCAGACTCCCGCCGCCCGCAGTGTCGGCCGGGCCTGCGCGTTGGTGGTGGCGGCGGTGGGATTGGCCACGCTGCTGGAGATTTCCGCCGGCTGGAACCTGGGAATTGACCAACTGTTGATCGCGGAACCCGCTGGCCCTGTCCAGACGCCGCATCCGGGCCGCATGGCACCGAACACCGCCTTCAACTTTGTGGTAATCGGGCTGGCGCTGTTGCTGCTGGACGCGCGAACACGAGGCGGGTACCGCCCGGCACAGATGCTGCTCGGCGTGCTGGGCATCGTCTCCGGGGTGGCGTTGTTGAGCTATGTGTACGGTGCGTCGGAGCCCTTGCCCCCCGCCGCGGCGGCCGCCCCGATGTCGCTACCCGCGGCGATCGCCGGGCTGCTGGCGTTTGTTGGATTGTTCCTCGCGCGGCCGGGCGCGGGGCTGCTGGGCATCCTGACGGGCAAGACGCCGGGCAGCGTGATGGCCCGGCAGTTTTTCGTGCCGATCCTGCTGTTGCCCGTGGGGCTGGGCCTGGTGATTCACTCAGGCCTGCATGATCGCGACACGTATCCTGGCACGGGCATCGGCCTGGCGATTTGCAAGAAAATCGTGGAATGCCATGGCGGCCGTCTCTGGGTGAAATCTGATCCCGGAGCAGGTTCTTGCTTTCAATTCACCATTTCGGAAGGTAAGAGATCGTCATGGCACACGCAGAACAGTCCGTCCGACCCATCAACATCCTGCTAGTGGAAGACATCATGCGCAGCTACAACCTGCATGCCAACGCCCACGTCACCAAACCGGTGGAATTGAAGCAGTTTCTCCAGGTCATTCGCGCGATTGAGGATTTCTGGCTGGCCGTGGTGACACTGCCGCCCGCCAATGGAAAATTCACCGGCAAGCGCGACGACAGCCGCAAATGCGCGATTTCATGAAACTTCTTCTGGTCGAGGACAGCTCGTTAGACGTGCGCCTGCTGCGCGAGACGTTGAAAGAGGCGCCGGCCGGGGCCTTCGAGCTGGCGCACGCCACCCGCTTGGCCACGGCACTGAAGCGCTTGTCCCAGGAAACCTTCGATCTGGTGCTGCTCGATCTCGGCTTGCCGGATTCCCAAGGCGCGGAATCCGTGGCGCGGATGCATCTGGCCTGTCCCGCCCTGCCCATCATCGTGCTCACCGGTTTGGACGATCCTCAGATCGCGCTCGAAGCCGTGCGTGCCGGGGCGCAGGACTGCCTTGTCAAAGGCCGCTTCGACGCCGAGGTGCTCACCCGAGCCATCCGTTACGCCGTCGAGCGCAAGCGGGCTGCGGAAGAACTCCGCCAGCTCAACGCCGAGTTGGAACGGCGCGTGGAGGAACGCACGGCGGAACTGAGCGCCAGCGAGGAACGCTTCCGCCAACTCTTCGAGCGCCATCACGCGGTGATGTTGTTGATCGATCCGGCCAGCGGTGCCATCATCGATGCGAACTCCGCCGCGTCCAGCTTTTACGGTTTTTCCCACGATGAACTCTGCGCTTCGCACATCCAGGAGATCAATGACCTCTCGCAGGAGGAAGTGGCCGTTGAAATGGCGTTGGCTGCCGCCGAGGAGCGCAACTTCTTTGTCTTTCCACATCGGCTGGCCAACGGTCAGCGGCGGTGGGTTGAGGTTTACTCGACACCGGTGGAAGTCCGCGGGCGCACTCTGCTATACTCGATCATCCATGACGTTACTCTGAAAGAAATCGCCGAACAAGAGCAGCGCCGCCTGCTCCACGAGTTGAACGTGCATAAGGTCCAGTTGGAGTCGCAAAACGGGGAACTGCGCTCGGTACAACATCAATTGGATGTCTCACGAGCCCACTATGTTGACCTCTTTGACCTGGCACCAATCGGGTACGTCACGCTCAACGCCGCGGGAGTTATGTTAGAAGTCAACCACACCGCAGCCACCATGCTGGATGTGGGCCGGTCGTCGCTGGTTCAGCGGCCGTTGGTGCGCTTCATCCACCCGGATGACCAGGATCGCCACTACTTCCATCACAAACGGCTGCTGGAAACCGCGGCGCCGCAGTTGAGCGAATTGCGGATGCTCAAGCCGGACGGAACCGTGTTCTGGGTGCAACTGGAGTCCACCTTGGCTCAGGACATCGACGGCAATCCGGTTGACCGCATCGCCCTGAGCGACATCAGCGAACGCAAACGGCAGGAGACCGAATTGTTGCGCCTGAACCGCACCTTGCGCGCGCTCAACGCGAGCGGCAACGCGCAGTTGCTCGCCCAAACGGAAGGGGAGTTGCTCTTCGCAGTGTGCCGCATCATCTCCAAAATCTGCGGCTACGCTCTGATCTGGATCGGTTATGCCGAGGAGAATGCGGCCAAGTCCGTGAGGCCGATGGCCTACGCCGGGTTTGAAGACGGCTATCTCGAATCCCTGCGGATCAGTTGGGCGGACAACAAGTTCGGCCGCGGCCCCACCGGCACGGCCATCCGCAACGGCCAGCCGAGCACCTGCTCTAACATGCTCACGGACCCCGACTTCGCGCCATGGCGGGGCGAGGCTCGCAAGCGCGGCTGCAACTCGTCCTTGGCCGTGCCCTTGCGGGTCGAGGGCAAGGTCATCGGGGCCGTCACCCTGTATTCGGAGCAGCCCGCGGGATTTCCCCATGACGAGGTGAAGCTGCTCGCCGAGTTGGCCGGCGACCTGAGCTACGGCATCACGATGCTGCGGTTGCGGGAAGCGCAACAGCGGGCCGAGACTGCGCTGCGCGAGAGCGAGGCAGGCTATCGGATGCTCGTCGAGCAAACCGTGGACGGCATCTTCGTCGCCGATGCGCAGGGCCATTATGTGGATGTCAATCCCGCTGGCGCGGAAATGCTCGGCTACTCGCGCGAGGAAGTGCTCGACCGTTCCGTCTCGGATATGCTTGCCGAAGAGGAAATACCGCGCCTGGCATCCGAAATGGCCAGCATGGCGGGCGGCAACGTCGCATGCAACGAATGGCAATTCAAACGCAAGGACGGCTCGCTTTTTGTGGGAGAATTCACCGGTCGGCAATTGGCCGACGGCCGTCTGCAGGGGGTGTTGAGGGATGTCACCGAGCGCAAGCAAGCGGAGGAGCAAATCCGCCAGCTCAACGCCGAGTTGGAACGGCGCGTGTTAGACCGCACGGCCGAGTTGCGCAAGGCGGTCACCGCGCTCGAAACGGAGTTTGCGGAACGGCAGCGCTTGGAACGCGAAATCCTTGAGATCAGCGAGCGGGAGCAATCGCGCCTCGGCCAGGACTTGCACGATGGCATTGGCCAGGAACTGGCCGGCACCGCGATGTTCAGCGATGTGCTTGCCAGACAACTCCAGGCCGAGGCCCATCCGTTAGCCGATTCCGCGGCCGCCATCGCCGCCTACATCCGCGCGACCATCGAGTCCGCGCGGCGGCTTGCCAAGGGGCTCTATCCGATCGAGCTGAATCGCTACGGACTGCTCCTCGCGCTCAAGAGTCTGGCTGACCAGACGAGCCACCGTACCGGCATCCGCTGCGAACTGCAACGATGCGGAGAGGCGCCGCCAATGCCGCGATCCGCCGAGATTCATATCTATCGAATCATGCAGGAATGTGTCTCCAATGCCGTCAAACACGGCAAGGCGAACCACATCCTCATTGAGTCTCTGGCCGGCGATGGCACGCACACTTTCACCGTCACCGATGATGGTGTCGGGTTTGCGAAACCGGCGGGCAGCTCCGGCATGGGGCTCCATCTCATGGAGTACCGGGCGCGGGTGATCGGCGCGACCATCGACATCGAACAACCCGCCCGTGGCGGATGCCGCGTCACCTGCCGCCTGGCGGTATAGGCGATCCCTGTGGCGGGAACTAGGGAGATCCCCTATCCGGCCCTGCACACCACTGCAGTGCCGGTTCTCCGATTCATCCAATATACAAGAACTTCTCGCACCGGTAGGATTGCTCCGTGAATGAATTTTTAACCCTAACGGATCATCAGGCCGGGTTTAACTCTCGCTGTGTGCATGGCATTCCTCCATGCTCTATCAGCGACCGCTCGGTTGCTCCAAAGACCGCGAAGAAAAGGCGTCGCTCTTGGTATGAAATCGCGCCGCGTCTTGCGGTCGAGGGACGTCCCCACGGCGATCACGAATGGTCCCGGCGAGTTGCCCCTTGGGCTTCCAGTGCCGACGGCTGCTCGACGGGCCCGATCAAGGCGGCCACCGACTCCGGCAGCCAGGCCTTGCCTGGCGCAACGGTACCGGTTTGGAAACGGCGTTTGGACGTTGTCTGCATCGTGATGAGCCTGCCACTCGTCCTGCCGCTGATGGCCCTGATTGCGGTCTGGATCAAACTCGTTTCGTCGGGGCCGGCGTTCCTGTGCCAGGAGCGAATCGGTCGCAACGGCAAACCGTTTGTGCTCTATAAGTTTCGCAGCATGCAAGCGAATGCCGATACGGTGCGGCACGCGGCTTACGTCCGGAGTCTGGTCGAGGCGGATCGCCCGATGGTCAAGCTGGACCGGGTTTGTGACCCGAGGCTGATCGCTGGCGGGTGCCTGCTGAGGGCGGCGGGACTGGATGAATTGCCCCAGTTGTTCAATGTTCTGCGCGGTGAGATGAGTGTGGTCGGGCCGCGACCCTGCCTGCCCGGAGAGTATGCGTTTTTCTCCCCCAAGGAGAGGGAAAGGTTTGCCGCGCTGCCAGGGCTCACCGGCCATTGGCAGGTCAATGGCAAGGAGCGGGCCACCTTCCGCGAAATGAATGCGATGGACATTCACTATCTGCACAATGCCTCGCTGAAGCTGGATCTGCAAATCATGATGCGGACTCCCGCCACCCTGCTGTGCCAAATGATGCAGGCATTTCAACAAAGGCCCGGCGGCCAGCCGGAGCCTGTCGACGCTGGAATCCGGCACTGATGCCGGCCACGGCCCCCCACCCCGAAACAGCAACTGCCGCCATGAAGAGAACCATAAATTTCGGAATCGTCGGATATGGATACTGGGGGCCCAATCTCGCACGGGCCTTCAGCACGTTGGCGGGTGCCCGCCTGAATGCGGTGTGTGACCTGAATCCCGAGCGTTTGGCCCACATGCGGAAACATTTCCCTAACACGGGTGCCTACGCGGATTTCGGCAGGATGCTCGGCGACGCGCGGATCGACGCGGTGGCCATCACCACGCCGCTCAAGTCCCACCACGCGCTGGCCAAGGCCAGCCTGCTGGCCGGCAAGCATGTCCTGATCGAAAAGCCGATGGCGGGATCGAGTGAGGAATGCGAAGAACTCATCGCGCTGGCCAAGCGAGAGGGCTTGACGCTGATGGTGGACCACACCTATCTCTATTCGGAGGCGGTGGTCAAGATTGCGGAAATCATCCGGAGCGGGGACATCGGGGAGGTTCGCTACATCAATTCCCAGCGGCTCAACCTGGGCATTTTCCAGCAGGACATCAACGTCGTCTGGGATCTGGCGCCCCATGATCTCTCCATCATTCTGCATGTGCTTGGCGAGTCGCCGCGGGTGGTGAATTGTCAGGGCAACGCCCATATCAATCCGCAATTCGAGGATGTGACCAACCTGTCGCTGGCATTCAGCGCCAAGCGATTCGCCACCATCCAGAGCAGTTGGCTGGAGCCGAGGAAAGTGCGGCAAATGACCTTCGTCGGGACGCGCAAGATGATAGTTTTCGACGATCTCCAGACGTTGGAGAAAATCCGGATTTATGATGTCAGGGTCGATTTCCCGCCCCATTACGACAGTTTCTCGGAGTTCCACTACTCCTATCACTACGGAGATTGTTATATTCCGCGTATCGCGCAAAGCGAGCCGCTACTCAAGATGAGCGCTCACTTCGTGGATTGCATCAAGCGCCGCTGCCAGCCGCTTTCCTCGGGTGCCAACGGACTTGATGTGGTTCGCATCCTTGAGGCGAGTGAAGCCTCGTTGCGAACGCGAGGGGGACCGATCGCCTTGGCGGATCTGCAAAACGCGCGGCTGGTCCCGACGCTAAGGCAATTGTCCAGGGCGTCCTAGAGTCCTTGAAGAGCGGAGGATGTTGACGTTAGGTCAAATTCCCCGTCTTTGGAGTTTTGCGTCTTGGGTCTGAGGAGGAGCCTCGCTAGCCGAATCATCGAATCATGATAGACGGGGGCACCAACGGGATACGGGTTTCGGCCGACGTGAGACTTGGCAAAGGGGTCAAATTCTTTGGCTTTGTCAACCTTTATGGCTGCGAGATCGGTGATGAGACCCGGATTGGATGTTTCGTGGAAATCCAGGGCGGAGCGAAGATTGGCGCACGCTGCAAGATTTCGAGTCATACATTCATATGTGAGGGAGTGACCATCGAGGATCGGGTTTTTGTGGGTCATGGCGTGACGTTTGTCAACGACCGCTTGCCGCGGGCCACCGATGGAAATGGCGCGGTTGTCGCGAAAGGCGATTGGGAATGCCAGTCGACGCGAGTGAAGGAAGGTGCATCGATCGGATCCGGCTCCACCATTCTGGGGGGAATCACCATCGGCGCGAATGCCATGATTGGAGCCGGCAGCGTGGTAACTCGCGATGTTCCGGCGGGTTCAACGGTTGCTGGAAATCCGGCCCGCCCGATCAGTCATTCGGACGGGTTGCAGGGAATCCGTTGTTAGTTGGGGGGGTCACGGGAAACCGATCCATTCCCGTCCAAGTGTAACATCACAAACCCATGATCAGGCTGCGCCACAAGTTGTTGATCTACATGTTCCGCCTGTTCGACCAGGTGGTGCTGGTGGCGACGGCGGTTGGCATCATCTATTTCCGACCGGAGATCCTGATGCAGGGAGGCGGTCACATTTTCGAGGTGATCTTCCGCATAGAAGACACCGTCAGCATGGTGATCCTCGCCATCGGATGGATCCTGATTTTCGAGTATTTCATCCGCTACAAGGCCGACCGTTTGGTGGCCCTCAGCTCGCAGTTGATAGCGCTGGTGAAAGCGACCGTGCTGGCCTCGTTCTGGCTGATGACCATCTCCGCGGTGTTTGCGGTGAAGAGCTTCAACATCGTCAACCTCCTGATCTTTTTCGCGGTGGTGACCGTCGTCGGCATCGCGAGCCGGCTGTTTCTTTACCTGCTGTTATTGAACGCCCGCCGCTCGGGATACAACTACCGCTATTTGCTGGTGATTGGCGCCAGCGAGCGGGCCTACCAAATCGCCGTCAAGATCGATGAAAAACCGGAACTCGGATATAAGATCGTCGGTTTTGTGGCGGAAACGCCGGAGCTGAGGGATGAATGGCAGCATCCCGAGCATGACAGCTGGAGGGTTCTGGGCCTGCTCGCCGACTTGCGCCAGATCCTGACCGGTGAGCGGGTTGACGAAATCATGGTGTGCCTGCGCTTGGACGCTCGCTTCAGCGATGTCGCGATGATCGTGCAGCATGGCCACGACTTGGGCGTCGTGGTCCGGCTCATGCCTAACATTTCCGATGGCAAGCTGCTGAAGAACCTGCACGTTGAGGGTTTCGAGGACGAGTGTGTCGTGACCCTGTTCCGGGAGCAGATGTTGGTGCAGTTGTTTGCCAAGCGGCTGATTGACGCCGCGCTCTCGTTGGTCGTATTGATCCTTCTGTCACCCCTGATGGTGGCGGTGGCGGTTCTCATCAAGCTGAGCAGTCCCGGACCGGTGCTGTTCGTGCAGAACCGCGTGGGCATGAACCAGCGGCAGTTCAAGCTCTATAAGTTCCGCTCGATGGTGGCCGATGCCGAGGAACGCAAATTCGCCCTCGCCCACATGAACGAACAGGACGGGCCGGCGTTCAAGATGAAAAACGATCCCCGTACCACCCGGATTGGCAGGTTCCTCCGCAGGACGAGCATCGACGAGTTGCCTCAGTTGTTCAATGTCCTGTGTGGGGAAATGAGTCTAGTGGGTCCCCGGCCGCCGCTGCCCGACGAAGTTCAACGCTACGCATGGCTCTTTCGCAAGCGTTTGTCCGTCAAACCCGGCATCACCTGCATCTGGCAGATCAGCGGCCGTAACAATGTTTCCTTCGACCGCTGGATGGAGATGGACCACGAGTATATAGAAAAGTGGACGCTGTGGCTGGATCTTCAAATCCTGTTGCGCACCATTCCCGTCGTGTTGTCGAGCCGGGGGGCGTCTTAGCTGGCAGGTTTTGCACGCATGGCGGTGCCCGGGAATATCCTGTATTGGCCGTGCGAATATCCGAGTGTTCAACAATTTCCCAACTAACAATATGAACGTGCCATTTCTCGACTTGAAAACCCACCATGCGGCTCGCCGGGGTGAGCTGGCGGATGCCATCAATGATGTGATTGACGCCGCCGCCTTCGCCGGGGGACCGTTCGTCAGCCGTTTTGAAGGGGACTTCGCGCACTATTGCGACGCCCGGCATGCCGTGGGTGTCGGCAGCGGGACGGACGCGTTGTGGCTGGCACTGCTGGCGCTTGGGATTGGTCCAGGCGATGAGGTGATCACGGTGCCGATGACATTTATCGCCACGGCGGAGGCCATCAGCCGCACCGGTGCCCGGCCGGTATTTGTCGATATCGAAGCCTCGACCTACACAATGGATCCGGCCGGACTTGCCCGGGTTGTGACGCCGCGGACCAAGGCGATTCTCCCGGTGCATTTGTTCGGTCAGATGGCCGACATGGACCCGATTCTGAGATTCGCCCGGGCTCGGGGAATCGCAGTGGTTGAGGATGCCGCCCAAGCGCATGGTGCCAGATATGACGGGCACCGGGCAGGAAGTCTCGGCAGCGCCGGATGTTTCAGTTTCTATCCCGGCAAGAATCTGGGAGCCTTCGGTGAAGCCGGTGCGGTGGTCACTCAGGATGCGGATCTGGCCGAGAGAATGCGGATGTTCCGTGATCACGGACAGGTGCGCAAGTATTATCATGCCGAGATCGGTTGGAACTGCCGCATGGATGGCATTCAAGCGGCAGTGTTGCAGGTCAAACTGCGCTACCTCGACAACCGCAACGAGCGACGCCGGAAACATGCCGCGCGATATGCCCGGGCATTGCAAGGGATTCCCGGCCTGGTTCTTCCGGGTTGCGATCCGGGGCGGACTCATGTGTCTCACATTTACGCGGTCCGGGTGGCCGACCGGAAATCATTCATGCGACACCTTGAATCGCGTGGCATCGGCTGCGGCATTCACTATCCCGTGCCGGTGCATCTCCAACCCGCCTACGCGGATCTTGGCCATCGACGTGGATCGTTCCCTGTCGCGGAGCGCTGCGCGGCGGAATTCGTTTCGCTGCCGATGTACCCGGAACTGACCGACGGCCATATCGAAGCGGTCGTCGAGGCCGTGGGCGAGGCACTCGGCACCGGGGTGGCGGTCTAACATAACGTGCCGGCGGGAAACCCGCCCCCGGTCATTGGCCCTTCCCATTTTCGCGCGTGATGGTTACTCCTCTCCAGTCCCTGCTGCCGAAGCTTCATTCAAGCCCGGCAACGCAATCCGAGCGGATCGATCCTCTCGCGGGCGATGCATGGGATTCGCAGGTCTCGACGAGAATCGATCACTCGGTGTTTCACCGGTCAGCTTGGGCGCGGGTCCTCGCTGAGACCTATGACCATCGTCCGTTCTATTTGAGAATCCTGGTTGCTGGCGTCGAGGCCGCACTGGTGCCGCTGATGGAAGTCCGCAGTCCGGTCACCGGTCGGCGTGGGGTCTCGCTGCCATTCGCGGATTTTGCCGGGCCACTGTGGAGCGAACCTCGGCAGGAAGCCGCGGTCTATCAGGCGTTGCTGGGCGTGGCAGCGGAGCGGAAGTGGAAGCACCTCGAACTCCGCGGCGGCACAACTCCGGCACCCGCCGCCCGCCCGTTCCGCACCTATCACGCCCATGAACTCGATCTGAGTTCCGGCATCTCCAATGTCGGCAAGCAGCTTCCGGCAAGCACCCGCAGGGCCATCCACAAGGCGGAACGCGGCGGACTGACCATCTCGGTCGGACGCGATGCAGGCGCCATGCTGGAATTCTATCAATTGCACAGCCGCACCCGCCGACGCCACGGGCTGCCGCCCCAGCCATTCGGCTTTTTCCAAGCGATCGGCCGTCACCTGATCGAACCCGGATTGGGCGTGATCGTCCGGGCACACCTGGCTGGGACTGCCGTTGCCGGGGCGGTGTTTCTTCACTCCGGCGGCCGGGCCATCTACAAGTTCGGTGCCTCCGATAAGGAACACTGGTGTCTCAGACCCAATCAGTTGGTGATGTGGCACGCGATTCAATATCTGGTGGAGGCCGGTTGCCAGTCGCTTCATTTCGGCCGCACTTCCCGCGACGACGCCGGGTTGATCCGCTTCAAGCGTTCTTGGGCAGGCACCGAGGGCATCCTGAGCTACTTCCGTTATCACACCGGCAAGCTGGCCTGGATCGCCGACGAGCATTCGCCCGCGGAAAGCTTTCCCCTGGTTTTCGGTCACCTTCCGATATCTCTCAACCGGCTCGCAGGACGTCTGATTTACCCTCACCTCGACTGAATCGTTCCCAATCCCATGTTTCAATGAAAGCAAACTCATCCACCCCCAAATCCCCTAACCGACGGCGAGGCGGTCTGAATGTTTATGACGTTCTTTTCGTGCTGTTCAAACACAAGTGGAAGATCATCCTGTTATCCTTGCTTGGCTTTGCTGGAGCGGGTGGCTTGTTGTTCTGGGACTTGCGCTCGCCGAGCTACGAGACGGATGCAACGCTACTGGTCCGCTATGTCCTCGAAAGGAGCAACACCGACCCATTCGAATCCAAGCTTGATCCCAGTGGCTCTCGTGGCATGATGGTGATGGACGCCGAGATCGAAATCATCAAGGGTGCGGATGTGGCGCTCGAAGTGGCAGCAAAGGTCGGGCCGGAGAAAATTCTCGCGGGGAAGTCGCCAACACCAACCAAAACCCTGGCGGCAATCCAGATCGCCAGGAACCTCCGGGTTGTGGCCGCGCGCGACAGCAACGTCATCCACCTCAAATTCCATCATCCGGACCCCGAGGTGGCGTTCGCCGTGCTCAAGGAGTTGATAGACATCTATTTCGAGAAACATCTTGAAATCCATCGCTCGACCGGGGCCTTTGAGAGCGTGCAGAGGCAAACAGATCAGGCCCGCAGCCGCCTGAGTCAGACCGAGCAGGAACTCAACAAGATGAATTCCGATTCCGGTTTCATTTCGCTCGCCGATGGCAAATCCGCCCTGGAATTACGCCGGAATTCGTTGCGCGAGAGCCTGATGGCCGCCCGCGTCGAACTGGCCGAGCAGAAGGTCAAGGTGGCGTCGCTAGAGGCCACCTTGGGCGTGGCGGAATCAACCCAACCGAAGGGTGACCCGGAGCACGCCGAGGAGGGGGTGCCGGAGCGTATGGCGAGAACCAGGGCGCAGGTGAAATACCACGATCTGGCCGAACAACTGACGCTGTTCAAGCAGCGGCGGAACACTTTGATGATGACCCGCAAGCCAGGCGACCCGATGATCACGGCTTTGGACCGCCAGATTGCCGCGGTACAGCAGCAGGGACTCGATCTCATCGAGGCGCATCCCGGACTCATCAGTCAGGCTAAAAGCCAAGAGGGGACTTCTCCGCAGGCAACCGGCACCGATTTGAATTCAGAACGGGCCCAGTTGGCGGCCCTTGAGGAAAAGTGCAAGGCGCTCACCGATCAATCCAAGGAGGTGGACGCCGAGGTTGAAAAAATTTCCGCCAACCGTCTCGCGTACACCAACTTGGAACGGCGACGGCAGTTGGAGGAGGAAAAGTATCGCTATGCCGAAACCAGTTTGGAGAAGGCCCGGGTGGATGAGTCGCTCAATCCGACCAAGATGCCTAACATAGGCGTGGTGCAGAACCCTTCGGCACCAATTAAGATGATCGCCGACACGACCCTCAAGTTTGTAATTGGCCTTGCTGCGTCCGGCATTTTGAGCGGACTGGCTCTCGCCTTTCTGATCGAGTGGGTCATCGACCGCCGGGTGTCGCGACCAATTGAAATCCAGACGCGCTTGCAATTGCCGCTGATGATGTCAATCCCCCGCTTCCGTGCCAAGGACCGGCCGGCGAAACAGATTGCCCGGGACACGGGCGATAAACTGTTAGGAGACACCGATAAGCTGATATTCCCGCCGGAGCTGCCTAACGGAATCGGGGATCTGGCGCCGCAGGAGAACGAGCAATTCATCTCGCCTTATGCCGGGGCGATTCGTGACCGCATCATGTTCAACTTCGAGTTGAACAACATCACTCACAAGCCGAAGTTGGTCGGCGTGACCGGTCTCTCGCAAGGCGCCGGCACCTCGACGATCGCGGTGGGCTTGGCCAAGGCTCTTGCGGAGGATGGCAAGGACAAGGTGCTGCTCGTTGATCTCAATCCCACGAGAAACGGATCCGCGTTGCCGGCGTATCCCATGGAATCGCTCCATACGGCCCTGGATATCTCACGGGCCGAATGGTTCAGGCAGAGTCCGAGGAGCCTCTTCTTTGCCCGCACGCCGAGCCGCCGCAACGGCAAGGGGGTGCAAGCGCTCACGTCGATCGCACTCCACGAAATGATGCCACAACTCGAGGCTTGCGATTTCGACTACATTGTGTTTGACATGCCGCCCGTTGGGCCGACCAGTCCGACCATTGCAATGGCAGGCTTTATGGACAAGGTGCTGCTGGTGCTTGATGCGGAAAACACCAATCGCGAGAGCCTCAGTTGGAGTTATGCAGAACTCGAGAAAGGACGGGCCGACGTGTCGTGTGTCTTCAACAAGGTGCAACCCCACGCCCCGCGCTGGGTGGCGGGCGAGATGTGACTTTTCGCCTCTGTTGCCCTTCGCGGGTTTTGTCAGCCGGATATCCCCGGAGTTCCGCATCGAGCCATGATCGAAAGCGACCAATCACTGCTGACGCGGATTTACTATAACGTGAAGCCGTTTCTGCCACAGGCGGTCCGGTGGGCATTGCGACGTCGCCGGGCGGCAGGCATCCGCGAGCGGTCTGCTGCCGAGTGGCCGATCAATGAAGCCGCCGGAGAAGTCCCCCGCGGTTGGCCCGGATGGCCCGACGGCAAGCGTTTCGCTCTTGTCCTGACTCACGACGTGGAAGGCCAAAAGGGGGTGGACAAGGTGCGGGCCTTGGCCGAGGTGGAAATGAAGTACGAATTCCGTTCCTCGTTCAACTTCATTCCGGAAGGCGGATACCGTGTGCCCGCCGCACTCCGCGAGTGGCTCCTTGAGCGGGGTTTCGAGGTCGGGGTTCACGATCTCAATCACGACGGAAAACTCTACCAATCGCGTGCCGGTTTTGAAGCCAAGGCGCAGCGGATCAATCATTACCTGCACGAGTGGAAAGCCACCGGATTTCGTTCCGGTTTCATGCTTCGCCGGCTCGAGTGGTTGCATGCCCTGGACATCGAATACGAGTGTTCAACCTTTGATACCGATCCGTTCGAGCCGCAGCCGGTTGGGACTCATACGATTTTCCCGTATTGGATTCCCCACCCGGGCGGGATTGGAAAAGGGGCCTTGGGCAGAGGATATGTTGAGGTTCCCTATACTCTCCCGCAGGATTCGACATTGTTCCTGCTGCTGCGCGAGCCGGACGGGGAAATATGGAAACGCAAGACCGAGTGGATCGTGGGGCGGGGCGGTATGGTTCTGTTGAATGTGCATCCGGACTACATCGACATGCGGGGAACCGGAGAGAGCATGACCTTTCCGCTGGCTCACTATGAGGGGTTTCTGAGCTGGGTTCTGGAACGATACAAACAGGATGTCTGGCAGGCGCTTCCCCGCGAGATCTCGCGTTTTGTCCTCGCTCAGCAGCCGGCACTACAGCAAGCCGCTACCGAATCGTCGGTCATCGCCCCGGCCCATCACCTATCCGGAGTCAAGATTTGGATCGATTTGGAAAACACGCCCCACATTCCGTTCTTTCTGCCAATCATCCGTGAGCTTCGGAACCAAGGACATCAAGTCGTGCTGACCGCCAGGGACGGCTATCAGACTTGTGAGATGGCGGGCTTCCATTCGCTGGACTTCCAGCGAATCGGCCGTCACTACGGTCGCCATCTGGCGGCGAAGGTATGGGGGTTGCTGGCAAGGAGTTGCCAGTTGCTGGGATTCGCCCGCCACGAGCGGCCGGGCTTGGCGCTGAACCTCGGTTCCAGAAGCCAAGCTCTCGCGGCCAAACTGCTGGGCATTCCGGTTGTCGAAATCATGGACTATGAGTTCACCGCCGAGTCATCACTCCTGGCCTCGCGCTGGTATCTGACTCCCGAGGTGGTTGGCTCCGCGGTTTATGCCGGTAATCCTCCGGCACGGATCCGGACTTATGAGGGAATCAAGGAGGATGTCTATGTGCCGGACTTCCGGCCGGATGCCTCGATTCTCGACCAATTGAACTTGCGCGACGCCGAAGTGGTGGTGGTGGTGAGACCGTCCGCCACGGAGGCGCACTATCACAATCCGGAAGCGGAGGTTTTGTTCGCACGATTCATGGAACGGGTGCTTGCGAGCCCGGGTGTAAAGGCGGTGTTATTGCCACGCAACAAGCGCCAGGAGGCCGAATTGCGCAGCGAATACCCGCATTGGTTCAAGGGCACGCAGGTGGTCGTCCCGGCAGGAGTCGTCGATGGATTGAACCTGATTTGGCACTCCGACCTGGTGGTCAGTGGCGGCGGCACGATGAATCGTGAGGCGGCGGCGATGGGAGTGCCGGTCTATAGCGTGTTCCGCGGCCGCACTGGAGCCGTGGACCGCTTGCTTTGCACGCAGCGGCGCCTGTTGATGATAGAGACTCCCGAGGACGTGGACCTCAAGATCCGGCTTGTGCCCAGGCCCAAGGATCGGTTGCCGGATACCCGCAGGTCCGGCGCCCTGAGCGATATCCTCAAGCACCTCAACACCATCATTGCCTCTCTGCGCCAAGACCCCGCACAGACCCCGGTCTGAGGGGTCGGGAATCGGGAGTCGGGGGTCGGGAGTCGGGGGCATGACGCGATCATAAAATAGGCAATGCCATGCCAGTCAGGAGTGCCAAAGAACTCGATGTCTACAAGGCTGCGTATGAGCTTGCCATGCGAATTTTCAAGATCTCAAAGAGCTTCCCACCAGAGGAGCGTTACGCCCTAACCTCGCAGATCCGCAGAAGTTCACGTTCGGTCGCAATGAATCTCCGTGAAGCCTGGGCAAAGAGGAGATACGAAGCACACTTCGTCTCCAAGCTTACCGACTGCGATGGAGAATGCGGCGAAACCGACACCTCTTTGGATTTTGCGCTGGATTGCGAATACATCACAGGGGCGCAGCATCAGGAACTGACCGAGACAAACCGCTCCATCGGTCGAATGCTCGGCTCTATGATCATGAACCCAGCGCCATTCCTGCTGAATAAGCGCTGATCGTTAGAG
>Ga0118677_10003395_pt1 | contig 27512 bp, 25 predicted proteins | sample AliMusrvi5mmetaG_FD_86154 | JGI IMG/M metagenome (GOLD analysis project Ga0118677, IMG submission 86154) | reverse complement strand
GAGCGCAGCGGCTGTATTTGACTATACTGCCCAAGCTCGAAGAGCCGCACTACGGCTTGCGCCGCCCGAAAGCGCGGCCACAGTTTTTGTTGAACCGCTCTAGGGACGACATTTTCCATTTGCATCTTGGGCCGGTCCCGTGAAAGATAACAGACCTTTATGTCCATAGATCGCAAAGTCGTCATCACAGGCATCGGCGTTATTACACCGGTTGGAAAAGATCTCGCTTCGTTTTGGGATTCGTTGAAAAACGGACGGAGCGGCATCGACCGCATCACCTCGTTTGATCCAACGGACTACGATTGCAAGATCGCCGGGGAGGTCAAAGACTTCAACGCGACCCAGTATTTCAAGAACCCCAAGGACGTCCGCCGCACCGACCGCTTTACGCAGTTCGGCATGGCCGCCTCGAAGATGGCGCTGGCGGATTCCGGCATCGACCTGACCACGGTGGACCTGACCCGCTTCGGCACGGTCATCGGCAGTGGCATCGGCGGGCTCCAGACCCTCTGCGACCAGCACACCATCCTCATGAACAAGGGGCCGAACCGCGTCTCGCCCTTCATGATCCCGATGATGATCAGCAACATGGTCAGCGGCCTTGTCTCCATGGAATTCGGGCTTGCGGGTCCGAATTTCTCCACCGTTTCCGCCTGCGCCACCGCCTGCCACTCCGTTGGCGAGGCCTGGCGCATGATCCAGCACGGGGAAGCGGATATGTTCGTGTGCGGCGGCGCGGAAGCGACCGTCGTGAACATCGGCATCGCCGGGTTCGCCGCCATGAAGGCGTTGAGCACCCGCAATGACGAGCCCCAGCGTGCTTCCCGTCCCTTCGACAAGGACCGCGACGGCTTCGTCATGGGCGAAGGCGCGGGCGTCCTCGTCCTCGAGGAACTTGAGCACGCCAAGCGTCGCGGCGCACACATTTACGCCGAGCTGGCCGGCTACGGCCTGAGTTCGGACGCCTACCACATGACCTCCCCTCTGCCCGAGGGCGAAGGCGCGGCCCGCTGCATGCGGATGGCCCTCGACAAGAGCGGCATCAATCCCGACGAAGTCGATTACGTCAACGCCCACGGCACCTCCACGGGGCTCGGGGACATTTGCGAAACCAAGGCGATCAAGGCGGTCTTTGGCGCCCACGCCAAGAACGGCCTCGCGGTTTCCTCCACGAAGTCGATGACCGGGCATCTGCTCGGCGCCGCCGGTTCGGTGGAACTCGCCGCGTGCATCATGGCGATCAAGGAAGGGATCCTGCCGCCGACGATCAACCTCGAAAACCCGGACCCCGAATGCGACCTCGACTACGTGCCCAACGTTGCCCGCGAACGCAAAGTGCGCGTGGCCGTCAACAACTCCTTCGGCTTCGGCGGGCATAACGCCACGCTCGTCGCCAAGGCGTTCGAGGGGTAGCCAGAAATGAGTGTTGGCAGGCGCGCTATCCGCGCCGCAGCGTGAGGTGGATGATCTCCGCCGGGGCTCCGGTGCGCAGCGGGAACCAATTGCCGACGCCGTTGGAAACGACGAGCGCCTTGGCCGGGTGACCCGCCGTGGCGGGCAGGGTGTAAAGCCCGCTCCAATAACGGAACATCATCGGCCCAATCCCGTGGTGCTCGTCCACCATCAACTGCCCGCCGTGGGTGTGGCCGGCGAGCGTGAGCGGGATGTCCCCGCAGTAGTCCCAGGCATGGGGATGGTGCGCGAGCAGGATGGGGAAGGCCGCAGGGTTCCGCTGCCGAAGCAGCGCGTCCATGGAAGCCGCGAGGCCACGCTCGTCGCCGCGGTTCTGCCAGTTCTTGGGGCCGTCCCAGCGCGCGCCGAGCACCTGCACCGGGACGCCGCGCACGGATAGCGTGACGGTTTCGTCGAGCAACAGGCAGAACCCCGCCGCCTTCACCTCTCTATCAAACAGAGTGCCGTTATCGCCCACATCGTGATTGCCTTCAACCAGGACCAACGGGCCGCGCAGCCTGCGCAACACCTCGATCCCCATCGGGAGCAGTGTCAGGGAACTGCTGTTGATGAGGTCTCCGGCGAAAAGCGTCAGATCAGCCTGCAAATCATTGGTCGCCTGGATGATTTTTTCGACGACGGCGCCGCCGGTGAACTGCCCCAGATGCAAATCCGCAAGGAGGGCGATCGTCATCCCGTCGAGCGCGGCGGGCAGGGTGGGGAGAGAGACCGTCAGGCGGCGGATGCGGAAGCAAGAAAGTTGCGTGGCGGCAAAAGCGCTGAGTGGGAAGGTCAGCACGGGAGGGGTCAGCGCAGTGACGGCACCCAGAAATTCCCTGCGCGAGACACCGCCAGCTGCCGGGGTTGAAGCGGGAGCGGGTGGCGGCTTGAAAAAGCGAAGGATCCCGGCCAGCGTCCGACCCGTCAGCCAAAACAGAATGATGACAAGTGCAACCGGCGCCACGAGCAGGTGCCAGATGTAAATGATCAAATAAACGGGTTGGGGCAGCGGTACCCGCAACATGCCCGCCAGGAAGATGATTTGCGCCAGACAAAAGCCGTGCAACGCCAGGCGCACTGCCCGGCTTGCGCCGCGACGTGCCAGGCGGGCGCATCCCCACCAGACGAAGAAATCGACTGCGAAAAGAACAATCAGGATCGTTTGAAAAAAGCCCATGTGGTGTTGTGTGTGCCCGGATTGCTGAGCGGATTCCCCCGCCAGCGCCGCCGAACGGGGACGCTACCGGGCGTTTCCCGCTGCTTTGGGAAGGTGCTCCAGGCAATAGTCGTTGCCGTCGCGGGCCACGCGGAATTCCAGCTCGGGATGGGAGACGTCGCTCCGCTGGCAGGTGGCGCAAAGGTGCAGCGGCTCGCTTTCGGTCACAGAGGCTTTCGCGTATTGCCGACGGCGGTCTCCCGCGTTCCTGCGCTGGCGGAAGTGCGCAACCATCTCAGGGCCGAGGAAAATCAGGAAGTTTGCCAGCGAGGCGATGAGGGCCATGCGGTAGGCAGGATCATTGATGGTGAAGAATCCCTCAAGCAACATCACCGCGGAAAACCATGCCACCCATTTGATATAAACCGGCAGGACAAAAAAGAGCAGGATGTGGACGTTGGGAAAAAACCAGGCGAAGGCAAACAAGAGTGACAGATTGAGCATGCCGTTGGAAAACGCCGCGCCAAAAACAAATGCGGCCAGCGTGGTTCCGATCATGCCGATGAGGTAGAAAAGATTCAGCCGGAAGGTGCCCCACACGTGCTCCAGCCCGTCCCCGACCATCCAAAGAAACATCAGGCTAAAAAAGGTGTCCACGGCGTTTCCAGGAGCGCCAAAAAGCGCCGAGAGAATGCAGCCGTAATTGGGAATGAAGATGTAGGTGACAAGCCGCCATAGTTGCCCCTGCACGATGGCGGAGGGGTCCAGTTCCAGCCAGCCAAGCAACGCCGGGTACAGCCGACTGAGGATATAAACAGCCAGATTGAGCATCACGATGATCCGGACCAGGCCGGTGATGGCGAAGCGTCCGAAACGGCGTTCCAAGAGGTCGATCAGGTTCATGAAGGATGGAAACCTCCTTACATAGCCTCGAACCGGCAGCAAGGCAAGGGAAGGAAGCCTGATTGCCAGAGCTCACGCATCTCAATGATTCTCACGCAAAGTCGCAAAGGCGCAAAGGTCCGGAACAGAAAAAACCGGGCAATACCCCCTGTTTTTCCAAGATTTTGTGAATTTTGGGCGATGCATCCCTCTCTTCTTTGCGCCTTTGCGGCTTTGCGGGAGAGTTTTTCCGTAAGGCAGTTCAGCAATGCGTCTCGATTATTTTAGAGGCGTGAGCCCTGTTCCCAGCGGATAGGTCTTGCGCGGCGCGGCAGGTTTCTTAAGTTAGAAGGGTGCGTGAGTTTCAAGAATCGTCGCTGGGTTTGGAGGGGGCGCTGCTCATAGCGCATCCCAATTTGCTCGACCCCCATTTTCGCCGGACGGTGCTCTATCTCGTGACGCACGAGGCAACAGAGGGGGCGATGGGCCTTGTCTTGAACCGGGCCATGAATAAGACGGTGGCCGAGATGTTGACCGAGCCGGGGTTGGGACCGCTGGGCCGCATCCCGGTCTTCTTCGGGGGGCCGGTTTCACGGGACCGCCTGACCTTCGCGGCGTTTCACTGGGTGCGGGAGACGCAGACGCTCGCGTGCCGGATCAACGTGGAAATGGACGAGGCGAAGGCGCTGGCGTTGGACAGCGACGTGGTGGTGCGGGCGTTCGTGGGGTATGCCGGCTGGAGCGCGGGCCAGTTGGAAAAGGAACTGGAGCAGAAGGCCTGGGTGGTGCAAAAACCGGATCGGGAAGTGCTCGACCCGGAGTCGTGCAAGCAGATGTGGTTTACCATCATGAACAACTACGGCCCGTGGTTCCGGCTGCTGGCAGCCGCGCCGGATGACCCGTCGCTGAATTGAGGCGCGCAGGGAAAGGTGGTGTGAAAAAAGAAGGCGAGTGCCATTCAAATGGATGGCAAATGAGAAGAAGCGTGGTGGCAGGTCTCCGGAGAGCGCCGTTTGCCCGGAATCGCGCTCGGAGATCGCATTCTTCTCAGAGTAATCCTGTCAATTTGTGTCAACAACAAGGACTTCTATGCAAGGTGACATTAAAAGGGAAGCGCTGCTCACAAGGGCCCTACTTTAGGGCACAAACCGGGTTATCCCGCCAGCCCAAAAACCATCGGCGAGGCCATTCGCAAGCGCCGCCTCGACCTTGGCCTTAAACAGCGAGACGCGGCAAAAATGATCGGGTGCAACTATCTGACCATCGTGAACTGGGAGAAGGGGCACTTCACTCCTAGGGTGAACCACATGGCCGGACTCGTGCGTTTTTTGGGTTACAATCCCCTGCCGACCGGAACCACTATCGCCGAGCAACTCGTCGCGTATCGGAAAACACGCGGGCTCACGCAAAAGGCATTTGCCCGTGAACTTGGATTTGACCCGAGCACCCTCGCAAAATGGGAGCGGGGTGACCGTGAACCAAAGGGGAGATTTCTGGAACGCGTTCTTTCGACAATGAAACAGCGGCGTTGACTTGGGGTGCGCCGTTGGAAAAGATGATGCGTCATAGCCACGGGAGGTCGCGTTTCTGACTCGGTTCGTAGCGGGATTTTGATTGGGGCTGTAAAACAAATCTCTGCGAGGTTGACGGGGACGAGCACTGGATGGGGAGGGACCGTGTGTTGAAGCGTTCGGATGGTAAAGCGCAAGCCGCATTCGCGTGGCCTCTGTAGCCCAGAAGCTTTCCTTGGCGCATACTTTTTTCAATGGGCGTGTTTTTCATGGCCTTGGTTTGCGTTTGCCTTGAACGCCCCCTTCGTGGCTGACGCAAACAACACTTTCGGCGTGTAGCTTGCACCCTCGAAAAAGCTGGGTGCCGTCTTTGCGGCAAGTCCTTATGTGTTTTCCTCCTTAATTTCTCCAACAGCCCCAATACCTCGTAATTCTGTTAGGAAAACTTCAGCAGTGCTCTTACTCAGCTTTTCAAAGCTAACAGGCTGTTTATCTAAAATTTGGTCAGTACATTGCTTGCCCTCCGCCAACCCTAACCCAGTGTGTTTTCTGATTATTTTTGTGAGAGAGATTTTGTCCAATCCTGGATTCCATCCTGTGACAATAATAGTGTTCATAAATTTACGGCACTTTAATTACAATCGGTTTCGGTGTAGTGCCGATAAGTTTTCCAGATGTGCGCACACCACCTTGAATGATTACTTGGCTTGCGCCCCGTTGAGCACCAAATGCGGCAGCCGCGTCTTTTAGTTCGTTTATGCCAGCCCTGCCAAGTGCTCCAGCTTCTTGGCCACCTATATGAAGTTGACTTAAAGTCAGAGTTTCGCCCTCTTGCGCGATATTACTGATAATTTCGACCGCACCTTTTGAGGTATTGACCGAAAGATTGATTGCTCCGTTTGCTTCTTCCAGAACAGTCATTGAACTCTTTGCGGCAAACCGCGCAATAGCATTGTCCAGGTGCCCTTGTAGCAGAGCAGTTTCATTTACCGTCACCGGTGTGGAAAGCGAAGATCTCAGACCTACACCCGTAAATATGGTTTGTGAAAGTCCTGACAATCCCCTTTGCCACCGGTCCGCTGTATTAAGTTGCTGGCCAGTGGAAGTAGTTCCATACCCCCCCTCCAGCATTCCGTTGATGCCAACGCCAGAAAGAACTGGGTCGCTAAAACTTGCAGAGATAAGAGAACTTGTCCAATTGCGGCCAAGCTCGTCGTGATAATAGAACATCCGCTGAGTGGATGCGTTGCTCGCTTCTTGATAGCTGTTGCCAGCACCGAGGATTGTATCGGTGAAGGCACCGCTGGCATTCCCTTTGTATTGAACACTTATAGAGCCCCAATCCGAAGCCGTGTTGGCACCGGTAATCCCCCTGACGAAAGGGTCTGCAGTTGAACTGGTGGGGTCAACGCTATTCCAGAAGTAGTAACTCGTCGCTGCAGAGTAATCAAGCGACGCTTCCTTTGCAACACCCTTCCCAAACCTCCCATCCGGATCCAACCCATTCACCGGGTCGCCGTTGCAGTAGTCATAAAGGCTCATGCTTGCGGCATGGCCGAGCGGGTCGGGGGAGATGAAACGTCCGCTCTGGGGTTCGTAGTAACGCGCGCCCAGGTAGTAGAACCCGGTGGCGTCCATGCGGTGCCCGCGCCAAAGGGTGGCCCGCGCCAGCGATGCCCCGGAGCCGTCGAACACGGGGGCGGTTCCCGATACCACCCCGTAGGCGCTCGCGTTCGCCGCATTCCAATTGACTGTGCCACTGGTGATTGTCCCAATGACATCCCCGAAGGCGTTCTGCAGCACCGGGGTGGCGGCTCTGTCGGTTTCCTGCACGGTGGCTTGAAGACCACCCGTGCCCTGAACCCCGCCGTAGCGCTCGCTCAGGTCTGGCCCGTAGATTTTCCACGTCCGCGCGCCATGAGCCGATGCCGGGGCGAGCAGCCCGGCCGTCACAACAGCCAGCCAGAGGAGCAGCAGGAAAGGGAGCCTAAGCGGGGAGTTCAAAGCGCGGGGAGTTTAGCGGCGGGGCGGGCCGTGTGGCGAGCGCTGTTTTTTGGCCTGTTCCAAGAGCTTGTGAAAAATGACAATATCCCCTCCAACTCAAATGTTTTCTGCCACCCCTCCGGGACGCGAATGCGCTGCATTCTCCCAAAAGGGCTGTCATACCGATTCCAGTTCGGAATGAGCCATTTGTTGCGGCGACGGGTGCGAAGCTCAGCTTCGCAGAGAGGGGCGTTACGGAGTTCAACTCCGTAACGAGAACGCACTGGCAAAGCTGGGGGGAGTGATTCAAAGCCGGGGAGCGCCATCTTCTTCCTTGCGGGGGGTGGCTGGGTTCTCTAAATTCCGCACGTTCCCTTAGGGGCGGCTCGGGCGAAACCGGAGTCCCCTGGCCCTTCCACCCGCCCTCCGTTTAACCCATGTATCTCCAGTCCCTCGAAATCATCGGCTTCAAGTCGTTCGCCGCAAGGACTCTCCTTGTGTTCGACCGGGGCGTGACGGTGATCGTGGGCCCGAACGGGTGCGGGAAGTCCAACGTGCTCGACGCGATCCGCTGGGTGCTCGGCGAGCAGTCCGCCAAGGCGCTGCGCGGAGGCGAGATGGCGGACGTGATTTTCTCGGGCACCGATTCCCGTCCGGCGCTCGGGATGGCGGAGGTTTCCATGACGTTCGCGGACTGCGAAAAAGACCTCGGGGTGGCGTGGAACGAGGTAACGATCTCCCGCAGAGTTTACCGGGACGGCCAGGGGGAGTATTTCCTCAACAAGACGCCGTGCCGCCTGCGCGACATCCACCAGCTTTTCATGGATACCGGCGTGGGCCGCAGCGCCTACTCGATCATGGAGCAGGGCAAGATCGACCAGATTCTCTCTTCGCGGCCGGAGGATCGGCGCGCGATTTTCGAGGAGGCGGCGGGGATCACCAAGTTCAAGGCACAACGCCGGGAGGCGCTCCGCAAGCTGGAGGCGACGGAGGCGAATCTGCTGCGGCTCACGGACGTCATCCGCGAGGTGAAACGCCAGATCGGTTCGCTGCAACGGCAGGCGGCCAAGGCACGCCGCTACCAGGCGTTGCTGGCGGATTTGCGCATCCTCGACACCCACAACAGCCAGCGCCTTTACAAAGCCCTCGAAGCGCAACGCGTCGAGGTGACCGAGGGGAGCCGCATGCTCCATTCCAACCAGGAACTCCGCGAACAGGCGGTGCGCGAGCAGGAAGAGGCCGTGAGCGAGCGGCGCCGGGAATTGGAACTGCTCGAAGAGCAGCTCACGGCGGCCCGCCAGGGGGTGAACGAGCTGCGCAACAGGATCACCCAGGGCGAAAGCCGCGTGGGGTTCAACAACGAGCGCATCGCGGAATTCAACGCGCTGGTGGAGCGCTACAAACATGACGTCGCCACCTCCGAGGAGCGGCTTTCCCTCCAGCAGGAAGAGATCGAGCACACGGATCAGGAGCTCGCCTCGCTCCGCGAAGCGCTGGCGGCGGAGGAATCGCAATTGCAAGAGAGGCAGTCTTCGGCGGGGGATCTGACCGCGCGCCGGGTGGAGATGGAGCAGCGGCACCAGTCGCTTTTCTCAAAGATCGGGCAGATCGAAACCCGGCTCGCCGCGTTGCGCAGCGAGATCGCCGGGTGCATCAACACGCGGGACGGTTCGCAAGCGCGCCTGGCAATCATGGGCGAGGAGATCGAGAAACTCCGGAACACGGGCGAGTCCCTGCAAATCCAGGAAGGCGAGATCACCGCGCAGATCGCAGAGGCCCAGCAATCCTTGGAGGCGCGCAAAGGGGAAATGGCGGAGGCGGAAACGCTCGTCCGCACCACGCAGGCGGAGCTTTCGCTGCTGGACAAGGACCTTCACACGGAGAGCCGCCGGTTGTCGGAACGCGAGTCCAAGCTCGACGTTCTGCGCCAACTCAACGCCGATGGCGCGGGCTTTTCCGAGGGAACGCAGGCGGTGCTCAAGGGACTGGACAACCCCTCGTTTTACAAACCGGCCATCCTCGGGGCACTGGCGCAGTTCATGGAAGTGGGCTCGGCGTTCATCGTCCCGATCGAAACCGCGATGGGCCAGAATTTGCAGGCGGTGGTGATGAAAGACACGCTCGTGGCCGAGGCCGTGGTGAAGACGCTTCTCACGAAGAAGCTCGGCCGGGCCTCGCTGGCCCTGCGCCCGCTCTGGAGCGGCGATGCCGCCTCGCGCCCCGCCTCCTCCCTGAGCCTCCCTGCGGGCGCGCTCGGCTGGGCGGCGGACAAGGTGAAATGCCAGCCGGACGTGGAACCGCTTGTCAAACAGCTTCTGGCCGGAACGGTGATCGTCGAAGACCTGGAAACCGCGCTGCGCCTTGCCGCGGCGGGGCCGGTGGGGCAATTAAGCCTGGACACCACCACGCGCTGCCAGTTCGTCACACTGACAGGGGAAATGGTCACCCGCGAGGGGATCGTCCTGGGTGGCCAGAACAAGGAGGCGACCGGCTCTTCCGTCCTCCAGCGCAAGGCTCAAATCGCCGAACTCGAATCTGAAACGAACGCCATCCGCAGCGCGCTGGCCGAGATGACGCTGCGCCGTCACGAAAGCGCGGCCCGGCTCGAAGCCTCACAGCAACGGCTTCAGGAAACGCGCGATGCCTCCCAGACGCTGAACCTGAACCTCACCCATCTGCGCGGACGCATTGCCAACCTCGGGCAGGAGACGCAGGAGACCAGGCGCAAACTGGAGAGCTTCGGCTCGGAGCGGGCCGCCATCGAGCGCCGCCACGAGGAATCTGTCGCGCGGGTGGCCGGGCTTGAAGAAGACGCGGCCGTCGCCACGGCGGAGATCGTCGGCCTTCAGGCGCAGCAGATCGAGTTGCAAAACGCCCTGGCCAGCCTGCGTGAAAACGAGTCGATGTTCACCAGCGAACTCAACGAGGTGCGCGTGCGCGTGGCCACCGAGAAACAACGCTACGCCTCGCTGCAAAACCAACGCCAGCCGATGCACTCGCGCCTGGCCGAGTTGCGCGAGTTGGTCGAACAGCGCCGCCGGGACATTGACGCCTACACAGCAAAGGCCGCGCAACTCGACGAGGAATCCGAAAACATCCGGGCGGGCACGGCCCAGGCGCAAGGCCGCTTGGGCGAGGCCGATGCGGACGTCCAGCGGCGTGTCAACGAACGCAGCGCCATCGCCATTCAAGTCGAGACCCTGGAGAATACGCTGAAGGAGGCGCGTCTGGACCTCACCACCTGCCACGAAAGCCGCACGCAACTGGAGGTGCGCGCCTCCCAGCTTGAGCTGCGCATCGAGGCCCTTTGCGAGCGCGTGCAGCACCGCTACCAAATGGACATCCGCGGATTCGAGAGCGACAGCTACACCTTTTTCACCACCGTCCGCGAGTTCAAGAAGCGCCAGAAATCGCGTGACGTCGCAGAAGAATCCGAGGACGCACCCGCCGCGCCAGAGCCGACCAATGCAGCCTCCACGGACGAGGCGACACCCGCGCCCGCGCAGGATGACGGGGTGGATTGGGAGTTGGTCGAGAGCCTCATCAAGGAGCTCGATGCGAAACTCGACGCGATGGGGCCCGTCAACGTCGAGGCCATCCAGGAATACGACGAACTCGAAGAGCGCTTCAAATTCCTGGAACAACAGAATGCCGACATGGAGAAGGCCAAGGCCGAACTGCTGCAAGTCATCTCCAAAATCAACCAGACCACCAAGACGATGTTCGCGGACACCTTTGAACAGGTCCGCGTCAATTTCCAGGAGATGTTCCGGGAACTCTTCGGCGGCGGCCAAGCCAACCTGGTCCTGGTGGATGAGAGCGATCCGCTGGAAAGCGGCATCGACATCATCGCCCGCCCGCCCGGCAAGCAACTCACCTCCCTTACCCTGCTCTCCGGCGGCGAAAAAACCATGACAGCCGTCGCGCTGCTTTTCGCCATCTACATGGTAAAGCCCTCCCCCTTCTGCGTGCTCGACGAAATGGACGCCCCGCTGGACGAATCCAACATCAACCGGTTCATCAAGATCCTCGACCGGTTCGTGGCGCAGAGCCAGTTCGTGGTCATCTCCCACAACAAACGCACCATCGCCAAGGCGGACATCATTTACGGCGTGACGATGGAAGAACACGGCGTCTCCAAGCTCGTGGGCGTGAAGTTCACCAAGCGCGAGGAATCCGGCCAGAGCAACGACATCATCGGCACCGCCAACGCCTCCCCCGTCCCGAGCGTGGCCGAGAGCTTTGGCAAACACGGGGACCTGCACAGCGAGCGGGCGGAAGCGGTGGAAACCGGCAGCGCGGGCTGATCCGCTAGCCGCCAGGTTGCACTTGGAACAAGTTGAAAGGTCGGGAATGCTGGGCTTCAGCCAGCAGTTTTTTCTTTGCCACCAGCTTTAGCTGGTGGTTCTCATGCAATCGGTTCCCCAGCCGACTTCAGCCGGGCTTTTCCTCCTTAAAAGAGAAGCCCGGCTGAAGCCGGCTCAAGAAATTTTTCGAGGTCTTACCACCGACTAAAGCCGGTGGCAAAGCGGAAATGCCGACTAAAGCTCGGCAAAAATTTCCTCCACAAGCTCTCAAACCCGGTCCTGAATCCCCACCACCCCGGCGTGTTCGGCGCAATGGGCGCAGCAGAAGATTTCATCCCCGGCCTGCACACCGTGACCGATGATCTTGCAATCGCAGTGGGCGCACCGGGGAGCAAGCGCCTGGATGGCGCATTCGAAGCAGTCAAAGGTATGGGTCTCTCCATCCAGGATCACCTCAAACGCCTTGTCGTATTCGTTGCCGCAAACTTCGCAATTCATACCCCCTTATCGACCGCAACGCCAAAACCGGGGGTATGCGAGGCGCTCACCAATGGCAACCGACCATTTTTTGCGTCGCACCGTACGCGTATTGCGCTTGGAATGTATTCGGTTTGCTACTTTGTGAAAAATTTCACAAATACGCTTGCCTGAGTTTCCCGCCCCACCTTAAATTTCTGCTCTCTTTCCTTTAACCTACTGAAAATGGCTGTCACCAAGCACGAGTTTGAATCGCCCGACACCCTCGGACGCACGCTGCAACACCTCGATTCCGCGGGCGAGCTCACCGACATGCTCGGCGAGAAGATGATCCTCAACATGGGACCTTCCCACCCCGCCACCCACGGCGTGTTGCGGATCGTGCTGGAGCTCGATGGCGAGACGATCACCAAGGCCATGCCCGATATGGGCTACCTGCACCGCGGCAGCGAGAAGATCGCCGAGGCGATGCAGTATAACCAGTTTGTTCCCTACACGGATCGCCTGGATTACCTCGCGCCATTGGCCAACAACGTGGCCTACGCACTGGCCGTGGAAAAGCTCATGGGCTGGGAGTTGCCCCCGCGCGGCAAGGCGATCCGCGTGATCTGCTGCGAGATGGCCCGCATTTCCTCCCACCTGCTCGGCTTGGGTTGTTTCGCGATGGACACGGGCGCGATGACCGTTTTCCTCTACACGATGGCCGAGCGCGAGAAGGTCTATAACCTTTGCGAACTGCTCACCGGCGCGCGGCTCACGACGAGCTATACCCGCGTGGGCGGGCAGATTCGCGATCTGCCGGAAGGGTTCCTCCCGCAACTGAGCAAGTTCCTGGATGAGGTGGCGCCCGTCGTGGACGAAATCGATGCGCTGCTCTCGACCAACAAGATTTTCGTGGACCGCACCAAGGACATCGGCGTGATCACGCGGGAAATGGCCATCGACTACGGCATGACCGGCCCGAACCTGCGCGGCTCGGGCGTCGATCACGATTTGCGCAAGCAGCAGGCCTACCTCGACTACGAACGCTACGATTTCGACATCCCCATCGGCTCGGTGGGTGACAGCTACGACCGCTATTACGTCCGGCTCGAGGAAATCCGCCAGAGCATCAAGATTCTGCGGCAGGCCATCGAGAAACTGCCAGGCGGCCCGGTCAACGTGGCCGATCCGAAGAATTTCCGCGCCCCGAAGGCCGAGGTTCTGACAAAGATGGAGGAGTTGATCAACCATTTCATCCTGCACACCGAAGGCGTTAATGCTCCTTCGGGGGAAGTTTATTTTGCGGCGGAAAACCCGAAGGGCGAACTCGGCTTCTACATCAACAGCCTCGGCGGTGGCAGCCCGCACCGACTCAAGGTCCGCTCGCCCTCCTTCTGCAACCTGAGCATTTTGCCAGTGGTCCTCAAGGGCCACTTGATCGGCGACGTGCCGGCCATCCTCGGCAGTCTGGACTTCGTCATGGGTGAGTGCGACCGATAAAACACCATGCGCGCATTTATTGAGAATCTCACACGGCGGCAGGAAGGCACGAAGAATGCAGGGAGAGCCTGCGTCCTTTTGGCTTCTGTGTCTCTGTGCCTCTGTATGATGCTCCTCGGCGCATGCGAGCGCAAGATCACCAACGCGAACCTGCGCGTCATCAAGCCAGACATGACCACCAAGGAGGTGGAGTCCATCCTCGGCCCGCCCACCCGCATCGAAGCCGCGCCGGAGCTGGTTTCCCACGAGGTCAAAACCCAGCCCGTCACCCGCTACGTGTATGAGCAAAACGGCGAAAAGGTCGAGCTGACCTTTGTCGGCGACCGCCTTGGCAGTGGTTCCAGCGGTCACGGTTCCAGCGTCAGCCGTCCCACCGTTAAAAACGATGCCCCAGCCATTACGGGCTCTTTCGCAAAGTAACTTTCTCACCCATGCAGATTCCCACTGAACTTCTGGCAAAAATCGACGAGGCGATCTCGCACTACCCCGTTTCGAAACGGAGCGCGGCCCTTCCCCTGCTGCATCTTTTTCAAGAGCACTTCGGATTCATCTCTGAGGAGGCCATTCTCTGGATCGCCGCCAAGCTGGAGTTGCAGCCCATCGCCATCCTGGAACTGGTGACGTTTTACCCGATGTTCCGCCGCAAACCGGCGGGCAAAACCCACATCCGCGTCTGCCGCACACTTTCCTGCGCACTGGCCGGAGCGGATCAGTTGAAAGCCGATCTCTGCAAGGCCACCGGCATCCCATGCGACGGCCACGGCGGCTGCCACAACGGCAACGGCCATGGCGACCCGGTTTCCGTGAGCCCGGACGGCAAGTTTTCCATCGAATACGTCGAATGCCTGGCGAGCTGCGGCTCCGGCCCTGTCATGATGGTCAACGACGACTTCCACGAAGCCGTCACCGCCGACGAAATCCCGCAAATCCTTTCCCAATACAAGTAACCATGCCAGCGCCCGCACGCCGCATCCCACACCCGCGCGAAAAGCGAATGGTCTTCGCCAATGTTGACCGCGAAGGCTATACGCCGGACATCGAATGTTACCTGCGCAACGGCGGGTACGAGGATTTGAAAAAAGCCGTCACGATGGCCCCCGCGGACATCGTTAACGAAGTGAAAGCCTCCTCCCTGCGCGGACGCGGCGGCGCGGGCTTCCCGTGCGGCGTCAAGTGGGGCTTCATCCGGCCCGGCGAAACCAAGCCGATCTATCTCATTTGCAACGCGGACGAATCCGAGCCCGGCACCTTCAAGGACCGCTACATCATCCACCAAGACCCGCACCAGTTGATCGAAGGGATGATCATCTCCGCCTTCGCACTCAACGCGCATCTGGCCTACCTGTACATCCGGGGCGAGTTCCCGCTCGGCGCGAAGATTCTCGAAAAAGCCATCGAGGAAGCCAAGGCCAACGGATTCCTCGGCAAGAACATCCTCGGCACCGGGTTCGATCTCGAAATCTACGTGCACCGCGGCGCGGGCGCTTACATCTGCGGTGAGGAAACCGGCCTCATCGAATCCCTCGAAGGCAAGCGCGCCTACCCGCGCATCAAGCCCCCGTATTTTCCGGCGGTGCTGGGCCTCTACCAGAGCCCCACCATCGTCAACAACGTGGAGACGCTCTGCCATGTGAAACACATCGTGCGCATGGGCGGCGCGGAGTTCGCAAAGATCGGCACACCCAACAACACCGGCACCCGCATCGTCGGCGTGAGCGGCGACGTGGTGCGGCCCGGCTACTTTGAGATCGAAGTCGGCTCCATGACGCTGGGCGAACTCATCAACGACCTCTGCGGCGGCGTGAAACCGGGGCGCACATTGAAAGCGATCATCCCCGGCGGCAGCTCGGCCAAGGTCTTCCGCGCAGACGAACGCTTCAAGATCAAGGTCAAGGGAGCCGACGGAGCGCTGGTCGAAAAAGAAATCGGCGTGCTCGATATTCCGATGGACTTCGACACGATGGCCGCGTGCGGCAGCATGGCGGGCTCGGGCGGCGTGATCGTCATGGACGACTCGCGCAACATGGTCGAGTGCCTCAACAACCTGAACCATTTCTACGCGCACGAAAGCTGCGGCCAGTGCACGCCATGCCGCGAAGGCTCGCTCTGGATGAAGAAGATCACGGACCGCCTGCTCGCAGGCGGCGGCGTGGAGAGCGATCCCGCGACGCTCGCGACCGTCTCCAACAACATCGCCGGCAAGACCATCTGCGCCTTTGGCGAAGCCTGTTCGTGGCCCACGATGAGCTTCATCGCGAAGTTCCCGGAGGAATTCGCCGCGCGCGCCACCAAACCCGTGCCGCCCCCCACCCCGCCGGAGTTTTTGAGCGAGGCGTTAACAGGAGGGGGGCACGCATGAACGGAGTAGCCATGAGAGCCCTTTTGTTCTCACACGAAGGCACGAAGGCACGAAGGCACGAAGGGACAAACCTTGAGGCTTCCTTCGGTCCGCTGCAATTGGGAGGATCGCGCATCCGATCACTCACGGAGGAAATGGAATTTCCAAGACACTCGCGTTCCCAAATAGAGTTTGGGAACGAGAAGAAGAACGCGAAGAAAGCTGCGTTGAAGAAACGCATCCCTGCCCTTTTCCCCATCTGCCTTGCCTCTTCCCTTCGTGCCTTCGTGCCTTCGTGCCTTCGTGTGAATTCATTGGTGTCACGCAAAGCCGCAAAGCCGCAAAGGCCAAGTAACCGGGAGTTCTCTCCTGTCTTTGCACCTTGGCGTCTTTGCGTGAGATTTTTCAGCTTTGCCTCCGCGCCAATAAACACAATTTTGAACGAGGACCATAGATCTTGAGCACCGAAGCCACCACTCCAAAACCCGTCGAACTCGTCAACGTCCAGATTGACGGCGTCTGGCATCAATTTCCCAAGGGCACACGCATCATCGAAGCGTGTTCGCAGGCGGGCAAATTCATCCCGCGCTACTGTTACCACCCGAAGCTCACCAGCCCCGGCAACTGCCGCATGTGCATGGTGGAGCTCGGCATGCCGAAGATGACGCCCGACCGCAAGCCCGAGCTCGGCGCGGACGGCAAGCCGCTTCACAACTGGATTCCCCGCCCGCAAATCTCCTGTGCGCAGGACGTGAGCGAAGGGCTCGGCGTTCGCACGGATTCCCCGATGGTCCGCGAAGCGCGCCAGGGTGTGATGGAGTTCCTGCTCATCAATCACCCGCTTGACTGCCCCATCTGCGACCAGGCCGGCGAATGCCGTCTCCAGGAGTTCTCGGTCGATTTCGGCAACGCCAAAACGCGCTTCCTCGAAGAGAAGGTCAAGAAGCCCAAGCGCGTGGAGATCGGCCCGCGCATCACCCTCGACGACGAACGCTGCATCCTCTGCACCCGCTGCATCCGGTTCATGCGCGAGGTGGCCAAGGACGACTGCATCGGCATCATCGAACGCGGCAGCTACAACACCATCGCCTGCCACTCCGGCAAAAAACTCGACAGCAACTACTCGCTCAACACGGTCGATCTCTGCCCCGTCGGCGCGCTCACTTCCACGGATTTCCGCTTCAAGATGCGCACCTGGTTTTTGAAGGAAACCAAGAGCATCTGCACAAGCTGCGCCACCGGCTGCAACACCGTCATCGGCGCACGCGAGAACATCGTGTACCGCCAGACGCCGCGCGAGAACAACGATGTGAACGCGCTCTGGATGTGCGATCACGGGCGGCTCAATTTCCACGAACTCCACAGCCCCGAGCGCCTCCTCAGCCCCATCGTGAACGGCAAGGAACAGGCCGACTGGAAAGCCGCGTTCGCCAGCGCCGCCGCTGCTTTGAAGGCGGTTGCACCGGAGCAGATCGCTGTGATCGCCTCCGGCAAAATGACCAACGAGGAACTCTTCCTCGCGGCGCAGCTTCTCAATGCCTTAGGCATCACCCAGCACGACATCGTGCCGAACACCAGCGCGGGCGACGACCTCCTGCTCAGCGCCGACCGTAACCCGAACACCGCCGGAGCGAAGTTGCTCGAAGTCAGCGCATCCACGCCCGGCGCGAACCTGCCCGCTATCGCGGACGGCATCCGCAGCGGCGCAATCAAGGCACTTGTCGTCCTCGGCGAAGACGCCACGCAATTCGGCCTCACCGAAGCCGAGCTGCGCAAGCTCGAAGTGCTCGTCACCACCGCCATGCTGCCTAACGCCACCACCGCCGCCGCGCATTTTGTGCTGCCCGGCGCTGGGTTCGCCGAGAAACGCGGTTCGATGATCAACAAAAACGGCCGCCTCCAGCGCCTGAACCGCGCCATCCAGCCGCCCGGCCTCGCCCGCGACGACTGGGAAATCCTCGCGGGCCTCACCGAAGCCGTGAGCGGATCGAGCCTCGGCCTCGCCACGATTGAAGACGTCTTCAAAGCGATGGCCGTAGGCACCCCCGCCTTCGCCGGACTGAGCCTGAGCAAAATCGGCGACCTCGGCGTGCAACTTCCCACCGCTTAATTTTTCACACGAAGCACCCATGAATTCACACGAAGGCACGAAGGCACGAAGGCACGAAGTGGAAGGCAACGAGGAGTTGTTTGTGCATACGTCGGTGCCCATGGAGGAAATGGAATTTCCAAGACACTCGCGTTCCCAAATGGAGTTTGGGAACGAGAAGAGAGGAATAATCAGGAACTCAGGAACTCAGCAAATGAGTAATGAGCATACCGGTTCTCGTTCCCAAGTTGTACTTGGGAACGCGCTTCTCCCGGCAGTTGAACTGCCTCCCGTTGCCATCGCTGCAAGCCTCGCTTTTCCTGATTTCCTGATTTCCTGATAAATTTTAATGAACACGCTTCTCGAATTTATACACAGCGACCTTTTCTTCATGATCTGGACCACGCTCGCCAAATCGGCGGGGCTGCTTGGCGTCGTGCTCGTGCTGGTCTCCTACACGGTTTACGCCGAGCGCCGCGTCAGTTCGCTCATGCAAGACCGGGTGGGGCCCAACCGCACCGGCTTCCCCATCAGCATCGTCGGCAGTTGGCTGGGACAAAAGAAGTGGAAAGACTGGTCGCCCATCCTCGGCGGCTTGGGCCAGCCGATCGCCGATGCCGTGAAGCTCCTGCTCAAGGAGGACTTCACCCCGGCTTACGTCAACAAGTTCTACTTCTGGATCGCCCCCGCGCTCGGCATCTCCGCCGCCATTCTCGCGCTGGCAGTGATCCCGTTCGGCAGCAGCCTCGGCGGGGTGGACATGGTCATCGCCAACGTCGATATCGGGCCGCTGTTCGTCTTTGCCATTTCCTCGCTGGGCGTCTATGGCATCGTGCTGGCGGGCTGGTCCTCGAACTCCAAATACCCGTTCCTGGGGGCCATCCGCTCCACCTCGCAGCTCATCTCCTACGAACTGGCGCTGGGTCTTTCGGTCATCCCGCTCTTCCTCATCGTCGGCAAGCTGAACCTCGTCGAGATCGTGGACTACCAGGTGAAGAACGGCTGGATGCTCCTGCCGGGGATCACCGCCGGAAAACTCCCCACTTTGCAGCAAGTCGCCTGCTGGATTCCCGTCTTCATCTCCTTCCTCGTCTTCACTATCTCGATGTTCGCCGAGACGAACCGCCTCCCGTTCGACCTTCCCGAGGCCGAAACCGAGCTCGTCGGCGGCTACCACACGGAGTATTCGTCGATGAAATTCGCCCTCTTCTTCCTGGGCGAATACACCGCGATGATCACCGGCTCCGCCTTCATCGTCACGCTGTTCCTGGGCGGCTGGCACTGCCCGTTCATCCCGGACGGCAGCGCGCACTGGTGGTGGGGGCTCGTGAACATCGGCGTCTTCTTCGCGAAGGTCATCGCGTTCCTCATCTTCTTCATCTTCATCCGGTGGACGCTGCCGCGTTTCCGCTACGATCAACTCATGAAACTGGGCTGGATATGGTTCTTCGAAATCGCGCTCGTAAACATCTTCCTCACCGCCCTCATCGTCGCCTTCGTGCACTAACGTCATGGCCTACCAAGTTCCACGTCCCAAACTGACTTTCGCCGAAAAGATTTACCTGCCGACGGTGCTGGCCGGTTTGAAAATCACCCTCGGCCACCTCATCCGCATGCTCCGCGGCAAGACCAAGGTCTGCATGCAATATCCCGAAGAAAAATGGGATGCCAACCTGCCCGAGCACTACCGGGGTGCGCCCACGCTCGTCTCCGACGAACACGGCCGCACGCGTTGCGTCGCCTGCCAGCTTTGCGAGTTCATCTGCCCGCCGCGCGCCATCCGCATCAAGCCCGGCGAGATTCCCTGCGAGGACAAATTCGCCAAGGTCGAAAAATACCCGGAGGCATTCCAGATCGACATGATCCGCTGCATCTACTGCGGGCTGTGCGAGGAAGTCTGCCCGGAGCAGGCCATCTTCCTGAAAAAAGAATACGCCATCACCGGCACCAGCCGCGCCCAGATGATGCACGACAAAACCAAGCTCATCGAAATGGGCGGGATCAAGCCCGGCCTGGTGAACAAATGGAACGAGAAGAAGTAGCGATGAAAGCCCTTTTATTCTCACACGAAGGCACGAAGGCACGAAGGCACGAAGGGACAAACCTTGAGGCATCCTTCGGTCCGCTGCCATTGGGAGGATCGCGCATCCGATCACGCACGGAGGAAATGGAATTTCCAAGACACACGCGTTCCCAAATAGAGTTTGGGAACGAGAAGAAAAGCATCCCATCGCCTTTCTCTTTCTCTATTTCTTCTTCCCTTCGTGCCTTCGTGCCTTCGTGTGAATGTTTCGGTGTCCCGCTAAGCCGCAAAGGAAAAGCAAGCGCGGCAAGCCTGAATCTTTTCCACTCGCCATCCCCCTTTAGCTATTAGCAATCTCCCAAAATGCCACTCTATCTCTTCTGGATATTCGCCGCGCTGATGCTTGTCTTCGGGGCTGCCGCCGTGCTCAACCGCAACCCTGTGGCCAGCGCGTTGAGCCTCGTCGTCTCGCTCCTGAACCTCGCGGTGCTCTTCTTCAGTCTGGACGCTTACTTCATCGGCGTCATCCAAATCCTCGTCTATGCGGGCGCGGTGATGGTGCTCTTCCTCTTCATCATCATGCTGCTGGATCTCAAAGCCGAGCAACGGCGGCGGATCAGCCTCCCCGTGGTGCTCGGCGGCGCGGCCATCCTCGCGGCGTTTGTCGCACAACTCGTCACCGTCCTGCACCGCTTCCCGGCGGGCGACAAGCCGTTCCCGGCGCTGACTCCGGGTTTGAATGACGCCCACAACATCGGCATGATGCTCTTTTCCAACTACAACCTGCCCTTCCAAGTCATCGGCGTGCTGATCCTCGTCGCCAGCATCGGCGTGGTCGTCCTGAGCAAACGCGAACTCAACTAGCCCCATGGTCACCCTCAACAATTATCTACTGGTCAGCGGCCTCCTCTTTGCCATCGGCTTCGCGGGTGTGCTGTTGCGGCGCAACATCATCATCATCTTCATGGCGCTGGAGTTGATGCTCAACGCCGCCAACCTCTCGCTCGTGGCGTTTGCGCGGTTCTACACCGTCACGGATGCGACGCAAAAAGTCCTCCCCAACTACAACGGCCAGATGCTCGTCTTTTTCATCATCGCTGTCGCCGCCGCGGAGGTGGCCGTGGGCCTGGCGATCATTGTCGCCCTCTACCGCGCGCGCCAGACGACCAATGTCGAAGACCTTAACACACTGAAGTTCTAGGAGTTTCATCCACAGATTTTTCAGAAAACCAGATCATGCAATTACCCTGGATCATCCTCTTCACCCCGCTATTGAGCGCAGTGCTCATTATTCTCTTCACCCAACGGTGGCGGAACCTGAGCGCGCTGATTTCCATCGCGGCCGTGCTCGTCTCGCTGGCCGCCAGTGTCGAATTGTTTCGGACATTTCCCGACGCTTGGAATCTTAAATCCCCGAGCCTCCAACTCCCCTGGCTGGATTTCACCGGCTACGCAGGCGTCCAGTTCCAAGTCCCCATCGGCATCACCATCGATGGCCTGAGCAAGGCGATGCTCATCGTTGTTTGCGGCATCGGCTCGTTGATCCACATCTACTCGTGGGGCTACATGGCCGAGGACGAGGGCAAGTCCCGCTACTTCGCAGGGCTCTCGCTCTTCATGTTCTCGATGCTCGGCATCGTCTTCGCGAACAACTTCGCGATGATGTTCATCTTCTGGGAACTCGTCGGGGTCAGCTCCTACATCCTCATCGGCCACTGGTATAACAAGCCCGCGCCGCCCGCCGCCGCGAACAAGGCGTTTATCTGCAACCGCATCGGCGACTTCGGGTTCATGCTCGGCATCCTGCTCGTGTGGACGGCGACCAAGTCGATTGATTTCACGGAAATCCAGGACGCGCTTCCTGCGCTGGTAAAAAATCCTGCAATGGCGCCGTTCCTCACCGCCGCCGTGCTCTGCATCTTCTGCGGCACCATCGGCAAATCCGCGCAGTTCCCGCTCCACGTCTGGTTGCCGGACGCGATGGAAGGCCCGACGCCCGTCTCCGCCTTGATCCATGCCGCCACGATGGTCGCCGCCGGTGTCTATATGCTGGCGCGGGTTTATTTCGTGGTGGAAACCTCGGCCGCCGCGATGGAGGTCATCGCGTGGATCGGCACCATCACCGCCGTGCTCGCCGCGCTCATGGCCACGCAACAAAACGACATCAAGCGCGTGCTCGCCTACTCCACACTCTCGCAGCTTGGCTACATGGTCATGGCCGTTGGCGTCGCCTCGCCGCATGGCGCGATGTTCCACCTGTTCACGCACGCCTTCTTCAAGGCGCTGCTCTTCCTGGGCGCGGGCGCGGTCATCTACGCCTGCCACCACGAGCAGGACATCTGGCGCATGGGCGGCCTTTGGAAAAAGCAGCCTTTCACGGTCGCCACCTTCGCCGTCGGCACCCTGGCGCTCATGGGCGTCTACGGCTTCAGCGGATTTTTCAGCAAGGACGCCATCCTCATCGCCGCAAGCGAATCCAATAAAGCGATCTACTACTGCGGGCTTTTTGCCGCCTTCCTCACGGCCTTCTACATGACGCGCCTTTTCGTGGTCGTCTTCTTCGGCAAAGCCCGCACCGAGCACGCCGCGCACGCGCATGAAGTCCCCGTGGTGATGTGGCTGCCGCTCGTGCTGCTGGCCATCCCGGCCTTCGCCGCAGGGTATCCGTGGTTCATTGAGCAATTCCTGCACACCCCGGAGCATCACGGGCACTCGCTCGTCCCCTGCATTGCAAGCTGCGTGGGGCTCGCGGGCATTGTTATCGGCTTCCTCGTTTACCGGAAGCAGGAGAAAGACCCCATCTACATCCCGCTGCTGGCCAACAAATTCTACTTTGACGAAATCTACGCGCTCATCGTCTGGAATACGCAAGACCTGCTGGCGCGCATCAGCGGGTTTGTGGACCGCTGGATCATCGACACCGCCATCGTTCGCTGCCTGGCCAGTGGAACGTGGGGGTGCGGATTCATCCTGCGCTTCATTCAATACGGCAACCTGCAGGGCTACGCGCTGCTGTTGGGAGCCGGAGTCGTCGCCCTTTTCTACTTCATCCTCTTCTTTAAATAGCCGTGCTACACCTCCTCATCGCCATCCCGATCCTCGCCGCGATCGCCATTCTTCTGGGGCTCTGCGCCAGGAAGACCGCGCTCCTGGCGACCGCCCTGAACCTCGCCCTGACGCTTGTGCTCGTTTTTCAATACGACCGGCAGCCCGGTGCCGAACAGTATCAACACGTCAGTTCCTTCCTGCTTGCTCCCGAGTGGGGCCTCTCCTTCCACCTCGGCGTGGACGGCTTGAGCCTCCTCATGCTCCTGCTCACGGCGCTGGTGGCCTTTGCCGCCATCTGGGTCGCCCCGCAACCGGAGAAACTGGAACGCTACCCCTCCCTCTACTACGCGTGCCTGATGTTCATCGTCGCCGGGGCCACAGGCGCGTTCGCCTCGCTGGATCTCTTCTTCTTTTACGCCTTCCACGAACTGGCGCTCATCCCCACCTTCCTCCTGATCGGCATCTGGGGCTCGGGAGACCGTCTCGTCGCGGCGTGGAAAATCACCATCTACCTCGCGCTCGGCAGCTTTGTGCTGTTGATCGGCCTGCTGGCGCTCTACCTGAGCCTGCCTGAGGCGGCCCGCACCTTTGATATTGTCAAACTTCAGGAAATGGCGATGAGCGGAGGCATTCCGCAAACTCCGCAGACCCCGTGGATTTACCTCTGCATCCTGCTCGGCTTCGGCATCCTCATTTCGCTGTTCCCTTTCCATACCTGGGCGCCTTCGGCTTACGCCTCCGCTCCCGCCCCCGCTGCCATGCTCCACGCGGGCGTGCTGAAAAAATTCGGCCTCTACGGATTGCTCCGCGTGGCGCTTCCGCTCATGCCGCAGGCGGCCCATCACTGGACGAATTTGCTGCTCTTCCTGCTCGCGGGGAACATCCTCTACGTGGGCCTGGCGACGATCGCCCAGAAGCGGCTCGACACCATGCTCGGCTATTCCAGCGTGATGCACATGGGCTACATCTTCCTGGGCATCGCGGCGTTTAATCCGCTCGGGCTCACCGGCGCGGCGCTGCTCATGTTCGCCCACGGCCTCTCCATCGCTGCGCTCTTCGCCCTCGCTGGAGCCGTCCGCGAACGCACCGGCAGCCTGGAATTTGCCAAGCACGGCGGGCTGGCAAAGCCGATGCCGTTCCTGGGCTTCACCTTCGGCCTCGCCGCCTTCGCCTCCATCGGTCTGCCGGGCTTCGGCAACTTCGCCGCGGAGCTGCCCATCTTCTTCGGCGCCTTCGGACATGCAGGCGTTGGACTCGCCTTCACGAACACCCAGATCGCCACCATCGTCGCCCTCTGGGGCGTCGTCATCTCCGCCGTTTATATGCTGCGCGGCTACCGCGCGGCGTTCCTGGGAGAAACCGACAAACGCTGGACGAGCCTCCCGGATCTGTGCTCCTGCACCCGCCCGGCCATCCTCCTGCTGCTCGCCGTTCTCCTCTTCGCCGGTTTCCGCCCGCAGTATTTCGTTAACCTTGTCACGCCCACCATCAAGGCAGTTCTAGCCGTCCCAGCCAAATGAATTTCCTGCAGAATCCCCTTTTCCTCGACCTCGCAGTCCTCGCCCTGGGACTGCTGCTCCTGCTTCTCGAAGCCTTTGACGACGAACGCGAAAAATCGTTCCTCGGCTGGATCGCCATCGGCGGCATCGGCCTCGTCTTTGTGCTCTCGTTCTTTGTCGATCCGCAAATCTATCTGGGCGTCAACCAGTTCTTCAAATCCGACTCCCTGGCGATTTTCTACAAGCGGCTCGCGCTGGGCACCACGCTCCTCGTCCTGATCATGGCGCTGGAATTCCGGCCGATCCTCAGCCGATATATTCCCGCCGCGGGCAAGAACGCTGGGCTCGGTGAATTCTTCGCCCTGCCTGTCTTCACCTGCCTGGGGCTGATGTGGATGGCCTCCGCCGCTGACTTCGTGATGATCTTCGTCTCGCTGGAGCTCGTCACCATCTCCTTCTACGTGCTCATCTCCTACATGCGCCGCAGCGCCGCCTCGCTGGAAGCGGGTGTGAAATACCTGATCCTCGCTGCGCTCTCCACAGGCTTCTTCGTCTATGGCATCACGTGGATTTTCGGCGTCACCCATCAGACGAACCTCTATTACATCGGCGTTTCCCTAAAAGACCTCGCGCCTGCGAATGAAACCGCCCTGCTCTTCGGCATGGCGCTGGTGCTCGTCGGTCTCGGATTCAAAATCGCCTCCGCTCCGTTCCAAATGTGGGTGCCTGATGTCTATCAAGGCGCGCCGACGCCCATCACCGCCTTCCTCTCCGTGGGCTCCAAGGCAGCGGGCTTCGTCGTCCTCTATCGTGTGCTCGAAGTCTTCCTCAACGTCCCCGCCACCGCCGGGAAATTAGCGCTCGTGCTCACCGGCCTGGCTTTTCTGACGCTGATCATCGGGAATCTGGCCGCCATGCCGCAGACCAACTTTAAGCGGCTGCTGGCCTACTCCAGCATCGCCCACGCCGGGTATCTGCTCGTCGCCCTAGCCAGTTGGAAGAGCGGCAACACCCCCATCACCCTCTCCTACTATCTTGCCGGTTACTTTTTGATGACCATTCTGGCGTTCCTGATCACCATCGTCGTCAATAAAGCCACCGGCGGGGACGACATCGCCCACTTCAACGGCCTGGGACAGCGCGCGCCCTTCCTCGCTTTCGGCATGACCGTCGCCATGCTCTCGCTGGCAGGCATGCCCTTCACAGCCGGGTTCCTCGGAAAATTCCTCGTCTTCTCGGACGCCGTCGAGTCCGGCCAATGGCTGCTCGTCGGCACCGGCGTGCTCACCGTCGCGGCCGGGTTTTACTACTATCTCAAAGTCGTGCGCGCCATGTATTGGAACGTCGCCAAGAACACCGCCGCCATCCCCGCCAGCGCGCTCACCAAAGCCACCGTCGGCGTCCTGGTCGGCCTCATCCTGCTCGTGGGCGTCTATCCGCAGCCGGTGCTCAACATGTTCCGATAGCGGTCGGGCGGGTGCAGAAGGCGTAGCATGCCACCCGCGCCACCAACACGTCATGGTTCACCCGGTCAAAGAACTTCTCAAGGTCCACGTCCACCACCCAGCGGCGCCCTGATTTACGGGGGGGGAAAGATCACATTTCAGCGGGTCTTTTCGTGGGGCATCCCGGTGATCCTCGTGACGAACGTGCCCGCGCGGGTGCTGATCAGCGCGTGCAACGGTCCCTTCGCGTTTCCATTGCTGCATCTTGTCCTGGCGACTTTCTTTGTGCTCGCCATCAACCGTTTTCTGTGGCAATTTGTCTTTTCGCACTACACCAGCGCCCGTTCTTAAAAGCTGACCAAGACCTCTCCCCCGACACGAACCGAACCCCCCGTGAGAAACGCGGATAAAAAATAGCGGATATTCCCCTTGCATGCCCGGGCGAAAGCCGCTAATTATTCGCGCTCAATTTTTTTGGGCACCCGCGATACTTATGCCGAAACCGAAACAAGCAAAAGCGACGAAACCAACAGTCGGAACCGCCTCCAAAGGCGCTTCGAAAACTCCGGCTGTGGCCGCATCGGCATCGTCGGCATCCAAAACTGCTAAAAACATGCCCAAACCCAAGCCATCACCCGTGAAAATGCTCGCGGTGCCCGTGAAAACGGTCGCCACGCCTTCGAAAGCCGCAAAAGCGGTCGCGGTGCCTGCGAAAGCCACAAAAGCGGTTGTCGCGCCTGCGAAGGTTGCCGAGGCCGTCAAGACCTCGCCCTTCCTAAAGAAACAGAGGGAGAAGCTGCTCGCGCTGCGGGACGGGATGCTCGATTCCATGGCGGGCGTCGCCAAGGACAACCTGCGTTCCCGCGCGGAAGGGAGCGAGGCCAGCGCCTTCGGCATGCACCAGGCGGACGCCGGGAGCGATGCCTACGACCGTGATTTCGCCCTCAGCCTGCTTTCTCAGGAACAGGACGCCCTTTATGAGATCGAAGAAGCCATCAAACGCATCGATGCCGGCACCTACGGCGTCTGCGAGATGAGCGGCAAAGCGATCCCGCATCCCCGCCTTGAGGCCATCCCTTTCGCGCGCTGCACCGTGGAGTGCCAGTCGCAAATTGAAAAACAGCGCAAAGCCACGCGCGTTCGCCAACCTGTGACATCCCTCTTCGGCCTCACCGAAGAGGAAGCCGGTGCCGCTGAAGGCGAAGAAGAGGAGGCACCCAGCGATTTGAAAGAATAGACTATGGCCAGAGACATCATCACTCTTGAATGCACCGAGGCGAAAGCCGAGGGCAAACCGGCTTCCCGTTACATCTCGACACGGAACAAAAAAAGCCCTAATACTCCCACCCGCCTCGAAAAGAAGAAATACAACCCCTTCCTCAAGCGGCACACCCTCCACCGGGAGACCAAATAAGTTATGCAGCCGAAGACTCCGCAACGCCGTTCCAACTTCCGCCGTGCCAACCGCACGATGCCCCGCCGTCGTATTGACGTCGCCCTGGAAGCCATTGATTACAAGAACCCTGAGATCCTCAAGCGCTTCGTGACCGAAGCCGGCAAGATCCTGCCCCGCCGCACCACCGGCCTCCCGGCCCAGTTCCACCGCAAGATCACGCGCGAAATCAAGCGCGCCCGTGCGGTGCTCCTGATGAAGTAACCGGGTTTCCCGGTTCCTTTGCGACCGACCTTTTTCAAGCGCCACTGGTTCGCCGGTGGCGCTTGTTTGTCTGTACTGAATGGGACATATGGGACATATGGGACACATGGGACTGAATGAGGCGCAGGAGACTTATTGCTCCCCTTCGTCCCCTTCGTCCCCT
>Ga0118677_10003923_pt1 | contig 27516 bp, 26 predicted proteins | sample AliMusrvi5mmetaG_FD_86154 | JGI IMG/M metagenome (GOLD analysis project Ga0118677, IMG submission 86154) | reverse complement strand
GTACAATGACGACAATTCGGAAAATAGTAACCTTATCCTCCAGTGAAATCTGCTGGACAAAGATAAAAATTAAGAGAACCCTGTTACCGCCGGCAGCCGGTTTTTGATAGATGGGAGAATATATACCCCCCATTGGTTTTTACGGGGGCAAGGGAGGGTACGGCTCCCGAATCTCAGGAATAAGTACCCCACCACAGGGGACATTCCATAACTTTTTGTGAGACCTCACAAAAATGTTACTGATTTGAAGTCTACCCTAACCAAGATGCATCCCATTACCATTTTATTTCACCTGAATTACAAAATAATGCTACTATAATACTGGTAATCAATGTATTATATCTATATTTGTATTGATTTAAACGTTATTATTGTTTGATCCTAAAGCAGATACAGATGAAACAGATTGGTTACTATTTGAGGACGTCCAGTATATCGAAGGCAGTTGATTTAAATGTGTTAAATGCTCAATTTGGACTTCAACATTTATATTGGGATCGCAATTTATCATCAAATTAGTTAATTACTATTACGACATTCCATTATATTCGATTTGAGCAATACTCATGTTGAATTTATCTGTTTGTTTCCGTTTTTACCTTATAACTAATTTAAAATCAACCTGGCCACTATAATGACCAATTTTAAGATGGCAAAATATCTTTTTTACCACTATAAAAATACCGCTGTAAAAACTTGATTTACAGCGGTTAATTTTTTATTAAGTCGGGGTGACAGGATTTGAACCTGCGGCCTCGTCGTCCCGAACGACGCGCGCTACCAAGCTGCGCTACACCCCGATTTTCAGCGTTGCAAATGTACAATCTTTTGGAAAAATGGCAAACATACCAGGACATATAATGAGCAGATACTTTTCATCAAAATATTGAGAATCGTCATAGATAAAGGGTTGCTAAATGCTGAAATTGCACTCCGTAATTCGAACTTAAACAGACCCATCCGATGAGAGAACTTGAAATCGTACTGAATCCCAATAAACTGGTAAAATACCTCCGTAAACCTGCCTCAGAATTTAACCGGCACGACATCATCCGGTACATAGAGGAGAACAACATTGAGATGGTCAATTTCCGCTATGCAGGAGAAGACGGCAAACTAAAGACCCTCAACTTCGTCATCACCAGCAAGGACTACCTTGAATCCATTCTGGCAACCGGGGAAAGAGTAGACGGTTCGAGCCTGTTTTCCTACATTGAGGCCTGCTCCAGCGACCTGTATGTCATTCCCAAATTCCGTACTGCCTACGTCAATCCTTTTGCCGAAGTACCTACCCTGGATCTGCTTTGCTCGTTTTATACCAAGGAGGGGAAACCACTCGAGAGTGCTCCAGAATACATCCTGCGCAAAGCCAACACTGAGTTCAAGCGGGCTACAGGATTTACTTTCAAGGCGATGGGTGAGCTAGAATTTTATATAGTTAGTGAAGTGGATGAGCACTATCCGGCCGTCGACCAGAAGGGATACCACAATTCGCGTCCCTTCTCCAAGTGGGAGCACCTGCGCACGGAAGCGATGAACCTTATCGCCCAAACGGGGGGCAAAATCAAATACGGACACTCTGAAGTGGGCAATTTCACCAGTGATTCCCATTTTTACGAACAGCACGAGATCGAATTCCAGCCGGTAGAGCCCGAAGAAGCAGTCGAGCAGTTGCTGATCGCCAAATGGATCCTTCGGATGCTGGGGCAGAAATATGGCGTCAATGTCAGCTTCACTCCAAAGATAACGGTTGGCAAGGCCGGCAGCGGACTGCACATCCATATGATGGTAGAAAAGGATGGGGTCAACTGCATGGTGGATGAAAAAAGCATCAGCGATACCGCCCGAAAAATCATGGTTGGATTGCTCGACAAGGCTGCCTCCCTCACCGCCTTTGGAAACACGATACCCCTCTCCTACCTGCGGCTGGTGCCACATCAGGAGGCTCCCACCAACATTTGCTGGGGAGACACGAACCGGTCGGCCCTGGTGAGGGTACCCCTCGGCTGGATCGCCAAGACGCACATGATCAAGGATGCCAATCCCCACGAAAGGTACGATGTCCCCTATATTCCAGGCAAGCAAACGGTAGAATTCCGGGCGGCCGATGGTTCAGCCGACCTCTACCATCTGATGGCGGGGATCCTGATGGCGGCGCAACTGGGGCTGGAGATGCCCGACGCTCTCGTCAAGGCGAAACAACTCTATGTAGGTGTCAACATCTTCAAGGAGGAGAACAAAGCTACCGCCGAAAAATTGAAGCATCTGCCCGATTCGTGCTGGAGCTCTGCCGAAGCGCTGGAGCGGGATCGTGTCTTCTACGAAAGCAAGAATATCTTTCCGAAAGGGACCATCGACCGTTTTATCCGGCATTTGAAATCCTACGACGACAGTCACCTCAGTGAAGAATTGTATGGAAAGCATGAGGAGATAGGCAAACTGGTGGAGAGCTACCTCCATTGCATGTAAACCAAAGATAGCAGTTCTACAGGTACTCTGTTATTTCAAAGGGGTTTTCCTTGCCTGCAGCATTGGCGAGGATCTCCTCCCATTCGCTATGGTCGATGTAGGAGATTTCGTTGGTTTCCTTGTTTTTGATGACCAAATCCTTTTTGACGATCATCAGTCTTTTGAAAAACAGCCATATCACGAAGCTGAACGTAATGATCAGCATACCTGAAATAAGAGAGGTTCTGAGGAAATGCCTAACCAAAGCTGCACTGGTAAAACCCAGCATAATCAGGAAGAATCCAACCCAGTTCCTTTTGGGGTCATCGGCTAGCAATTCGCCGCATTTGGGACAACGGAAGATCTTGCCACTGTAGGAAAAAACATCGAAAGGCAAGTGCTTACTGCAGGAAGGGCAAATTTTATAAAATAGATTCATCTGTTTATCAATTTAGTTCATTTCAACCGGTTAACCGAGCCATGCAACCAACGTACGCTATCTTTCCGCGCAAGCACCAGTATCTTCCGTCTAAAGCTTTTTGATCATCATTCGCTTGTGACTGCCTGCCGTGAAGAAATAGAGGTAGTAAATCACGATGGGCAGCGGCAGATAGTAGGGAGAAAAAGGATAGACGCCATCCCTGGACATATTCAGGTAGAATAGGATTGGAACGATGTAAAAGACGGCAAAATAATGGATATAAGGGTTATCTGATATCACAAGATTCGTGGTAAGGGCATCGTTGCAGACCATGGAGAAACCTGTTGAACCCATCCATTTCAATTTGGCCTGTAGTTGGTGTGCTCCGGCAGAAACTTCGAATTCGGCAGTACCATTGTCTGCGACAATCCCCAGCCTCTGACCGTCGACAATAATCTCGATATCGCCTGCTGTACGAACGGTTTTAGTAATGATAAGTTTAGCCATCTGATTGTTACTTTTTTTCCTTCCTTGCTCCGTAAAGCTTTTGAAGGATGGTTGGTTCAATCCATAAATATAGCAATTTCCCTTGAAACACTTCAATTGGTTGGTAGGAAGAGATTGGAAGAAAAACAGGTTCGCAGTATCTGTCAGAAGGATCAGATGGCCTTTTTCCTCCCCGTCAGGTAAAAGATCAGGACCGTTCCACAGACAAGCAACAGGGAACTGATCAGGTATCCCAGCAGTTTCCCGGGTTGCATCCAGCCAGGATTCAACATCGATTTCGGATTATACACCTCCAAAAAGATCATTCCATTGTGAAGTGCGTGGGTAAAGATGGCCGCCAAGAGCGAACCCGTACGAAGCCGCACAAAGCCAAGCAATAAGCCAAGCAGGAAGGTTGGACCCAGTTGCCAGGGGTTCAGATGAAACAGGGCAAAAAGCAAGGCAGAAAAGAAAATTGCCCAGAATGCAGGATAGATTCGCTGAAATCCGGAGAAGATGACTCCCCTGAATATCAGCTCCTCGACTATTGGAGCAAGTACGACCACCCTTAAAACCCCAACCCAGATGCCATAATCTGATTCGAAGAGTCGGTTGAACAACTCCATAAACCAACCTGGTGGGGGCAGAACCTTCTCGACATGAAGAGTGATCTCATTCATAAAAAACTGAAGGGCAATAAGGGATAGGAAAATTGCAGGAATGACCAACCAGTAAAAAAACCTCAGGGGGAAGATTTCCCGGTAGGGCAAACCAGAATACTTGGCTCCTAGCAACAGAATGATGGCGGTGGTTCCGAAGAAAACTGGCAGTTTGAGCCAGGGCTCCTGCAACCAGTCGGTGCCGTGCTGGTAATCGTACAAGGCAAGAGGGAAATCGATCACCGACTGTAAAAAAGTATACAGGACGATCAGATTCACAGCCTGCCAGAAAGTGGGATAATAGGATATGCTCTTTTGTGCCACAGTTTACCGCAAAATTTCGTTCAAAGGTAATGAAAAGAGAAGGATCCCTGATTTCGCAAATCCCGGAATTAACGCTGGGGAACCCCCGATTCATTTCTATTTTTTACGTAGGAACAGCTGTTAGGTTAAGGGTAACCATCAATTATTTTTATCACAAAATGATGGGTAAAAATGAATCTACACTATCTGCCATCTAACTGTTTTGCAAGATATTAGATTTGCCAAATCCGATCTCCTTTTTCGTAATGCCACACGATCTGAATGGATAAATCTTTATCCCGAAAAAACTTGGAATAAATTATTCACCTTTGTTTGATTATTAAAACAAAAAGTCGTTACTTTGCACACTGTTTAAAAAAAGTGGGACATCAGATTAAAAAATACGCATAATGTCTAGAGTTTGTCAGATTACAGGTAAGAAAGTGATGGTTGGGAACAATGTTTCTCACTCAAAACGGAGAACCAAGAGGAAATTTATGGTGAACATCTTCACCAAGAGGTTTTATCTTCCGGAAGAAGACCGTTGGATCAAACTGAATGTATCAGCCGCCGGGTTGAGAACAATTAATAAAAACGGCTTGAACGCTACCTTGAAAGAGGCGAAGGCAAAAGGCTTTATTGAAAATTTTTAATAAGTACTGAACAATGGCTAAGAAAGCTGGCAGACAACAGGTTATCCTCGAATGTACCGAACACAAAGCAAGTGGTCTTCCTGGAACATCAAGATATGTAACAAAAAAGAACCGGAAAAATACACCGGAACGTCTTGAGTTGAAGAAATACAATCCTATTTTGAAACGTATTACCGTACACCGCGAAATAAAATAATTGAGCTATGGCAAAGAAAGTAGTTGCATCCCTTCAGAAAGGTGCCGGGAAAGCATATTCCAAGGTTATCAAAATGGTTAAATCGGAAAAGTCCGGTGCCTATACATTTGTTGAGGAGATTGTTCCCAACGAACAGGTAAAAGAATATTTTGCCAAGAAGTAGTTCATACTTTAAGAAATTAAAAGTAAGCTTTCGTCAGTTTTGATGAGAGCTTTCTTTTTTTAACCGGTTGATCGGCAAACCTTAGATTTGGAAGCTGTTTTGTTCCTATCTTTACCACAATATATTGAACCATGGGTATTTTCAGTTTTACAAAATCCAAAAAGGAGAGTCTTGACAAGGGGCTTGAAAAGACGAAAGAGAGTGTTTTTTCCAAGCTTTCACGGGCTGTCATCGGCAAAACAAAGGTGGATGACGACGTACTCGACAGTCTGGAAGAGATTCTCATCTCCTCTGACGTGGGAGTCAATACGACGCTCAAAATCATTGAACGAATAGAAAAAAGGGTACAGCGTGACAAGTATGTTGGTACTTCGGAACTAAACGGCATCCTGCGCAGTGAAATTGCAGCCCTGCTTGCGGAGAACAACTCGTATGAGGTGGCAGATTTTGATCTGCCCAAAACTGGAAATCCCTATGTGATTCTTGTAGTTGGCGTAAACGGCGTAGGCAAAACCACCACGATCGGGAAACTGGCTCATCAGTTCAAGGCGGCCGGAAAATCTGTAATGCTGGGAGCCGGCGATACCTTTCGGGCGGCTGCCATCGAGCAACTGCAGATCTGGGCAGACCGGGTAGGTGTGCCCATTGTGAGGCAGCAGATGGGTTCGGATCCCGCGTCGGTTGCCTACGACACCCTCCTCTCCGCCAAAGCGGCAGGGAGCGATGTGGTCATCATTGATACGGCCGGACGATTGCACAACAAGATCAACCTGATGAACGAACTATCCAAGGTCAAAAAGGTGATGCAGAAGGTATTTCCGGATGCACCGGATGAGGTACTGCTCGTATTGGATGGTTCTACCGGACAAAATGCCTTTGAACAGGCCAAACAGTTTACGCTGGCTACAGAGGTCACGGCACTTGCCCTTACCAAGCTGGATGGTACCGCCAAAGGCGGAGTAGTGATTGGCATCTCCGATCAGTTTAAAATACCTGTTAAATACATTGGCGTTGGCGAAGGATTGGATGATCTCCAGATCTTTAACCGGACCGAGTTTGTGGATTCGCTGTTTAAGTGAAAAATGAAAAATAAAAAATGGCCAAACGCATCAACGTAGTCACCATGGGCTGCTCCAAGAATCTGGTGGATTCGGAACTGTTTCTTTCCCAGATGGCTGCCAATGGATACCAGGTAGTGCACGATGGAGGAGTGGAGGATGCGCGCATCGTGGCCATCAACACCTGCGGATTTATCCTGGATGCCAAGGAAGAGTCGATCAATTCGATCCTCGAATTTGTGGAGGGAAAAAACAATGGACAAATTGATAAAATATTTGTATTTGGCTGTCTTTCTGAGAGATACAAAGAAGACCTAATCAAGGAAATACCAGAAGTGGATGGCTATTACGGAAAGTTCCAGGTAAAAAAGATGGTGGAAGATCTCAAGGCTGATTACAAAATGAGCCTTTCCCATCAACGCTACCAGACGACTCCCACCCACTATGCCTACCTGAAGATCTCTGAAGGATGCAACAGGCAATGCTCTTATTGCGCCATTCCGGGCATGACCGGAAAGCACAGATCGATCCCGATGGAGGATCTCGTGCTTGAGGCTGCCGCACTTGCAGAAAAAGGGGTAAAGGAATTGCTGGTGATTGCACAGGATCTCTCGTTTTATGGCGTAGATCTCTACAAGGAGCAGAAGCTAGCAGAACTGATTCAAAGACTTGCCTTTATCCCTGGCATTGAGTGGATCAAACTTCACTATGCCTATCCCGCAAAATTTCCCTATGACCTTTTGCCAGTGATGCAGGCAAATAAAAAAGTTGCCAAATACCTGGACATCGCCCTGCAGCACTGCAGCGACAAAATGCTGCAGCTGATGCGCCGGAATATAACAAAAGCCGAAACCATTGCCTTGATTGAACGCATCAGGAAAGAGGTTCCAGGCATTCACCTGCGAACCACGCTTTTGGTTGGACATCCTGGCGAGACGGAGGAGGATTTTGAAGAACTGAAACAGTTTGTCCGCGACATGCGGTTTGAACGGCTCGGCGTATTCCCCTACTCCCACGAAGAAGATACCTTTGCCGGTGAAACATATGAAGATACTATTCCAGAAGAGGTAAAACAGTCGCGGGCCGAAGAAATTATGGCGATACAACAAGAAATCGCCCTTGACATCAACAGGCAAAAGATCGGTTCCATCTTCAGGGTAGTAATCGACCGTCAGGAAGACGAATATTTTGTAGGACGGACGGAATACGATTCCCCCGAAGTGGATGGAGAGGTACTTATTGCTGATCAGGGGCTTAAAATTGGAGATTACTATCAGGTGAAAATTTCGGATGCCGAAGAGTTTGACCTTTATGGCGAAATCGTTTAAAATGCTTCTTTTCCCGTCCGATTCCGGTTATCTTTGAAGAAAAACAATCCCATCATTCCCGAGAATATGCATCAGAGAAAAATGCTTCCTCCAGCCAGATTTGCAACAATTTTTATTATTGCCCTGTTATTCCTCTCCTCTTGTACCTCCACCAAAAATATTCCCGAAAGCATCAGCAAGTGGGAGCCTGAGATTGCCGCCTTCGACAAGCTCAATCAAACGGAGCATGATCCGGATGACGCCATTCTCTTTCTGGGAAGTTCCAGTATCCGGCTCTGGAATACCCTTGGACAGGAGCTTGCCCCCTACCCTGTCATTCAGCGGGGATTCGGCGGATCCAATTCCCCGGCCGTTCTGCACTACACCAAGCGGATTGTCTATCCGCATAAATTCCAGGCCTTGGTCATCTTTGTGGCCAATGACATCACCGGATCGCAAAATGATCTATCGCCAACTGAAAGTACTGAAAATTTCAGAAAGATTGTTAAAACCATTCGGGCAAAATACAGGCAACAACCAATTTTCATTGTAGAAATCACCCCCAGCCAGAGCCGGTGGGAAAAATGGTCGCTGATCAAGCAAGACAACGTCAGGCTCAAGGAGCTGTGCAAAAAGGAGAAAAATCTCTATTTTATAGAGACCGCCAAGAGTTTCCTTAACGAAAAATCTGAACCGCGGAATGAACTATTCAGGGATGATTTTCTTCATCTCAACCACAACGGATACAAGATTTGGGGAAAACTGATCAAGGCAGAACTGGACAAAAGGTTAAAGTCAAAAGGATAAAGGCAAAAGGGAGGGACTCCGAAAACATGTGTGGAAAGTTATGAGAGATAAGAGATAAGAGATGAGAGATGATAATTAAAATGGGAGCGTTCTTCACTTTATCCTTTAGCTTTAGCCTTTAGACTTATTAATGAATATAAATCATACAATAATCAACATTAGTTATGAATACCTGGTTTGAATGTACGGCTAAATACGCCAAGATGGGTGAGGATGGCCGCGAAAAGAAAGTGAGTGAAACCTATCTGCTCGATGCCGTTTCCTTCACGGAAGCAGAAACGCGTATTTACAAGGAGCTGGTCTCGATGGTGAGTGGTGAATTTACCGTGACCAGGATTTCCAAGACCAAACTGGCCGAGATCATCCCATCAGAGGCAGGCGACCGTTGGTACAAGGCGAAAGTGACCTTCATTACCTTTGATGAGGAGAGTGGGAAAGAAAAACGGATAAGTCAGTTCGTGCTGGTCTATTCCGATACGGTAAAGAGTGCCTGTGACCAGGTGGAGGAGGCCATGAAAGGGATGATGGCCGATTTTGAGATCAGCGGAGTAACAGAGAGCCCGATCGTAGATGTCTTTCCCTATGTGCCGGAAGCTCAGAAAATACCGGACAATTTCACGAAAATAATCAATGGCGACGATCCTTTTGGCGAAGACGGGGAGGATACGGAAGAGTCGGTTGAGGAAGACGATCTGCGCTTCAATTAGCCTTGGAGCTGAAGCTGGTCGAGTAGTTGAATGTATGTCTCAACTCCCTTGCGAATTTCGTCGAGCAATATGAATTCATCTGCGGTATGCGATCGTGCCGACTCCCCCGGGCCAATCTTGATGGAAGTGCAAGGTATGACTGCCTGATCCGAAGTGGTTGGGGAGCCGTAAGGTGACAAACCCATTTTAATTCCTCTTTGCACCAGTGGATGATCCAGAGAAATACCAGAAGAATTCAACCGGAAGGATCGTGGGTTTACTTCTGAATCAATGGAGTCGGCAATAATCCTGAATACCTCTTCATTGGTATACAGCTCATTGGTCCTGACATCGGCAACAAATTTGCAGGAATCAGGTACCACATTGTGCTGAGTTCCGGCCTCAATCTGGGTAACCGTGATCTTCACGGGGCCAAGTACAGCAGAGCTTCCGGGGAGTGATAGCCTCTGCAGGATTTGTATGTCCGAAAGGGCCTTGTAAATGGCATTCTCCCCTTCATTTCTGGCAGCGTGGCCAAGTTTGCCGTGGGCTTCACAATCGAGTACCATCAAGCCTTTTTCGGCAATAGCCATCTGCATTCCGGTAGGCTCGCCTACTACTGCCAAAGAAAGAGGGCCAAAATGCTTCAGGACCGAGGCGACTCCGTTCAAACCGGATATCTCCTCCTCTGCGCTTGCGCAAAAAATCAGGTTATAGGGTTGGAATTTTTGCTCCAGGTATCTGAATGCACACAGGAGGGATACCACGGAAGCCCCAGCATCGTTGCTGCCGAGTCCGATTAATTTTCCATCGACTTCTGTCGCCCCAAAAGGATCCATACTCCAGGCTTTTGCCGGACGTACAGTGTCAATGTGAGAATCAAGCAATATGGTGGGGATGTTTTCGTTCCAGTTTGGGGAGCAAACCCAGGTATTGTTGCCTTCCCGGTAGGTCTTGTAGCCCCAGTTGTCCAGTGATTCCTGGATCAGGTCCGCGACCTCCTTCTCTTCCTTGCTCAGGGAGGGAATACGGATCATGGCACGCAGGAGAGAGATGGAATCTTCTATATAATCCGGGTTCATTTGGTGCAAAATTTAAATTTCTGGCCTTTTATTTTAAGTACTCGAAGTACTTTCTACTCCAAAACCAGCCTCGTTCCCCTCAACCCTTCCGATATCCCAGCAGGATTGGTGATAACCACCACGCCAACGCCGCGGCGCAAGGCTGCAAAGCCATCGGAAAGTTTGGGAATCATTCCACCCGAAACAATGCCATCGGCCTTTAGCTGTTCAAATAGTTCTGGCGAAATTTCGTTTATTTTAGAGTTTTCATCGGACTCTTTCATCAAAACACCGCTCTTTTCAAAGCAGAAGATCAGCTGAACGTCGTAGTCAAAACACATTGCCGCAGCAAGTTCTGAGGCGATGGTATCAGCATTGGTATTGAGCAACTGTCCCTTGCCATCGTGGGTGATGGGCGCCACAACCGGAATGGCACCATTCTTAAGGAGCTCATCCAATGCCTGATAATTCACGGTTTTGATATCCCCAACATAGCCATAATCAATTTCTGTGACCGGTCTTTTGGCCGCACGGATCAAATCCAGATCCGCACCGGTGAGTCCAATGGCATTGTTCCCAAGTGCCTGCAATCCGGCCACAATGTTTTTGTTGACGAGTCCGGCGTAAACCATGGTGACGACTTTCAGCGTTTCTGCATCGGTAATTCTGCGTCCGTCCACTTTTTTGCTTTCCAATCCAAGTTTCTCAGACAGAATGGTGGCCGTTTTGCCTCCTCCGTGAACCAAAATCTTGTTTCCTGCGACCCTGGAAAAATCTTTCAGCAGGGATTTCAGAGAGGCTTCCTCCTCCACTACATTTCCCCCAACTTTGATGATTGTCAGACGATCTCTCATTGCAAATTCTCCAATATCATTTTTAAAACTGTCTGGGCCGAATATACGCGATTTTCTGCTTCCTTCACCACTATGGAAAGATCGCTGTCCAAAACTTCATCGGAGACAATCATGTTCCGCCTTACGGGCAGGCAATGCATGAATTTGGCATTGTTTGTCAGCTTCATTTTCTCCATGGTGACCGTCCAGTCTCTGTCCTTGGAAAGAATCTTGCCGTACTGGCCATAAGCCGACCAGTTCTTGGCATAAATGAAGTCAGCCCCTTCGAAGGCTTTGTCCTGGTTGTATTCTAACTGAACATCACCCATAAATTCTGGTGCCAGTTCATATCCTTCAGGATGTGTAACCACCAGTTCATAATCCGTTTGGCGCATCCACTCCACGAAAGAGTTGGGCACTGCCTGTGGCAATGCCTTCGGGTGGGGTGCCCACGAGAGGACCACCTTTGGTCTGGCTTTTTGCTTGAACTCTTCTATCGTGATCAAGTCTGCAAAACTCTGCAGTGGATGGCGCGTAGCAGCCTCCATGCTCACAATCGGCACTCCTGCGAAATCGATGAATTGCTTCAGTATTTTTTCCTGGTAGTCGTCTTCCTTGCTCTCGAAGCGTGCAAAAGCACGCACACCGATTACATCGCAATAGGTGCCAATCACTGGTATCGCCTCCCGCAAGTGTTCCGGCTTGTCGCCATCCATCACCACCCCCAGTTCTGTCTCCAGCGACCATCCATCCTGACTGACATTGAGAACCATTGTGTTCATTCCCAGATTCATGGCTGCTTTCTGGGTACTTAGCCTGGTTCTCAGACTCGAATCAAAGAAGATGAGAACCATGGTTTTATTTTTTCCAAGGTGCTGGTATCCATAGGGATTTGTCTTGATTTCCCTGGCCATTTGAACTGCCTCTTTAAGGTCTGGCAGGTCGTAAACTGATGTAAAATGAAGCATGTTATTGTTGAATGATGAATGATGAATTACCTGAACAGTTTGATTATCGCGTGCTTTACTTTTGCATTTAGCCTAGTCTTATGTGACCTTCCCCTTCCACGATCCATTTGTAGGTCGTGATTTCCTGAAGAGCCATTGGACCCCGAGCGTGCAATTTCTGGGTACTGATGCCAATTTCCGCACCCAGACCGAATTGCGCTCCATCTGTGAAGGCCGTACTTGCATTGGCATAAACCGCAGCTGCATCGACGGCCAGAAGGAATTCGTCCAGTGTATCCCGCTTTGCCGAGATAATGGCTTCACTATGTTTCGATCCAAAGGTTGCGATATGATCCAAAGCCTCTCCCAACGAAGATACCGTTTTTATGGCCATTTTGTATGAGAGAAATTCGGTACCAAACGAATCCGGCAGGGCGGGATGAAGGAGTGTAACCGGATAATTTCCAGAAAGTGCTTCGAATGCATGCGGATCTGCAAAAATTTCTACCTGATTCTGCTCCATCAATTCAACCAGAAATGGCAGATCTTTCAACCGATCTTTGTGTATAATCAGGCAATCGAGGGAGTTGCAAACGCTCACCCGACGTGTTTTTGCATTGTGAATGACAATTCTTCCCACTTCCTTGTCACCATCCAAATCGAAATAGGTATGGCAAATGCCGGCGCCGGTCTCGATGACGGGGATTTTGGCATTTTCACGTACATAATCAATCAGGGCCTGACTTCCCCTTGGGATTATCAGATCCACAAATCCTCTTGCATTCAATAGAGCCGTCGTTGCCTCCCTGGATGGTGGAAGCAAGATGAGTGCATTTTCGTCTATCTGCTGGTCGCGTAAGACTCTTTTAATGATCTCAGCAATGGCCCGGTTGGAGTGGTCGGCATCGCTTCCACCCTTTAAAATAGCTGCATTCCCGGACTTTATACAAAGGGCAAAGACATCAAAGGTAACGTTGGGTCTGGCCTCGTAAATGATGCCAATGACACCAAATGGAACACTAATTCGCCTGATTTTCAATCCATTTGGCAATATTTCTTCTGCTAGAATTTTCCCCAGCGGGGAAGGCAGAGAGGCCACATTTCTAATATCAGAAGCAATCGCTTCAATCCGCGACTTTGTCAGTTTTAGCCTGTCGTATTTCGGATCATCCGGATTCATCAGACCAAGATCCTTCTGGTTTTCTTTCAGTATAACCTCCACGGAAGCCTCTGTGGCATCTGCCAGTTTAAGCAGCAAAACATTGATCTGATGGTCTGTCAGTTTACAGAGTTTCCTGCTGGCATGCAATGCCAATTCAAAGCTGTTGGCTAAATTTCTTGTCATCAGAGGAGGTATAAATAATCGTAATGAATGAATGGCTTGGTCTTTTTTCCACCTTTCTCTTCCTGTGTTTCATCCGAAGAAAAGGAGGTCTTGCCCAATCCGAGCAAATTTCCGTCGTGGTCCTTGATTCGGACGATATCGCCCTCCTTGAAATAGCCACTCAAGGAGGTAATGCCAATCATCAACAGGCTGACGGCCTTATCGGATAGGAGAGCCAGTCTGGCTCCTTCGTTGATCATCACCTCCCCTCTGGCAAAATCATCGGAGTGGGAAAGCCATTTTCTTACGCCGCTCGACTTTTTAGCTGCCGGAAGAAAATGAGTAAATGCAGGATGGTTTGTACCGTGCAAAATATCCGTGAGAATGCCTTCTTTGAATCCGTTTGCTATAAAAACGGAGATTCCCTGACCGGCCAGTTTTGCAGCGATGTGGTATTTGGTCAGCATTCCTCCCCTGCCAAAATTGGATTTTTTTGTGGAGATGGAGATGCCATCTGCCGATTTGTTCGGATGAATGGTACGGATCAATTCGCTTCCGGGCTGGTCGGGTGCAGCGGTATAGACGCCATCCACGTTGGAGAGGATCACGAGGGCTTCTGCATCCATCATCGAAGCAATCAATCCGGAAAGCTCATCGTTGTCAGTAAACATCAGCTCCGTAACGGATATGGTATCGTTCTCGTTTACCACCGGAATGACCTCATTCTCCAACAATGTCTGCATACAATTGCGCATATTAAGGTAATGCAGCCTGTCTCCGAAATTCTCTTTGGTGGTAAGAACCTGGGCGCAAATGACTCCTTGTGTCTGAAACAGATCTGCATACCTGTTGATCAGTTTAACCTGTCCAACTGCAGACCACAATTGCCGACTGGATACGGGATCCAGTTTCTTTTGAGGTTCAACTTCGGCACGACCTGCCGCCACAGCACCCGACGTAACCAGAATAACCTGAACCCCCTCTCTCCTCACCTGGGTGATCTGATCAACCAGGTGTGCCATCCGGGAGACATTCAGCATTCCATCCTCCTGTGTCAGCACATTGCTTCCTACCTTAACGACAATTTTTTTGTATGATTGAGAATTTACCATTAAAACATCATTTGTAAAACTTCAAACCGACGAAGATTCGGCAGGAACGTCGGTCATCTATTTGATTTCATGCTCATGCCCACTGCTCCAGGCTCTAAAGTACGACAGCAAGAAACCTGGCTACCCTGCCGTTCAATGCCTGCATACCGTGTGGAATTCCTGAGTCGAAGTAAACCGAGTCACCGGGATTTAAGATCAGTTCCTTGTCGCCGATGCAGATTTTCAGTTGACCCTCCAGCATGTAGTTGAATTCCTGTCCCGGATGAGAATTCACTTTAATTTCAGGATCCTCCTTGGGTTCAACGATGACGAAATAGGGTTCTGCTTTCCTGTTGACAAAATTGGCCGCGAGGGATTCGTAATTGTAGGATCTTTGCCGTTGTACCGTAACTCCCTTGCCCTTCCTGGTAAGGTCGAAAGTATGCACATGAGGTTGTTCGCCCGTTAGCAGGGTCGTGATATCGAAACCATAGTACTTTGCCATTCTGTGAAGCACACTGACTGGAATGTCCATCTCCCCGCTTTCGTACTTCAAATAATCGGCTACGGGAATATCGCAGGTTTGTGCGGCTCTTTCCGGAACTATTTCGAGTGATTCTCTCATACTTCTGAGACGATCAGCAATCTCAATAATTTGACTTTCCATATTTTGGTGTTTTAGTTCGTTGTCAAAATTACTTGCCATTGTTCAGTTTATTGAACGAAACGAGTAGTCCGCGAATCAGTGCAGAAGAAAATCCCTGGTGTTCCATCTCGTTCAGACCGGAGATCGTAATCCCCTTTGGAGTGGTCACTTTGTCGATCTCCTGTTCGGGATGACGACCTGTTTGCAGGATCAGTTCTGTTGCTCCTTTAACCGTCTGGGCCACGATTTGCTGGGCCACATCCGCTCCAAAGCCGATTTCAACGCCACCCTGGATGGCTGCCCGAATGAATCGTAGTGCGAAGGCAATTCCGCAGGCGCCCAAAACCGTTGCGGCAGCCATCAGCTCTTCGTTGATAAAAATGACTTTGCCCAGCGTTTCAAAAAGATCGCCAACCAGCTTTTGTATCGCTGGGTCACATTCCGGAGCGGCAATCAAAGTCATGGATTCCTGCAAGGCAACGGCCGTATTGGGCATCACCCGAAATGTGAGCACGCCTTCAGGAATATGTTCATTCAACTCCTCAATGGAGATTCCAGTCATCAGGGAAAGAAGGATTTGTCCGGGTTTCAGAAATGGTTTCAATTCATTGAGCAAATCAATGGCCTGGTAAGGTTTGACTGCCAGAACGATCACCTGTTGCCCGATGACTGCCTTGGAGTTATCTTTTTCGATACGGATTCCCTTGGTGTGAAGATCTTCGAGCAGATGAACCCTTCTCCTGGAAACAACAATTTTAGACGCATCGATACCGGCCTTCAAAAAGCCCTCGGCTACCGATCTGCCCAGATTTCCCCCTCCAATGATTCCGATGTTGATCTGATTGATTTGCATGGCAAATTGAATTGTGATTGAAAGTGCAAATTACATATTTTTCAAGACACGAGAGAAGGTTTCCAGAAATCTGGAAGCCTCTTTTTGACTCAAAGTCAGCGGAGGCAGAATCCGGATCACGTTAGTGCCCGTTACTCCAGTAAATATTTTTTCTTCAAAAAGCATTTTTTTGCGTAGTGCAACGATAGACTCTTCGAATTCAAGACCTATCATCAATCCCTTGCCGCGCACCTCCTTGATGGTAGAAAAGCCCTTCAATTCATGAATTAAAAATTCACCCACCGATGCAGCATTCTCAACCAGACTTTCCTTTTCCATGATTTCAAGCACGGCCAGACTTGCCGCACAAGCCAGATAGTTTCCACCAAAAGTCGTTCCCAGCATCCCATTCCAAGGCTTTAATTCAGGGGCGATCAATACGCCACCTACCGGGAAACCGTTTCCCATCCCTTTGGCAATGGTAATTACATCTGGCCGGATTCCTGCAAACTGGTGAGCGAAGAATTTTCCACTTCTGCCATAACCTGACTGAATCTCATCCAATATAAACAGCACTCCATACTCCTTGCACAACCGGCTGGCAGCCTGAAGAAAAGCTGGCTCAGGGACCCTGCATCCGCCAATACCCTGAATGCCTTCCACCAGAACGGCGGCTACCTCCCCGGAAGAAAGAGCCTGTTTTAAGGCGGCCTCGTCGTTGAGTGGCAATATCACCCGATCGTGTACATCGTTGATGGGGGCGACAATCTTGGGATTGTCCGTGACTGCCACTGCGGCAGACGTTCGTCCGTGAAACGACTTCTCGAAGGCGACAATTCTTTTCTTTCTGGTCAGGAAGGAGGCCAGTTTCAAGGCATTTTCGTTGGCTTCGGCACCGGAATTGCAAAGGAAAAGCTGGAAGTCTGAATAGCCGGATTGCTCCCCAATTTTTGATGCCAGTTCTACCTGCATGGGATTTTGGACGGAGTTGGAGTAGAATCCGATCGACTTCAACTGATCACTGATCCTTTTGATGTAATGCGGATGGGAATGGCCAACCGAGATCACGGCGTGCCCCCCATAAAGATCCAGATATTCTACCCCCTTCTCATCGGTAATGGTACAACCTTTGGCCGACACCGGGGTGAGGTCATAGAGCGGATAAACGTCGAATAGATTCACTTTGTAAGTAGGTTTAATTTAAAAAGCCACCGCTTTCAGGTGGAGTCCCTGTTTCTCATGGAGGCCAAACATCAGATTCATGTTCTGTACGGCTTGACCCGAAGCCCCTTTAATCAAGTTGTCGATGCAGGAGATGATCATCAGCTGATCCCCGTGTTTCTCGAGGTAGAGCAGACACTTATTGGTGTTTACGACCTGTTTCATATCGGGATTTTCATCCGAAATATTTACAAATGGATGAGACTGGTAATAGTCCGAGTAAAGCGATATGGCCTCACCGAGTGTCCCTGAAAACCGGGTATAGGCCATGGTAAATATCCCCCTCGTATGATTTCCCCTTACCGGAATAAAGTGAAGGGCATGGTCAAATTGAGGTTGTGCCTGTTTCAGGCTTTCACAAATCTCGCCCAGATGCTGATGCTCAAAGGCTTTGTATACAGATAAATTATTGTCTCTCCAACTGAAGTGGGAGGTTTGAGTCGGCGATTGACCGGCTCCTGTGGATCCGGTAATGGCATTCACATGAAGATCGTCCTGAATCAATCCGGCGGCAGCCAATGGCAGGAGTGCCAGCTGAATTCCCGTGGCAAAACAGCCCGGATTGGCAATTTTTGCCGCAGATCGGATGGCTTCCCTGTTCAGCTCCGGCAATCCGTACACGAATGGATTCCCTGCTCTTTTCAGTCGGAAATCGTGGCTCAGGTCTATGATTTTAATGTGCTCCGGAACCGTATTCTTCGCAAGATATTCCAGCGATTTGCCATGACCGGAACAGAGAAACAACAGATCCACACGATTCAGGTCGATCTCTGAGAAGACTATTTCTGTTTCTCCAAACAGATCCTTATGAACCGAGGTAACTGGTTGTCCGTTGTTGCTGCTGCTCTGCAGATAGCTTAATTCCGTACCCGGATGGTACAAAAGGATGCGTATCAGTTCGCCAGCGGTATAACCCGCGGCACCGACGATTCCAACCCTAATCTTTTCTAATGCTGCCATTCTTTTTATACTGGTATTTTCCGGTTCGACTATTTGTTGACGGAATAAAAAATCTTCAACTGATTGCTCAAAATTTTGGTGTACCCCTTTGCATCATCTGCACTCCAGCCTTTGTTCATTTCGCCATACTGGCCAAAGTTGCTGTTCATCAAATCGTGTTCAGACTCGATACCCACCAACTGAAATGTATAGGGCAATAATTTGATAATCACCTTCCCGGTTACGTTTTCCTGACTGCTTTCGAGAAATTTTTCCATGTCGCGCATCACTGGTTCGAGGTATTGGGCCTCGTGCAGGAACATTCCGTACCAGTTGCTCAGCTGTTCCTTCCAGTATTGCTGCCATTTGGTGAGGGTATGTTTTTCGAGCAGGTGGTGTGCCTTGATGATCAGCATGGGGGCAGCCGCTTCAAATCCAACACGGCCCTTGATGCCGATGATGGTATCCCCGACGTGCATGTCGCGACCGATGGCCCATGCAGAACCTATTCTTTCGACTTCACGGATGGCATCCACCGTATTGTGGTGCGTTTTACCGTTTACTGACTTCAACTGACCTTTTAAAAATTCAAGGGTAAGCGTTTCCTCGCCCTCTTTCTCCAGGTGCTTTGGAAAAGCAGATTCAGGAAGCGTCTTGTTGCTGGTTAAAGTCTCCTTTCCACCGATGCTGGTACCCCACAGTCCCTGGTTGATGGAATAGGCCATCTTTTCAAAGTTGTCTTTTACCCCGTGCTTCCGAAGATATTCGATCTCTGCATCCCTGGTTAGCTCCAGATCGCGTGTGGGAGTCAATATTTTGATTTCCGGGGCGAGCACCTCGAAGGCAAGGTCAAACCGGATCTGGTCGTTCCCGGCACCGGTACTTCCGTGAGCCACGTATTGGGCCCCAATTTTTTTGGCATATTCGATTACCGCAAGTGCCTGAAAAATTCGCTCTGAGCTGACCGAAATGGGATAGGTATTGTTTCTTAGGACGTTGCCATACACCATGAAGCGAATTCCCTTGTTGTAATAATCGGCGGTAATGTCCAGCGTTTTATGTGACTTCACCCCGAGGGCATAAGCTTTCTTCTCGATTGCGTCGAGCTCCTCTTTTGAGAATCCGCCCGTATTGGCTACGGCCGAATGAACCTCCAGCCCCTTTTCCAGGGCCAGGTAAATGGCACAGAAAGAGGTATCCAACCCTCCGCTAAATGCCAGTACAACTTTCTCTTTCATCTTTCTATATTTTATTGTAAGATCAATATTTATGCACTATCGTTTTTGAAGGATAAAGGCTAAAAGCTAAAGCAAAGAACGCTCTAATCTTTATTATCTCATATCTTATATCTCTCCCTCAAATCTTCGGATTCCCTCCCTTTATCCTTTTGCCTTTTTTCTCTTCTCCAGCCACTCCCTGTATATTTCAAGCGGCATGTTCATCTTTCGCTTCTCCTTTTGCCAGGCCGGATCGTACAACATTCCGGTACAGAGGCATTTTGAATGCTTCATCCGTAAAAGGATGTCGTAATTGACACAACTTTGGCAGCCTTTCCAGAACTGCTCGTCGTCTGTGAGTTCCGAGAAGGTGACGGGTCTGTAGCCCAGCTCTGAATTTATTTTCATAACAGCGAGTCCGGTCGTTAATCCGAACAGCTTTGCCTCCGGAAACCGCTTTCTGGATATCTCGAAAGCCTTGTGCTTGATGCGACGGGCCAAACCGAATCCGCGGTAGTCCCAATGCACGATCAAACCCGAGTTTGCCACATATTTCTCATCACTCCACGATTCGATGTAGCAGAATCCTGCAAATTTTTCGCCATCAAGCGCAATGATGGCCTTTCCTTCACTGATTTTGCCCGCGATGTATTCATAGGTGCGGCGAGCAATACCGGTACCACGCTCCTTGGAGGCTTTCTCGATGGTATCGTTGATTTCATCCACATATTTCAGATGCTCCTCCCCTGCCTGAATAACACTGATTTCAGGCTTTTGCGCTTCTTTTTCCTTCTTTTGAAATATCATGTCAGAATTTTGTTTTCAATTTGTTACAATGTTTCTGGTTGTGGCTACTCATCCATTGGAAGGAGAGAATTTTGAACTTACGTTCTTCTCCTTTTGTCTTTTAACTTTTACCTTTTGCCTTCAGAGTCTCTCTTCAAGTTTTGGCATAAGGCCAACCAGCGCCCTGATCACGTCATTCCTGCCTACTCCATCCCTTAAAACGACCAGGATGGTATCATCCCCGGCGATGGTTCCGAGAATTTCGGCACATCCCGATTCATCAATGGCAAGAGCAGTGCTGGGAGCAAATCCCGGCAGGGTCTTGATCACACCCAAATTGCCTGAAAACTCAATTCCCCTGATTCCATCAGCCAAATAATTCAACCTGGACTGGCTCGATTCCGAAGCGGGATGCAACTGTTCATAAGATGGCAGGCGGTAAACATAGCCCACTTTGGCATCGCTCACCTTGATGACCTGCAACGATTTCAGATCACGCGACAAGGTCGCCTGTGTCACGTCCATCCCCAGAGAAAGCAACCTCATCTGAAGGTCATCCTGGTTGCTGATTACTTCGCTGGAGATGATCTTTTTGATCAATTCAAAACGCTCCTCCTTGTTTTTCAAAACAAAATAATTTTGTATATTTATTCGTAATAAAATGCAAATATAATTATTACTTGCCTATTTCATGTATAATTTTGCATATATATCACATTTTGAGCGTAATGTTAATAATTTATGAATATTTATAAACTTTCTTTCGATTCTTTGCTAAACCAGAAGTTTTGTCTACTTTTGCAACCGTGCGACAACATCCGGGAATATCGAAATTGTTAACGCAAAAAATGCGTTTTTACTGCTGATAAAAAAGTAGTGGAAACGCATTTTTTCTTTATTTGAGACCAATCCTGCCGGGAAAATGATTTTCGATTTTCGATTTTAGGTTTTGGAATACCCTTGCTGAGCAAAGAAAATCACCTGGATGAGTTGTACTTTTAGCCAATTGCCAAAAGCTAACAGCTAATTACCATGTAATAAAAAATAAAGAGATAATTCAAAGCAACCACAATGCGAAAAGTTAAGTTGGTACTCGAAGATGGTACAACATTTGAAGGAAAATCGTTCGGTTATGAAAAATCCGTTACCGGGGAGGTAGTCTTTTATACTGCCATGACGGGTTATCCGGAGAGTTTGACAGATCCCTCCTACACCGGGCAAATTCTGGTCTCTACTTACCCGATGATAGGAAATTACGGGGTTCCTTCAGACAGGAAAGAGAATGGTCTCCCACGTCATTTCGAATCCGACAAAATACACATCACGGGTCTGGTGGTCGACAATTACTCCTTTGGCTATAGCCACTGGAATGCACAATCGAGCCTTGCAGAATGGATGAAGTCTCAGCAAATTCCGGGTATTTATGGCATCGACACACGAATGCTCACCAAAATCCTCAGAGAAAAAGGCTCTATGATTGGGAAAATTGAGTTCGAAGGCGATTCCATAGATATGGAGGATCCCAACCTGAAGAATCTAGTTGCCAAAGCCAGTACAGATATGGTGGTGACCTATGGGGAGGGAGATATCACGGTCGTTCTCGTGGATTGTGGTGTGAAAAACAACATCATTCGCTGCCTGATCCGAAGGGGAGTCAAAGTGGTTCGCGTTCCCTGGGATTACGATTTCAACACCATACCCTATGACGGGCTGTTTCTTACCAATGGTCCCGGGGATCCGACCATGTGCGACATCACCGTGGAGCACATCCGGACCGCCATCGCACAGGACAAACCCATTATGGGAATCTGCCTCGGCAACCAGCTGCTCGGACTGGCAGGCGGTTGCAAAACCTATAAGCTAAAATATGGACATAGAAGCCACAACCAGCCGGTACTGCTGAATGGAACAAACAGGTGTTTCATTACCTCCCAAAATCACGGCTATGCCATTGATCAGGATACCTTGCCCGACGAGTGGGAAACCCTCTTCTACAATGTAAATGACAATACCAACGAAGGAATCAGGCACAAAACCAAACCCTTCTTCTCCACCCAGTTTCATCCGGAGGCCTCATCGGGGCCGGTTGATACGGAATACTTATTCGACGATTTTATTGCGAATATTTTAAAATCAAAAACAACAAAGTGAAGCATTCATTCGGAAATATTTCTCTTCATTCTTCAATTGAAATACCGGTAGAGACGTTGCATGCAACGTCTCTACTGAGAACCATCATCAACATCTCAATAGAATTGCCATGCTAAACACAAATATTAAAAAGGTAATTGTTCTCGGGTCAGGGGCCCTGAAAATCGGTGAGGCCGGCGAATTCGACTATTCCGGATCTCAGGCATTGAAGGCCTTGAAGGAAGAGGGTGTTTATACCATCCTGATCAATCCCAACATCGCCACCATTCAAACTTCAGAGGAGATTGCCGACAAGATTTACTTTTTGCCGATTACGGCCTATTTTGTTGAAAAAGTGATCCAAAAGGAGAAACCCGACGGTATCTTGCTGGCCTTCGGCGGCCAAACGGCCTTGAATTGCGGGGTGGATCTCTTCCGTCAGGGGATTCTCGACAAGTACAACCTGAAAGTGATCGGTACCCCTGTCCAATCGATCATCAACACGGAAGACCGCGAAATATTCTCTGGCATCCTGCACGAGATTGATGTACTTACACCGCGCAGCATTGCCTGTACTTCCATCGAACAAGCCAGAGACGCAGCCAATAAACTGGGTTATCCGCTGATTATCCGTGCTGCCTACACCCTTGGCGGCCTCGGATCAGGATTCTGTTCCAACGAAGAGGAATTGAACAAATTGGCAGATAATGCCTTTTCCTATTCGGGTCAGATACTTGTCGAGGAGTCTATCAAGGGATGGAAAGAGGTGGAATATGAGGTAGTCCGCGACCAGTACGACAACTGCATCACCGTTTGTAACATGGAGAATTTCGACCCGCTTGGAATCCACACCGGTGAATCCATTGTTGTCGCTCCTTCCCAGACCCTCTCCAATGACGAATACCACAAGCTGAGGGCGCTCTCCATCAAAATCATTCGTAAAATCGGGGTGATTGGCGAGTGCAACGTTCAGTTTGCACTGGATCCCAATTCAGAAGATTACCGGGTGATTGAGGTGAATGCCAGATTATCGAGATCTTCGGCACTGGCCTCAAAGGCAACCGGTTATCCACTGGCCTTCGTGGCAGCCAAACTCGGACTGGGTTACGGACTGCACGAACTGAAAAATTCGGTCACCAAGGAGACCACTGCCTGTTTTGAACCTGCCCTCGACTATTGTGTGGTGAAGATCCCGCGCTGGGACCTGGGCAAATTTGTCGGCGTATCGAAGAATCTGGGATCCAGTATGAAATCGGTAGGTGAAATCATGGCCATCGGCCGAAATTTCGAGGAAGCCATTCAAAAAGGGCTCCGGATGATCGGCATTGGCATGCACGGTTTCGTTGGAAACAGAGGCGATATGGAGATCATCGACATCGATGAAGAGCTGGTCAATCCAACCGATCGCCGTATCTTTGCCATCGCCGAAGCCTTTCACAAAGGCTATACTGTGGATAAAATATGGGAAATCACCCGCATCGACAAGTGGTTTTTGATGCGGCTACAAAATATATACCTGCTCAGGACGCAACTGTCAGGGTTCAATACCCTTGAGAATCTGACTGTGGATCTGTTGCAGGATGCAAAAAAACTGGGATTTTCGGATTTCCAGATTGCCAGGATTGTCATCAAATCAGGAGTTCGGGACATGAATGCAGAAAGCCTGAAAGTAAGGGATTTCAGAAAAAAACACAACATCCTTCCTTTCGTCAAGCAGATTGATACCCTTGCGGGTGAATATCCTGCCCAAACCAACTACCTCTACATGACCTACAATGGGTCCGAACACGATGTAGAATTTCAGCACGACAACAAGTCGATCATTGTTTTGGGTTCCGGGGCCTACCGGATTGGTTCTTCCGTCGAATTCGACTGGTGTTCGGTGAATGCCGTCAATACGATTCGCAAGGAGGGTTTCAGGGCCATCATGATCAACTACAATCCTGAAACGGTCTCAACCGATTACGACAATTGCGACAGACTCTATTTTGATGAACTTTCCCTGGAAAGGGTTTTGGATATCTGCGATCTGGAAGAGCCAAAGGGAACCGTGCTGTCGATGGGTGGCCAAATACCTAACAATCTGGCGATGCGGTTGCACGCCATGAAGGTTCCCATTTTGGGAACCACTGCCGAAAAGATCGACAATGCAGAAGACCGCAATAAATTTTCGGCGATGCTCGATAAACTGGAGGTTGATCAGCCCCGTTGGAGCCAGCTTACCACGATTGAAGAGGTAAACAAATTTGTGGATGAAGTTGGATTCCCGGTATTGATCCGTCCATCCTATGTATTGTCAGGTGCGGCCATGAATGTGGTTACCAACGCCGATCAGCTGGAGCATTTCCTCACCCTGGCGGCGCACGTTTCGAAGGAACACCCTGTGGTCGTCTCCGAATTCATTGAAAATGCAAAGGAGATCGAGGTGGACGCAGTAGCCAAGAATGGCGAAATCGTCGCCTATGCCCTCTCTGAGCATGTCGAATTTGCAGGGGTGCACTCAGGCGATGCGACCATTGTATTTCCTCCTCAGAAATTGTACGTCGAGACCATCCGCCGTATCAAGAAAATATCCAAAAAGATCGCCAAGGCACTTGAAATCACTGGTCCTTTCAACATTCAGTATCTGGCAAAGGATAACGACATCAAAGTGATTGAGTGCAACCTCCGGGCTTCCCGATCCTTCCCCTTCGTTTCCAAGGTATTGAAGACCAACCTGATCGAAATTGCCACTAAGGCAATGCTGGATGTTCCTTTCGAAAAACCAGACAAATCGCTGTTTGAGCTGGATTACGTGGGGGTAAAAGCACCGCAGTTCTCCTTCCACCGGTTGCTGAACGCTGATCCGGTTTTGGGCGTCGATATGGCCTCCACCGGAGAAGTGGCTTGTATCGGTGAAAATTTTTATGAAGCTCTGCTAAAATCCATGCTCTCCGTTGGTTACCGCATTCCAAAGAAAACCATTCTCATCAGTTCAGGTCCCGTCAGGGGCAAAATAGAGTTGCTTGCCAGTGCAAGAATGCTGATAGATCGCGGTTTCACGATCTATGCCACGGGTGGAACACATCATTTCTTTCAGGAGAATGGCGTTGAAACAGAAAAAGTTTACTGGCCCGACGAGGAGGATATGTCGCCCAACACCTTGGAATTGATCAAGCAACGAAAGATCGAGTTGGTCATCAACATCCCGAAGGACCATACCAAGCGGGAACTCTCCAATGGATACCGCATCCGCAGGAATGCCATAGATTTTAACATCCCGCTGATTACCAACGCCCGTGTGGCCAGTGCCTTTATCTATGCCATCTGCAAGATGGAGATGGACGACATCAGCATCAAGTCGTGGGATGAATACAAATAAAGGCTAAAGGCAAAAGGGTAAAGTAAGGACGCCGCTATGGAAATTGCGGCGTTTTTGTTGTTATTAGTAAAGGCCGTCGTTTGAGAATTCTGTTTAAAAGAATGAATTCTTGTACTGAACGAATGCCACTTTAGCCTTTATCCTTTAGCCTTTAGCCTTCTGTAAGTATTCATTTCACTGACCAAATTTCAATTAATGCTGTAATTTATCAGTGAAATGAATACTTATAGTTATCTTCGTTCAATCTATATTAACTATAACCTTCAAGAAGCATGGATCTATTTTCAGCACAGGAAGTCACAAAAACCTATTCCAATTTCAAGGCGCTATCCGAAGTCTCCATCTCCGTTCCGGAGGGTACTGTATTCGGTTTGCTGGGCCCCAACGGGGCAGGAAAAACGACACTGATCCGCATCATCAACCAAATTACGGCACCCGATAGCGGAACCATCTGGTTTCAGGGTCGCCAGATGAAACCGGATGATATTTACCAAATCGGGTATCTGCCTGAGGAGCGTGGATTGTATAAAAAGATGAAAGTCGGCGAACAGGCCCTTTATTTGGGAATGCTCAAAGGTCTCTCACGCCGGGATGCGATGCGCGAACTGAAGATCTGGTTCGAAAAATTCGAAATCATCTCCTGGTGGGACAAAAAAGTAATGGAACTTTCCAAGGGGATGCAGCAAAAGGTTCAGTTCATCTGCACGGTGCTTCACAAACCCAAACTGATGATTTTTGATGAGCCGTTCAGCGGTTTTGACCCGATCAATGCCGAGATTTTGAAGGAGGAGATCCTGCGCATGAAAAGAGAGGGTGCCACCATCATCTTCTCCACCCACAACATGGAATCCGTTGAAGAGCTGTGTGATCACATCGCCCTGATCGACAAATCAAAAAAAATTCTGGACGGTCCGACGCTGAACATCCGTGAGCAATACAAATCCAACATATTCGACGTCGCCTACAAGGGGGAATTCGCCAAAATTGAACAACAAATCGGCCACAAATACTCGATCCTGGCGCACGACGAGACAGGTAGGACCAACAGCCTGAAAATACAGTTTCTGAATGGCAGCAGCTCAGGCACACTGATCAAAGACCTGGTTGATCAGGTCGAGATCGTCTCTTTCAACGAGCTCATTCCAAGTATGAATGAGGTTTTCATCAAAGTCGTCAAACAAAACGCTTAACCAAACACCATGAGCAAAATAGGACTAGTTCTCACCAGAGAATACACCACGAGGGTCAGGAAAAAATCATTCATCGTCATGACCATCCTGATGCCGGCCCTGATGGCCGCCATGTTCATTCTTCCCAGCTATTTCATGTCGCAGGACGACACGAAAGAACGGACCATTGCCGTGTACGACGGCTCCACCATCCTGCTGGGTCAGTTGGAAAGCAACAACTACACCAAATTCAAATTCATTCCGGAGGCCGAGTACCTGAAGATCAAGGACCATCTGAAAACTTCTGATTTTTATGCCTTGCTGGTCATTCAGCCCAATTTATTGAATACAAATACAGTACAGCTGATCTCTGCCAGCAATATCCCTTTCGATCTGAAGTATCAGATCCGCGACAAGATAAGATCCGTGATCGAAAAGGAGAAAATGGCAGACGTAATCAAACAGACCAATGTTCCCGATTTGGAAACCCGCATTGCGGCTACCAAGACTTCCATCAACGTCAACACCATCAAACTGGGTGAAAGCGGTGAAGCCAAGAAGAGCTCTACGGAAATTGGAATGGTTCTCGGCTACATCTTTGGATTCGTTATCTACATGTTTATCCTGCTCTACGGGCAGATGGTGATGCAAGGGGTGATGGAAGAGAAGCAAAGCAGGATCGTGGAGGTGATCATCTCCAGTGTCAAGCCTTTTGAACTGATGATGGGCAAAATCATTGGAATTGCCATGGTCGGACTGACCCAGCTTTTCA